>JAEEGK010020456.1_pt1 | contig 14074 bp, 6 predicted proteins | sample 8958771 | NCBI WGS metagenome assembly JAEEGK01 (sample SAMN16246547, study PRJNA631951) | gut metagenome | biome: gut microbiome; feature: rumen; material: SC-attached | host: Bos | place: Iran: Karaj | collected 2018-10
TGAAAAATAAGGAAGATTTCAACAAAGAGAAATAAAAATTAATAATATAAATAAAAAAAATAGAATGATAATTATATTAGGTGGTTAAAAATAATTACTATAACTGATAAATATGAATATAATATATTAATATATATATATATAAATATTTTTCATTGAATAAAAAAATAAAAAAAAAAATTAAAAAAATGTTAAGTAAAAATACAGAAAAGCAAATTTCTCTTCTTCCAATATATAAAGAAAAAGATTCAATAATTTCATTATTAAAATCTCAAAAATCAAATATAATAATAATAATGGGAGAAACAGGAAGTGGAAAAACAACACAAGTTCCAAAAATAATATATAATAATCTCCCATTACATAATAAAATAATATGTATAACTCAACCAAGAAGAGTAGCAGCAATATCAATATCAATGAGAGTTTCAGAAGAATTAAAATCACCAATTGGAAATTTAGTTGGTTATAGTGTTAGATTTAAAGAAAAATTTTCACAAAATACTAAAATAAAATATGTTACTGATGGTATGTTAGTAAGAGAATGTATTATTGATAAATATTTATCTAAATATTCTTATATTATTTTAGATGAAATTCATGAAAGAAGTATTCATTCTGATATTTTACTTTCTATTTGCAAAGATTTAATTATAAATAAGAAAAGAAAAGATTTAAAATTAATAATTATGAGTGCTACTTTAAATCCAAATAAATATTTAAATTATTTTAATATAGATAATAGTAATTTAATTATTGTCAAAGGAAGAACTTACCCTGTTCAAGTATTTAATTTAATTAAAGAACCTGGAAAAAATGCTATTAATAATTATATTGATATGTGTTTAAGTTGTATAATGCAAATTTTAATAAGTGATGAAAAAGAATATAAAAAAGGGGATATATTAGTTTTTTTACCAGGACAAGAAGATATAGAAGATTTACAAGAATTATTAAATTCAAGAAAAGAAATTTTAAAAAATAAATTTCCAGAAAAAAATATTTTTTTTAAAGTTTTACCTTTGTATTCATCAATGCCTTATAATGAGCAAATGAAAATATTTATTCCAATTTATCCAATTGATGGAAAAATAACAAGAAAAATAATTTTAAGTACTAATATTGCAGAAACATCTTTAACAATAAAAAATATAAAATTTATAATTGACTGTGGATTTTTTAAAATGAGGAAATATATTCATAAATTAAATATAGATACACTTCAAATAAATCAAATAAGTAAAAATTCTGCTATTCAAAGAACTGGGAGAGCAGGAAGAGAAAGTGAAGGAAAATGTTTCAGATTATACAGTGAGGAAACTTATAATAAATTTAATGAATATACTGAACCAGAAATTTTAAGAATTAATTTAAGAAATGTAATTATTCAACTTTTATCAATTGGATTTGAAAAAATTGATAAAATAGATTTTCTAGATAAACCACCTAAAGAAAATTATCAAAGTGCTTATGAAGATTTAATAAATTTAAAAGCTATTTTAAGAAGTGATTATTCTTTAACACCTTTAGGGAGAAAAATGGCAATTTTACCTGTTGAACCAATATATGGTATAATATTAATTAATTCTTTAAAAAAAGAATTTGATCCTGTTTTTAATGACATTGTTTCTATTGTTTCTTTATTACAAAGTGATAATATTTTATATACTCCTTCTTTACAAAAAGAAAAAATTGAAAAAATTAGAGAAAAATTTATTAATCCAATTAGTGACCATTTAACTCTTTTAAATATTTTTTATAATTATAAAGAAAGTAGTAACAAAGGTGTTTTTTGTAAAGAACATTATTTAAATGATAAAGCACTTTCAAAAGCAAATGATATTTATTTGCAATTATTGAAATATTTAAAGAAAATAAAATTAGATGAATTAAATGAAAATAAAGAAAAAATGGAAGAAGAGAAAATGGATAAAATAAATGCTTTTTTAAATTTAGTTGAAAAAAACAAAAACATTGAAAACACAAATGAAATAAAAGAAGAACTTATAATTAAGTGTCTTCTTACAGGATATAGTCAAAATATTGCAAGATATAATAATGATAATATTTATTCTTCTATAAGAGGAAATATGACATGTAGATTACATCCAAGTAGTATTTTAATTAAAAAACCAAGATTAGCAAAAGAAATGAAATATATAATCTATAATGAGATGATTATCACTTCAAAAAAATATTTAAAGTGTTGTACTTTAGTTAAAGAAGATTTAATTGACAAAAATTTAATTAAAAATATTGAGGAGTAATAATTTCTTCGTTTTTAATTAATTTAAGGAATATAAATTTTTAATTTATGTATTATTATATTTTAATCTAAATAAGTTATTTAAATATTTGTCCCAATTTAAAAAGTTTAATAAATAGAAATTAAATAAATCTAAAAAAAAACAATATGAATAACAAAATAAACAATGAAACATCACAAAAATTAAAAAAACTTATTTCAGAATTAGAACAAAATTACTTCAAAATAAAAAGTAACAAAGAAATTTAATTAAAATAGGAGTATCTAATTATATGTTATACCATGCAAGTTATGATCCAGATTTAATAGATGAATTTTGTAATCAAATAAGACTACAATCAGAATTAAAAACAAGATTATTATTTGAAGTAATGTCAGATATAATATTTCAATCCATTCAAAAAGGTAATACACTCTTTCAAATTAAATTTGCAAATTTTTTATACATTCATAGTACTCCAATTTTCCAATCAGTTCAAAAAAGAGTAAATTTAGAAGCTATAAAATATGAAATTTCAACTTGGGGAACATATCAAATTTATACTCAAGATTTTATTAATAGATTATTAACTGATTTAAAAACTCATAGTGATTGTTTACAAAATGATTCTCAATATGCTGAATATATTAAAAATAGGCCTTCAAATGAAGATATTAATCAATTTTTAATATTACTTCAAAACAAACCTTTTATTAGAAAAATGTATGAATTTAAAATGTTAAATAATAATATTACTGATTTATTTAATGAATTAATTAAAGAAGGAGAATTAAATAAATTTTTGGATAATAACAGTATTTCTTTAAATGAAAAATTAAATACTTTAGATAGAGTGAGTGACACTTTTAAAAATTTAAAAAATATGATTCAAAGAGATTTGGTTAGAAGAGAAAAAGCAATTCAAGAAGTTAGTAATCAAGTTTTAAATTTGTTTGATAACTTCTTTGAAGAAGAAAATTTAAAACAAGCTTTAAGACCTCCTAATAAGAAAGATAATGTTAATAATAATTTAAACAATAATAATTTATAAAATAATATTTTTAATTGTTTCTATAAATAAAAAAATGTTAAAATAATTATTAAAAAATCCTAATTTTTATTGCTAAAAATCAACCAATTAACTCAATTGAATAATTTTATAACTCCTTTCTTTTTTTTCATTTTCTATTATTTTTTAATTCAAAAATAATTTTCTCCAGTTAAACTATTTTTACATCTAATAATATAATTATATTAAAAAATTTGTTTTTTCTCATTCAGTATTTTTTGTGTTGTATCAAAAGTCTGTAATTGGAACTATGACAATTCACTTTAATATTCAGATAATTAAAAAACCAATTGGATTTATAAAATTTTTTTACTTTAGATTTACTACTTTGAATAATAATTAATTATTGAAAATTTTATAGATTCTTTGCATTAATCATAGTTTTAAACAAAAAATTTCCAGTCTTTTTTGATTTAAAATTTAAATCGAATTTCTTTTTTAACATTGTAAAAAATAATTGAATATTTTTCTCTCCTCCCATTTTTTAGATTTTTCAAAGGATTTATTTGAATGATGATTTTTCATTTTTTATTAAGATTTTATTAAATTATATAATATCATATGAAGCAATATTTTGGAATATATTAACAATTTCATGCATTTTTTGTGGTTTTTTATAAATAAATAATTACAAGATTATGAAATAAATTTTATTAATTCATACTTTCTAAAAGAATAATTTTAATTATTGTTTTTGATACTATTTAAAAGTAGTAAAACAATTTTTTGAATTTTGGGGAACTGTTCTTCAAATTGTTTTAAATTAATAGATTTTTATATCGATTATTTATATATTCTTATCTTATATACATATTATTATCTGAAATATAAGAGTGATAAAAAAGGAATATCCTCTCATTTCTGGAATCTAAAATATTTTATTATTCATTTGAATTATATAAATCTTTAATTATCGTTTTTATATGTTTTTTTAATTCATATTCTATTTAAGAGTAAATAACTCTTTCTATTATTTCATATATATATTATAACTAATTAATTAAATAAATTCCCAATATTTGGAATATTCTTCAGAAAGAAAAAAACTATTCATTGAAATTAATCTTTACATTTATATTCATAATAGAAAAATATAGATTAAACAATAATTGAATGATTATTTCAATAAAAAATAAAATCTAATATTGTTTCATTGATATTTAAATAAAAAATAATATCAAAAAATTGGAAATATATTTTATTTTTTTTTTAAATAATTCAATAATTGATTTTCCTAATGTCAAATAATGAAAATAAAGAAACAAGAACAAAATTAAAAAGAGCTTTAAAATTATCAAAAAACCCAAAACACTATCAAAATTTATATACTGATAATCAATTTTTAGTTAAAAATTTAAACAAAATTCATCAAAATAGGGAAATAAATACATTAAAAATAGGATTTAATAATATATTAAGAAAAGATTTAAAACCTCTAACAACGGATTTTTCAGTAGAGAAAAATTCAGAAAGTCCTTTTCAAAATATATTATCAAATAGACATTTTGATTTTTTAAGAATAAAATATAATAATATAACAAAGAATTTAAATGGTTCTTCAAATAAAAATATTCTTTCAACTGAAGAAAACCCAAAATTAAATTTTTTTAATACATTAAAAATAAAACCTTTAAATTATGAACAATTGAAATTAAAATCAAAAAAGATTTTATTCAATAATACCTATTTAACAAGGAATGAAAATGAAAATATAAATAATTCAAATAAAAGAACCATTGATTCTTATTTAGTAAGTAATAATTCAAAAACCAAAACACCTTTTAAATTAAGTGATACTTTTTTTCAAAACTTTTATAATCAACAACAAAATATTATAAATAAGGAAAGACATTTTTCAGTTGAAAAAGATGAAAAAAATAAAAATGGTTACAAAAATTTTTTAGAAAGAACAAAAATAAGTGATTTACCTATTGTCTTATCAAATCCAAAAGAAGAAAAAAATAAGCATCAAATTAATTTTATTCAAACTGATAAAGAAAAATATGAAAAAATAAGTGAAACTTTTTTAAAAATGAAATGTTTATTATCATTAGATTGTGAACCAGGAGAAGAAAAAAAATATATTAAAAATTTTTTTACAAGATTTGGATATAATAATAATGAAATAACTGAAGAAAAAACCACAAATTTTTTAAAATTTCTGAATACAGAACCTTTTCCTATAGACCCTAATTTACCTTTAAAAGATAATATTTTATTAGCAATGAATTATCAAGGAAATGATAGTTATAATGATATTGAATACGAAGAAGAAGAAAAAGAAATTGAAAATAAGAATTAATAGATTCTTGAAGGAAAATTATGGAATTGTTATTATAATAAATTTAAAATATTACACAGTTAAATTTAATTGTAATTTTTAACTATTATTCATATATTAGAAATAATTAATCTTACTAATCAAATAATTAATTTAAATTATTTTTAACTTCAATTGATTAAATAATAATTTTCATAATTTTATGAATTCACAAAGAAATAATGATAATAGTGAAAATTTGAATATAAGTAATAAATCAAATGTAATCAAAAATAATGAAAATAAAATGAATTATGAAAATAATATAATAAACCAAAATATAGAAGCAAACTCCAATAATAATAATAATAATAATGAACAAAATGCAGTACAAAATTTATATAATATTAATATTTCATTGGAAAATCAAGTTAAATATAAAAAAAATGGTTTTGCTTATCCTTATCCTTGGCAACAAATAGTAACTTGGATATTTTTTATTTCTAATTCTTTAATTTTTACTTTTTTTACTATACCAATATATTCAAATAAAAAAGACACTACTTTAAAAAATTTTATTTGTATTGTTTTTGGTCTTTTTTCTTTCTTAGTTTTTTTTTTTGGTTTTATTTCAACAGTAATAGATCCTTCTGATAATTTATTTAGAAAAGAAATTGAAAAAAAAAAACAGTTTTTAAAAAACAAAAAACATTATATTTTAGAAATTTCAAAAAATGAACCTTTTTGTATAATATGTTGTAGTAATATTTCTGATAGCAGTAAACATTGTAAGAAATGTAATAAATGTATTGAAAATTTTGATCATCACTGTAATTGGTTAAATAATTGTATAGGAAAATATAATTATTCCTTTTTTTATTCATTATTATTAATTTTGATATTAAATTCCTTTTTTGTTTTTGCTGTTGGAATATATGCTTTTATTAATAGTGATAAAAATGAAAAAAAAAAATTCAAATATATTATGAGTTTAATTATAGCAATTGGTGATTTAGCTTTAGGTGGAAATTTAATTTATTTATTTACTGTACATACTTATTTTATTTACAAAGGAATTTCAACTTATGAATATATTTTAAAAAAAGCTAATGAAGAAAATGCAAATGAAAATAATATTCCTAATAATGAAAATAATAATAAAAGTGAAGAACAAGGTTTAGGACAAAACTTAGAAAATTTAAATTTATTTAATAAAAATCATTATATTGAAAATGACAATAAAAATGAAAATAGAGGAAAAGTTGATTATATTAAAACAACTTATGGGAAAAATAAAAATAAAATATATTCTAATGAACTTATTGAAAAATTAGAAACAATTCAAAAAAAAATGAATCATAAAAATCAAAATTTAACTGATTCAAATACAATTCAAACAAATAATATATTTGAATTAAAAAATGAAAAAATTGTAATTGATGATATACATGTAAAAGAAAATATATTTTTACCTATGATCAATGAAATATATCACAGTGAAAGACAAAATAATAAAAAAAATAATGTTTTAAGTAAAGATAATTTTAGTCATACTAAATTTCATAAATAACATAAATAAATATGGGTGAAGAAATGTAATTTACTTTTAATATAAGAGAAAATTGTTAAAGTCGGATAAAAGTTGAATTTTCATCATTTTAAGAGTAAATATATTCTTTTTGTAATATTTATATTCATTTGATTAATAATTTCAATAAATTTTTTTCTTTTTTATATCTCATTTATTTATTCGAATATAAAAAATGAATGAAAAATTTATAATTTATTTTTTATTTATATTATTTAGAAAAAAATCTATTATAATTATATTTTACATAAAATAAAACATTGGATTTTATAATTCTTTAAAGATAAATCCATCAAAAAATAATAATTATTTAACAACTATTATTAAGAAAGAATTCTATTTTTAAGTGATTAAATAACTTAAAATATCAATTTTTACATTTACAAATTTTTTTTGAGTGTCAATTTAGAATATTTACATTATCATTTCAATTATAATAAATTGTTTATTCTTTTCATTTTTTATTATTTATTTATCTTATTTGAATTAACATGATCTTTTTTCTTTTTTATTATTTATATTATTATACTTTATCTTTTCATATATCTTTTAATTTTTTTTTTTATATTTAATTTTAAATTATATTATTATATTAACTTTTGTTTTAAATTCTACTTATTTAAATGCATGATAAATTTCCTATACTTTAATATTATTTTTGATTTCATTTATAAATATAATATTAAAAATGGGCTAATTGCAAAAAGATTTATTAATCATGAATATGGATTTAATCTTTAAATTTTTAAGCATAAATATTCATTAATTAAAGTGTAAGTCATTTTTTGTTTCCTTTTATACAATGTTAATTAAATAATTAAATCTTTATTGATAAAACATAATATGAATGAATACCCAGAACAATTTATTTATTATGTCATTAGGATTAAAGACAGCCCTGAATATCCAAAATTTGTTGTCAAATGGGATGAACATAAAAATGAGATTAAAGAATTTGAAGATTTAGAAAAAGAAAACAATTACATTACCAGAATATATTATTTCAAAAAACCTGAATCCAAAAACTATTTGTCATTATCCTTTGGAAATCAAGCATCTGATTTAAATTTGATGGGGAAAAATTTTATTTTTGATGATTATAAAATAAGTTTTTCAAACATTGAAATGTCATTGTATGAGAAATTCAAAGCTTATAAAATGTTCATTGAAAAACAATCATCCTCTTCTCCAAAAATAAGAGATTTATTTTATGAAGATTGTTATAAATTATGTTTAAAAACACCAATAGACTTTCTTATATTTATTGAAACACTTATTCATTATAAAAGTAATGATGAAAAAGTAAATAAACTCTTTCTTCATTTAGCTGATAGCTCTGAATTTTATAATTTAAATATTGAAACATTAAGGAATTCTGGAAGAGATTATATTGAAATAATTGAAAATTTGAGAAAAAATCAAAAATTGGAAAAAAAGAAAGAAAATGGAATAGAAATAGTTTTGATGGTTTTATATATTTGTTTATCATATGAAGATAAATTTACAAATTTTTATGAAAACAGTAAAAAACAAAAGAAAAAAAATGTTTATCAAATATTAAATAAAATTCAATCAGTTGAAGAATTATTTATTAATAAAAACCTTGGAAAAAGAATACAAGAAAGTAATGATAAAAATGAAGTGAATAATTTATTATATTCATGTAATTATTTTTCAAATTTAATTTATTTGCTTTCTTTTTATATTAAAAATCCACAGAAAATTCAAATTCATTTATCAAAGAATTCTTATAAAATATTAAATGAAGATAATTTAGAATTAATCATTTCAAGATATGAAGAAATAAAGAATCAAGTTCCTTCTATAGTAATTCTCCAGAACCATTGGGATAATTATAGGAATACATATAAATCACACCTAAATTTAAAAAAATTATTATTATTGCATAAAGTGTTGAACAACCAAACTGAGTTTTTTGAGGCAATTAATTATGTAATTAAAGAATATTTGGAGACTTCTCCATCTTCTTTGGAAATTTGTGAATTTATTCAAAAATTTTTAACTTCAAATCTTGATTGGATAAAAGGAAAATTTACTGTAATTTTAGGAAAATATTTCAATTTAAAAAATTTATCAAATGATGTGATTGAAGAATTTAAAAAATGTAAATTAAAAGAATTATGTGGAGAAAAAATATATCTTACACAATTCAAAAGCTTAATTTCCTCGGCAGATAATTTATCAATAATGGAAAAAACTCTTAAATTATTTGATTTTGATTATATTAACAATGAAGAAGAAAAAAAAAAAATTTACCCTAGAACAATAGATTTTATTATTGATGAAATTGAAAAGAAATGTAAAAAATATGAAGAAAATGAAAACCAATCATTATTCAATATAATTAATTTCATTCTTATTAAAATGAATACAAATCAAATAAGCAAATTAATAAATTTAATGCAACAAAATATACCTTTTAAATATCTTATTGATATTTTCATTAAAATGTTAAATGATAATATTATTAATAATGTTGATATCAATAAGAAAATAATAACATTTTTATTGAAAAATTGTATCACTAATAATACAATTGATTATTTAATTACTAAAATAACAAATAAAGAGAAAATGAAAATAATTTTAAATCAAAAAGATTTAAAAAGTAAAGAATTTTCAATTCCAACTCCAACAATAAAAGATTTTTTATTAAATGAAGATTCAAAATCAATTATAATATTAAAAAGATTTATTGAAGTCGGTCAATTTGATAATTCTGAATTTGTCAATGAAGGTTATGGAAAAGAAATGGCAAATTTATTAGAAACAATTAAGGAAAAATTTATTAAATATGACCTTACTATTGATGAATGTTATAAAATTCTAGAATTAAATGAAAAAAATAACTTAGATTCAAGATTAGATCTAATTTTTTTTAAGCAAAAAGATAGAATAAAAAAAAATGAATTAATTGAAAAAATTAATGAAGCTATTGATATTCAAAAGATCATTTATAATAATTATCAATATTTAAACTTATTTTATGATAAAAATGAAAGATTAAAGAATTATAAAGAACTAAAAGATAAAATTGCTAGTACTAAATTAAAAGATTTTCAACAATTAAGAACCGAAGCTCCTAATTATGAGAAATTAAAAATAGAAGGAAAAAGAATAATGCAATTATCAAAATCAAAAATATTTATGAATATTTATAATTATTTCAAAAAAAATTCTAAAGATGAGCAAGACATTATTTTATCTTTATCCATTAACAAATATAATCGATTTTTCGAAATTCTCAAAGATAAAAATCTAAAAAAAGAAGATGAAGAAATACTAAATATAGTTTCACATTCATTTAAAACATTTGATGAATTAAAAGAAAATATTAGAGTGATATTAAAGTTAAAAGGAAAAGGATTAGATTTACTTAATTCTTTATTAGAAGACAAAACAAATAATATAATTCAAAAAATATTTTTGTTTTATAGAAAATCAGAATTAATAGAATTTATGAAAAGTTTCAAAAAATTTAATAAAATATTTGTAAATTCAGACAATTTTATACAGGAATGTAATAATTTAAGAAATAAATTAGAAGAAAAAAAGTTACTTCCTAATTTTGAACAAATAAAAACAATTATTTTTAAATGGGATGAAAAATTACTAACTGAAAAGCAAGAATATGAAATAATTTTTAATGAATTACTTTCAAATGAAAAACTTTTAAATTTTATAAAAGAAAAAAATGAAGATGATACTATTAATCTTCAAGAATTAATAGATCCTTCACAAAGTCAAATTATAACAGTAAATGATATAAATGATTTAGTCGATTTAATAAAATTAAAGGATGGTTTAAAAAATATTTCAAATCATGATTCTTTTATTCAAGATTATTCATCTCTTATTTCAGTTTTATATCCAACAAAAAATGAAAAAGAAAAAACATTAAAACAAATAAGAAGTTTATCTGATAAAACAAATGATTTAATTGAAATATTTAACAAGAAATTAAATAAAAATGTATTTGCCGAACAAAAATTTGATGTAATTTCTCAAAATGGTATATTTAATATAGAATATGAACCAAATAAAGGATATAAATGTACTGTTATAACTCAAATTCCAGATGATGAAGAGAATGATGAAAAGGATAAGAAAGATGAAGAAAACAAAAACATAAAAATGAAAACTGTAATAGATAAATTTGAAGAAATTCAAGGATTCAAAGATTTACTTCTTTTGATTAAAAAAGAAGAATCCCAAGAAAAAACTGAGGTAAAGCAAAAAGTTATCGAAATCATTGAACAAGTAGAAAAAATAATTAATAAATTAACAAATATTATTAATAAAGGATATGATGAAGAGGTTTATAATCATATTGAAATTAGTATTAGTAGAGAAAAACTAGTAGAAGATTTAAGGGTATCTCAAAGTATTCAATTAGATAAAAAACCGATACAAAGAATTTATAAATTTAAAGAAAATTGGATAGTGAAATCAAAAAATAATAAAATAATAGATAAAGAAGAAAATGGTGAAGTCAATCATTTGATTGATAAATTAAAGGATGTTGAAGAAAAACAAGTTAAAAAAGAAAAAGAGATTTACTCTAAATATCCTTATGCAAGATTAATATATGGTAATCAATTTAATTTAATATATAAATATGTAAAACATTTTTATAATAAAAATAATTTGGATGAATCTAATGTCAAAAAAAATGTTGAAAATAATGAAGAAAAAGAAAAAGAAATAAAAGAATATTATAAAAAATGTGAAGAAGAAGTAATTTATTTAAATAGATTTATAACAAATAATACTGTTGTTAATAAAATTAATGAAAAAGATTATAAATATAAGGAAATAAAAGATGAAGAGGGTTTAATTGATGTTTTTGAAATTGTGAATAATTATATAGAGATATTAGTTAAAGATAGTAATTATGATGAATTATTTAAAAATTCAAAAATCAAAAAAGAATTTACCAAAATAAATCCAGATTTTTTCCCATATACTTCAAGTAATCCTGAAATTGATACAATAAAAATTTTTAAATATTTAACTGGAAATTTACCAACTGCACAAAATGTTTTAATTTGTACTGAAAACACCACAAATGAAGAAATTCTTGCATTTTTATTTAGAGCTTTTTATGATGAAGAATTTAGATTATATGTGATGATTAATTCAGAACAATTAAATATTGAAAAAACCAATAAAATAATTTCATTATTAAAAGAATTTAAAAACAATCCAACTAGAGCAATGAAGGCATTAGTAATATTTATAAATAAAAAAGATACATCTGATATTTCAGAACAAATTAGAGAATTAAATAATGATAAAAAAAATATTGAATTACAAGAAATGAGAACAAAGGATGATCTTATAGGAAATATTACAAATAATAATACTGAAATAATATATTCATTTAAACCTGGAGTTGGTAAATCAAAGTATATTAAAACTCATTATGAAAATATTCAAAAAAATTATGCTTATTTCCCAGTTGGAGGAGATTTAAATTTAGAAGAACTTTTATATAGATTAAAATATGCATTTAAAAATGAAAATGTTGGATTACATATTGATATTTTAGAAACAGATTCTGAAGAAATTATAGAAACTGTAAATCAATTTCTTTTTTCTTTTCTTATTATGAATTATTTTTGTGTGAATGGTGATATTTGTTATATTAAAAATAATGAAATAGATATTAAAGTGGAAGTTCCAGCAAGTTTAGTTGATAATTTCATCAAATTTCCAATATTGAATTATTTTAAGAAAAAAGCAATATATAAAATCTCAATTGGAAAATTTAATGTTTATTCAAAAAAAGAAGTTTTTGAAGCAAAAGAAAAATTAAAAAAAGAGGAAGAAACAAAAATTAAAAAAAATAAATCCATACAACAAAAAATACCAAAAATAAATATACAGTCTCAACCTTTAAAAAAGAAATTTTCTGAAATAATTGAGAATGAACAAAAATTCAAAGAATTTAAAGAAAATGAATCATCTTTATATATAGATGAAAATAATATATATATTAAGGACATTGATTTCATAAAAGATAATATTAACTATCAAGGAAATTTCTATGAAATTAAAGAAAAACTTTTATCAAATTTCACAATTAAAACAAATATATTATTTAATTTTACTGATATTCCTAGAAATGTAGATTCTGATATTCAAATAATATGTAATTATTTATATCTTTTAAAACAAGGTAAATTAAATGAACAAAATATATTTCCTTTTGATGATTTTAAAGAAACAAATTTAAATTTAGAAGTTTTAGAAAATACAAAAGTAACCCCTGATTATATAAATTACTTAAAGAAAAAAGGAAATGAAAGTATTTATAAAAAAATATTATTAGAAACAAGTTTATTAAAGACAATTCCGGAGAATGAATGTAGAAATTTACTTGAAGAATTCTTTTTAAAAAATACAAATGTAAATGAAGAAAAAAAAGAAGAAGAATTAGAAAGTTTTTATCAAATAAGTTCTTTTATTAATCTTTTTTGTGATCAATTAAAAATATTTGGAAATAAAACAATTTATTATACATCTCATATCAACAAATTATCTAAATTGAATACTGAATTTAAATTACTTATGCCATTTATTCGTCCATTAATTATAAATTCATTAAAAAAAATTTCAATTAAATTATCCAAAAGTGCATTTCATTCAATTTTAACAAAGCAAAAAGAAGCTTTAGAAGAAAATCAAAATGATAATTATCAAAAAAAAAGAGATGAAGCAAATAATACTTTATCTGAGGTAATTTCTTTTGACACAATTTTAGGGGATGAAGATTTAATAATTTTAAACGAAAGAGATGAAGGTATAACTATTATATCTCCTTTGGCAAATGAAAAAAATCAAAAAATTATAAAGAATCAATATAAAAGAATTTTTGAAGAAAAAAT
>JAEEGK010020462.1_pt1 | contig 14072 bp, 8 predicted proteins | sample 8958771 | NCBI WGS metagenome assembly JAEEGK01 (sample SAMN16246547, study PRJNA631951) | gut metagenome | biome: gut microbiome; feature: rumen; material: SC-attached | host: Bos | place: Iran: Karaj | collected 2018-10
AGGAGTGCTTGCCAGCCCTTGATAGCGATATCGCCAAGCGCCTGCGTAAGTATCTTGAAAGGCCACGGGTAGGCGACGGAACGTCGGGAATGAAAGGCGGTATTACTTTCAAGATGAAGACTGCTGTAGAAGATATCGCCGATATCGATGCCGATGTTGTCCTGATGGCTACAGGTAGAAAACCTCGTGTGCAGGCTGACTTTGCCAATGCTGGTATTGAGTTCGATGAGCGCAAGGGCGTTACCGTAGATGATCACTTCAAGACTACCGTTAATGGCATCTTCGCTATTGGCGATGTAAATGGCAAGCAGATGCTGGCTCATGCCGCTGAGATGCAGGCCATCCATGTGGTGAATCAGATTATCGGCAAACCCGACAATATCCGTTTTGATATCATGCCTGCGGCCATCTTTACACAGCCCGAAGCCGCTTGTGTGGGTCCAACCGAAGACCAGCTCAAAGCCGAAGGTATTGCTTATGAGTGCAGAAAGTCGTTCTGGCGTGCCAATGGTAAGGCTTTGGCGATGGGCGAAACAGAGGGTATGTTGAAGTTGTTCGTGTCACCTGAGGATGGTGCCATCTTAGGTTGTCATGCCTATGGCGCCCATTCGGCTGATATTGTACAGGAGGTGAGCGTGCTGATGTGCAAACATACCACTATCGCCGAACTCGCCGATATGGTACATATCCATCCCACACTGTCAGAAATATTAAAGTCCGCTGTAGAGTAACAACGGACTTTATAACTTTACAGATTGTTTAATACTTCCTCAACAACCTTGGGGAAGTATTTCATTTCCAATAGGTGTTCTTTTTCTGCGATGTCGTCAACGGTGTCTTCGGGCGAGAGGGCCACTTTGTATTGGGCGATAATCTCACCAGAATCGCACACGGGGGTTACCCAGTGTACTGTCATACCCGTCTCGGTCTCGCCAGCCTCTTTCACCGCCTCGTGTACGTGGCGCCCCCACATACCTTTTCCACCATACTTTGGCAAAAGAGCGGGGTGGATGTTGATAATGCGGTGTGGATAAGCGTCGATCAAGAAGGTAGGAACCAGAGGCAGAAAGCCTGCCAATACGATAAAATCGATGTCGTACTTCTTCAGCAGAGGTAGCATTATTTTAGGGTCGTTCAGTTCGGCTTTAGGTGTTACAGCTGTTGGCACATTCAAACGCTCGGCACGAACCAGAGCGTAGGCATCAAACTTATTGCTGACTACGAGCGCGCAATTCACACGCTCGGAGCCAGCAAAATATTTAATCAGGTTTTCGCAGTTGGTACCGCCACCTGATACGAAAATCGCAATGTTCATTTATACGAGATGCTCAATAAGGTCGGCACGGTCACCAGGCAGCATATCAATGACAGGAATCTCTACCATTGTGTAGCATCCGGGTTGCAGACGCATAGAGGCACGAGCAACGTTTACCAGAACCTGACCAGTGAGTGCAGGGTTGTTAATGCTCATGTTGAATTCCAGACGCTGGTTCTGAGTCTTACCGCTCACACCCTTGCGTACCAGGTTTACACCATGTCCCATATCGCGAACGTCGTCAACGCTCTCTACCTGGAACACGTGAGTCTCGTCAGAAGCGAAGTAAGGATCGGCCTTGATAGCCTTTGTTACCTCTTCGAGCTTAGCGCCCTCTTCCAGCTCTACATATACCATACGGCGGTGGATACCCTCGCCCAAGGGGATAGTCATGCTCAGTGCATTCTTAACACCCTCCTTAGAACGTACGCATACACTGTGGCCCATCGACATACCAGGTCCGAAGTTGGTGTAGCTCAATCCCTTTGGAGCCAAGCTCTGCATCAGGGTGCGTACGATTGAATCAGAACCTGGATCCCATCCTGCGGCAATCACACTAACGGTGTTTGTCTCTTTGTTCAGCTTCATCAGACGCTCACGATAGCCACGAATCTGTGTGTGGATATCGAAAGAGTCAACAGTGTTAATGCCCAATGGCAGAATCTGGTTAGCATACTCCTCACAGCTACGTGTTGGGGTAGCGAGGATAGCTACATCTACATCCTTCAGGTCGCGGATATCCTTCACAACCTCATACTGTGCCAGCTCGGCGGGCTTGTTCTCAGCGCCATTACGACGCACGATACCAGCTACTTCAAAGTCGGGAGCGGTCTCGAGAGCCTCAAGCGCATACTTACCGATGTTGCCGTAACCTACTACGGCTGCTCTGATTTTCTTCATGTTTTATTTATTCTTTTGATGATTATTTCTATGTTTGCGGTTGCAAAAGTAATGCTTTTATCTCGAATTACGTAACTATCTGACGTGAAAATTATCTAAAAACTTTCAATTTGTGACGAATTGAAACTTTCTTGCCTTAAAATACAATAAATTGTAAGGTTTCTACGTTTATTTAGATGTATATATACAAAATAGTAAGTTTATGATTGAATACATTAAGGGAGAACTGACCGAGTTGACTCCCGCTTTAGCAACTGTCGAGGCATGTGGTGTAGGCTACGGTCTGAACATATCACTGAATACATTCAGTGCCATCCAGGGAAAGAAGGAGGTAAAACTCTATGTTTACGAGGCTATTCGCGAGGATGCGCACGTGTTGTTTGGCTTTGTAAACAAGAAGGAGCGCGAGATGTTCCTGTTGTTGATAACCGTGAGTGGTGTGGGGGCCAACACAGCGCGTATGATGCTCTCGGGCATGAGTGTGGCCGAGCTTTGTAATGCCATTTCAACGGGTAATGCCAAGTTGATACAGGGCATTAAGGGTATAGGCAAGATGACGGCCCAGCGTATCATCGTTGATCTGAGGGATAAGATAGTAACGTTGGGTATCTCGGACGAGATTCCTGCAGGTGGACAGATAGCGGCACCGGTCAACAATCAGGTAAAGGACGAGGCTATTGCGGCACTCACCATGCTTGGTTTTGCCCCAGCACCCACCCAGAAGGTGGTGCTCCAGATCCTCCAGGCTAACCCCAACGCTCCCGTTGAGGAGGTTGTTAAACTCGCCCTTAAGCAGATTAAATAAATTCTAGGCACGGATTACACGGATTAACACGGATTATTTTTATTCTCCGCGAGGAAAATCTGTGTAATCCGCGTAATCCGTGCCAAAAATAATTGTTATGAAGCGGATTGTAGGATTACTGATGGTGGCTTTGTTCGCGTGCGCGGGGGCGCATGCGCAGACGAAGAACTACCTGAAGACACCCGACAATATCCGCGAAACGGTGGAGTATAACGATTCGCTGAACGTTTATTACATCGGACAGAAGATGGGCGATTCGTACCTGAATGTGCCCACGCTGATGACACCCGAGGAGTATCGCCAATGGGTGGAGAAACGTGCCCTGCACGATTTCTTTCACAAGAAAAACGAAGAGAACATCCAGAACGCCGGTAAGGATAAGTTCGACCTGATGGATATGCACTTCGACCTGGGACCGGCCGAGAAGATTTTCGGTCCTGGTGGTGTGCGTATCAAAACCCAGGGTACCGCCGAACTGAAGATTGGTGGTAACATCAAGAAGATTGATAACCCCTCATTGCCCATCCGTAACCGTAAAACTACCTCGTTTGATTTCGACGAGAAGGTGAATCTGAACCTGAACGGAAAGGTGGGCGATAAGGTGAACATGAACCTGAACTACAATACCGATGCCACGTTTGATTTCGATGCCCAGAACCTGAAGCTGAAGTACGAGGGTAAGGAGGATGAGATTATCAAACTGGTCGAGGCTGGTAACATCACCTTCCCCAGTAACAACTCGTTGGTAAAAGGTGCCAGCAGTTTGTTTGGTGTGCGTACCGATATGCAGTTCGGACGACTGAAACTCCAGACCGTGCTCTCGCAGAAGAAATCATCATCCAAGAGCGTCTCATCGAAAGGTGGCACACAGACCACTGCTTTCGAACTCGATGTGGCCGATTACGAGGAGAACCGTCACTTCTTCTTGTCGCATTACTTCCGCAACCGCTACGATCAGGCCATGAGCACCCTGCCAAACCTCACTACCGGTATCGAGATAACCCGTGTGGAGATTTGGGTAACCAATAAGACCGGCACCACCTCGAATACCCGTAACATCGTGGCTGTAGCCGACTTGGGTGAGGGTTCGCAGCGTGTGCCTGATAATGCCGCTAACAACCTGTATAACACCCTGACTACCCAGTATGCCGATGCGCGTGATATCGACCAGACCAATAGTGTGCTGGCTGGTATGCCCGATTTTGAGAGTGGTCGCGACTACGAGAAACTGGCCAGTGCCCGCTTACTCACCTCATCCGAATACACCGTCAACAAGGCCTTGGGTTATATCTCACTGAAGAGCGGACTCCAGACCGATCAGGTGCTGGCCGTGGCCTTCGAGTTTACCTCGGGTGGCGTGACCTATAAGGTGGGCGAGTTTGCCGCAGATATTACCGAGACCTCCAAGGCACTCTTTGTGAAGTCGCTGAAGAACACCTCGAATAATCCTTCGCAATCCAACTGGAAGCTGATGATGAAAAACGTGTATTATCTGGCTTCGAAGGTCGAGAAAACCAAGTTCCGTTTGGATATCAAGTTCCAGAGCGATACCGCAGGTGTGTATCTCACCTATATCCCCGATCAGCGTGTGAAAAACACAACGCTCCTGAAGATGCTGGGTTGCGATCGTCTGGATAATAACAATAAACTGCATTCTAATGGCTACTTCGACTTTGTTGAGGGCTACACCGTAAGCGATGGTCGTGTATTCCTGCCTTCTGCCGAACCTTTCGGTGCCTACCTGCGCCAACAGTTGCAGAAGAACGGTTTGCCAGTATCCGAAGCCGAGAAATATGTGTTCAGTGAGTTGTACGACTCAACCAAGACGGTGGCCAAGCTGATAGCCGAGAAGGATAAATACATGCTGGTGGGCCAGTACAAAGGCACATCGGCCAATGTCATTTCGTTGGGTGCCATGAACGTGCCTCACGGCTCGGTGGTGGTTACGGCAGGTGGCGTGGTGCTGACTGAGGGCTCCGATTATTCGGTAGATTACTCGGCAGGCGAGGTAACAATTCTTAATCAGAGCATCATCGATGCGGGTACCAACGTGAACGTGTCGCTCGAGTCGGATACCGAATACGGTATGCAGCGCAAAACCATGTTAGGCGTCAACTGGGAGTACGAACTCTCCAAGAGTCTCACTATCGGTGGTACGCTGATGCACCTGAGCGAGCAGGCTCTCACCTCGAAGGTGACCATGGGCGAGGAACCCTTGAGTAACACCATCTGGGGCCTGAGTGTAAACTGGAAACAGGAGAGTCAGTGGCTCACCACCATGCTCAACAAGATACCTTTCCTGCATGTAAAAGAACCCTCGCACATCTCGTTTACAGGCGAGTTTGCCCAGTTGATAGCTGGTCGTGCCCGTGGTACCCAGGACAACGCCTCGTATGTGGATGATTTCGAGAATACCAAGAGCTATCTGGATCTGAGCAACCCCAAGGAGTGGACACTTTCGAGTGTGCCCTCGATGTTCCCCGAGAGTGGCGATAAAACGGGTGTTACCAGTGGTTATAACCGTGCCCTGTTGGCTTGGTATAATGTCGATCCCATCTTTACCCGTCGCAGTTCTACGCTCACCCCTGCCCATATCAAGAGCGACCTGAATCAGCTCTCCAACCACTATGTGCGCGAGGTGTACGTCAAGGAACTGTATCCTAACCGCGACCAAAGTACCTATAATGGCGCCACCTCAACACTGCCCATTCTTAACCTGGCTTACTACCCCCAGGAGCGTGGTCCTTACAACCTCTCGTTGGGACTTAACAGCGATGGTACCCTGCAACAGCCCGAAACCAAGTGGGGCGGTATGATGCGTAAGATTGATACCAATGATTTTGAGCAGGCCAACATCGAGTATATCGAGTTCTGGTTGCTCGATCCGTTCATCTATACCCGTGAGCAGGGTAGGGCTTCGGATTATGCCGGTGACCTGTATTTTAACCTGGGTGAGATATCCGAGGATATCCTGCGCGATGGCAAGAAATTCTACGAGAGTGGCATGCCCGTTGATGGCAGTAACAATTTTACCACCACTCAGTGGGGAAAGATACCCGTGCAGGCCACCCAGACCTATGCTTTTGCTACCACCACCGGCTCGCGTAAAAAGCAGGATGTGGGTTACAACGGATTAACGGATGAAGAGGAGCAACAGTATGGTGCCTACCACGATTGGTTGAATGCTGTGAGTGGTGTGGTAACCAACGACAGCACCCTACAGGCCTGGCGACAGGACCCTGCAGGCGACGATTATCACTACTATCGTGGCACCGATTTCGACAACGAGCGCAAGAGCATCCTCGAACGCTACAAGCGTATCAACAACCCTCAGGGCAACTCACCCGAGACCGAGGACCAGACCGAGAGTTACGATACCAGCTATAAGAGCGGTCCCGATGTTGAGGATATCAACCAGGACTACACCCTGAACGAGTACGAGCGCTACTACCAGTACAAGGTGCGTATCAGTCCCGAGATACTCGAAGCCTACCGTAATGGTGTGCCCCCTGCCGATTGCTTTATCACCGATATGCGTACCAGCAGTGTCAAGTTGCGTAACGGCGATACCACCAGCGTTAACTGGTATCAGTTCCGCATTCCGCTTACCGAGTACGAACGCAAGGTGGGTAGCATCAGCGATTTTACCAGTGTGCGCTTTATGCGTATGTTTATGACGGGCTTCCAGAAGCCTATCGTATTGCGTTTCGGTTCGCTCGACCTGGTACGTGGCGAGTGGCGCGTATATAAGCAGAGCTTAGGCACAGGTGCCGAGGGTGGAACCATCGAGGTGAGTGCCGTGAACATCGAGGAGAACAACGATAAAACACCCGTTAACTACGTGTTGCCCCCAGGCATCAGTCGTGTTACCGACCCCTCACAGCCCCAGTTGGTTGAGAACAACGAGCAGTCGCTCGATATGGTGGTGAAGGATTTGCAGCATGGCGAGTCGAAGGCCGTTTATCGTAACATGAACCTCGACCTGCGCCAGTACAAGCACATGCAGATGTTTGTGCATGCCAACCACCTGGTGCCCGATGCCACCCAGTTGCAGAACGGCCAGTTGGCTGTGTTTGTGCGTATGGGTAGCGACTATAAGAATAACTACTACGAGTACGAGATTCCCCTTCAGCTCACCCCCGACCGTAGCGATTATAGTAAGTATGCCACGGCCGATCGCCGTATGGTGTGGCCCGAAGAGAACATGCTGGATATCAATCTTGATGTGTTTACCAAACTGAAGAAAGCCCGTAACCAGGCCAAGGCACAGGGTATCGGTAGCTTTAATCAGGTTTATAGCGAGCCCGACCCTCGCAAACCCAACAACACGGTACGTGTGCAGGGTAACCCTACTCTGGGCGAGGTGAAGGTGATGATGATTGGTGTGCGTAACATCTCCGACCAGGTGAAGTCGGGCGAGGTATGGGTGAACGAGCTCCGATTGATGGATGCCAACAACAATGGCGGTTGGGCGGCATCGGGCACCATGAACGTGCAACTGTCTGATTTCGGTACCGTGAACCTCTCGGGCCGATACATCAGCGATGGCTTTGGTGGACTGGAGGAGAGTGTGATGCAACGCTCTACCGACACCCAGAAGGAATACTCGTTTACCGCCCAGTTAGAGTTGGGTAAGTTCTTCCCCGACAAGGCCAAGGTAAGTGCGCCATTGTATTACTCGGTGAGTCACGAGGAGGTGCGCCCACGTTATAATCCGCTCGATTCGGATATGCGCCTGAGCGATGCCTTGGAGAGTGCCGCCAACCAGCACGAGCGCGACAGCATCGAGAGTATTGCTGTTACCAAAACACGTAACACCAACTTCGCGCTGTCGAACCTGCGCTGGGGATTGAAAACCAAGCGTCATCCTATGCCTTACGATCCCGCCAACTTCTCGTTCTCGTACAGTCATGCCCATCGTAACACCTCGGGTAAGACCACCGTTTACGAGCGTGAAGACCAGTGGCGTGGTGCCCTGAACTACGCTTACTCGCCCGTGTATAAGACCTGGGAGCCGTTTAAGAAACTCAAGGGTAAGTCGAAGTGGCTCAACTTCCCCAAGTCGATAGGTCTGAACTACCTGCCCCAGAGCATCTCGTTCAATACCGAGATGACGCGTAACTACTACGAACTGCAGGAGCGCGACCTGGAGAGTCTGGAGAATCAGAACCTGCCACTTACATTCTCCGAGCAGTTCCTGTGGAACCGTGATTTCTCCCTGCGATGGGACTTTACCAAGAACCTGCATTTTACCTTCCAGTCGGCCACCCGTGCCGAGATCGAAGAGCCCTATACGCCGATCAACAAGGACCTGTATCCCGATCAGTATGTGGCGTGGAAGGATTCGGTAAAACAGAGCATCCGCAACTGGGGTACACCGCTCGATTACCAGCAACAGGTAACCGCTTCGTACCAGTTCCCGCTCAACAAACTGCCCATCTTCGATTGGGTGAATGCCGATGCCTCGTATAGCGGTCGCTACACCTGGGTGCGTGGTACCGAGTTAGAGGATGGCACCAGTCTGGGTAACACCATCACCAGCAACCGTCAGGTAAACATGAACGTGGCGCTTAATTTCGTCACCCTCTATAACCACATCCCCGCCCTGCAAAAGGCCAACAAGAGCAACAAGGGGCCCCTGCGTGTGCTCATGATGCTGCGTAGTATGAACATCAGCTATCGCACCCAGTATTCGATGCTGTTGCCTGGCTTTATGCCCAATGTGGGCGATATGTTGGGTCAGAACCGTACCGATGGATTGCTGACACCAGGACTGGATTTTGCTTTCGGACTAATGGGCGATGGCTATATCAATAAGGCACTTGGTCGCAACTGGCTGTTGCAGAACGATAGCGTATCCACCCCTGCCAATATCAACACCAGTAAGGATCTGCAGATAAAGGCTGTGCTCGAGCCTATCCGCGATCTGAAGATCGATCTCACCGCCTCGCGTACCGATACCCGTGCCAAGAGTGTGCAGTATATGTACGATGGCATGCCCACCACCTTGAGTGGTACGTTTAATATCACCACCATTTCTTTGCGAGGTGCGCTGGCAGGTATGGGCAATGCCAACAACGGCTATCGTTCGGCCGCTTTCGACCATTTCCGCGAGCTCATCCCCGAGTTCCAGCAAAGGGTTGGCGAGGAGTATTCGCCCCAGGTGCTTATCCCGGCTTTCCTGTCGGCCTATACTTCGGGTGCAGGCAAGTCGCTGGCCATCTTCCCGTCGCTGGCCCGCCTGTTGCCCAACTGGAGTGTGCGTTATGGCGGACTGTCGAAACTAGCCTGGGTAAAGGAGCATCTGAAGAGTCTGAACCTGAACCATGCTTATAAGAGCATTTATAGCGTGGGTAGCTACGTCAACACCAGCTACTCTACCGTGAGCATCAACGAGGCCTTCTCGCCCCTGCTGGGTGTGGATGCTACCTTCCAGAACGACCTTACGGCTAAGCTGGAATATCGCACCACCCGTGTGCTCAACCTCTCGATGACCAGCATACAGCTCAACGAGTCGCTCAGTAAGGACTGGGTAGTAGGTCTGGCTTATAAAATCCGCGATTTTAATCTGTTTGGTGCCAAGGGCAACCGCACCATCAGCAAAGCCCAAAACCCCCGCAAAAAGAATGCAGGCGATAGCCAAAATGTTCAAAACTCAAAGTTCAATGTTCAAAGCAGAAAGACCGGTGTTAACCACGACCTGAACCTGCGCCTCGATATCTCGTTGCGCAAGCAGGCGGCTATCACCCGCGATATCGCCACGGGCGTGTCGTCGGCATCCAGTGGTAACTCTGCCTTCAAACTCTCGTTTATGGCCGATTACACACTCTCGCGTTTGCTTACCCTTACGGCTTATTACGATACACAAACAAATACGCCGTTGTTGTCAAGCAATAGCTATCCCACAACGACGCATGATTTTGGTTTATCTATGAAGTTCTCGTTAACCCGATAAACTTTTTTCTTACGGTTTCATGAATACAAAGTATACCGCCATCACCAGGCAGAGTGCTGCGGCGGCATGGTTCCAGTGCAGTTGCTCGTGCTGGAAACAGAAGTTGGCAATCACGGCAAATACTACCAGCGATATGCACTCCTGAATCACCTTCAGCTGTACAAGGTTAAACGGACCGCCATTGTCGATAAATCCGATGCGGTTGGCGGGAACCTGACAGCAGTACTCGAAAAAGGCAATCATCCATGAGAAGGCAATCACCAGATACAGTGGCCAGTTGCTCGAAATGCCCGACTGTTGCAGGCGCAGATGACCGTACCAGGCGAAGGTCATAAACACATTGCTCAATATGAGCAGTACGATGGTGTATATTCCGTTTGTCATAATGTTTTAGAATGCTTTTAACTTAAATCCAAATACAAAATAAGCGTGCTCGCTGGCTGGGTTGCCTGTTATCTGGGCAAACACGGGCAGACTGAAGTGGTCGGTAATCTTGATATCACGATCGGCACGCAGTGTCACATTATTTATAATAAAGCCCTCAGCATCGTAGAAGGTGGTGTAGAAGGGCACGGCACCTATTGTGGCCTGCCAGTCACAACCACCCAGCTTAAAGGGGGCTGTGGCCTCTACATAACTGCTGTAGGCACGATGATCGCAACAGGTAAAGCCATCGTTACCCGCAATATTGGTGTACCACTGTAATGCCAGCGGACCGAAGTCGTAACCTACGTTGGCCTCAATCACATGGTTGGTTGAGTGTGCATTGTAACGGAAATAGCGGTTCTGCGGGTCAAGACCCTCGTTAAACCAGTAATCGCCAATGCCGAAATTAAATCCACCGGTGGTGTATTTTAAGGACACGTCAAACTCGCGTGTGTCGTTGCTGTCGGTCAGTCCTACGCTGCCCCATGCTTCGAGTGTTAATCCCTTGTAACTCACGGCCAGTGTGGGCTGTAACGATACATGTCCCAAGTCCATACCACGCCAGATATACTGACTTACCACGTCGGCCTCTACTGTTGTTTCTACCTTGTCCTGCGCTTGGATGGTAGCGTTGCCAAAAAGACACGCAAAAGCAATAAATATGTACTTTTTCATCTCAATATTCATTTTTCGGCTGCAAAATTACAACATTTTGGCATAATTAAGCAAACTTTCGTACTTATTTAATTGCACAAATTGCTCGATTTGTGCACATTCGGCGTATTTTTGTGCATTTTATTTGGCTGTATGCTCAAAAAAGTGTATTTTTGCAGCCGATTTTGAAATTTCATTCACATTATTAATAAATATGGCTTTAAAGATTGTTGTGCTGGCCAAGCAAGTGCCAGACACCCGAAATGTGGGTAAGGATGCAATGACTGCCGAAGGCACCGTAAACCGTGCAGCCCTTCCCGCCATCTTCAATCCAGAAGATTTGAATGCCCTGGAGCAGGCCCTTCGCTTGAAGGAGCAGAACCCAGGCTCAACAGTAGGAATCCTCACGATGGGTCCTCCACGTGCAGGTGAGATTATCCGTCAGGGATTATATCGTGGCGCTGATACAGGTTGGTTGCTTACCGACCGTCTCTTCGCTGGTGCTGATACCCTCGCTACTTCTTATGCGCTGGCTACTGCCATCAAGAAGATTGGCGATGTCGACATCGTAATCGGTGGTCGTCAGGCTATCGATGGTGATACCGCTCAGGTAGGTCCTCAGGTGGCTCAGAAGCTGGGTCTCAACCAGGTAACTTACGCTGAGGAGGTTCTCTCAGTAAAGGATGGTAAGGCTACCATCAAGCGTGTGATCGACGGTGGTGTTGAGACCGTAGAGGCTCCTCTGCCTGTTGTAATCACTGTTAACGGAAGCGCTGCTCCTTGTCGCCCCCAGAATGCTAAGCTGGTGATGAAGTACAAGCGCGCTACCTGTCCTATGGAGCGTCCTGCCGAGGGTACTGCCTACGACTATCTGTACGAGCAGCGCCCTGAGCTCACACTCAACCAGTGGAGCGTGGCCGACGTGGATGGCGATGTAAACCAGTGCGGTTTGAGTGGCTCACCTACCAAGGTTAAGGCCATCAAGAACATCGTGTTCCAGGCTAAGGAGTCGAAGACTTTGACGGCTTCTGATGCTGATATCGAGGGAATGATCAAAGAATTGTTGGACGAAAAGATTATTGGCTAATTGAGATATGAATAACGTATTTGTATATTGCGAAATTGAAGGTACTCAGGTACAGGAAGTATCTCAGGAGCTGTTGACTAAGGGTCGCAAGCTCGCCAATGAACTCAAGGTTGAGCTTCACGCCATTGTTGCCGGTACTGGCATCAAGGGTAAGGTCGAGGATCAGATTCTGCCTTACGGTGTTGATAAGCTGTTTGTTTTCGACGCTAAGGACCTGTTCCCTTACACCTCTGCTCCCCACACTGATATTCTGGTTAACCTCTTCAAGGAGGAGCAGCCACAGATCTGTTTGATGGGTGCTACCGTTATCGGTCGCGACCTCGGTCCACGTGTATCATCATCACTGACCTCTGGTCTGACTGCCGACTGCACAGAGCTGGAGATTGGTCCTTTCGAGGATAAGAAGGCTGGTAAGACCTACGAGAATCTGCTCTATCAGATTCGTCCTGCTTTCGGTGGTAACATCGTTGCAACTATCGTTAACCCCGACCACCGTCCACAGATGGCTACTGTACGCTCAGGCGTTATGCAGAAGGCCCTGTACGATGGCGAGTGCCGCAAGGAGGTTGTTTATCCTGAGGTAAGCAAGTATGTTAGCCCTGAGGCTTTCGTAGTAAAGGTTCTCGATCACCATGTTGAGGCTGCTAAGCACAACCTGAAGGGTGCACCTATCGTTGTAGCCGGTGGTTATGGTATGGGTAGCAAGGAGAACTTCGACCAGCTGTTCGAGCTGGCTAAGGTGCTCCATGGTGAGGTTGGTGGTAGCCGTGCTGCTGTGGATGCAGGCTGGTTGGATCACGACCGTCAGATTGGTCAGACAGGTGTTACCGTTCATCCAAAGGTTTACATCGCCTGTGGTATCTCTGGACAGATTCAGCACATCGCTGGTATGCAGGATTCTGGTATCATCATCTCTGTTAACAGCGATCCCGATGCACCTATCAACAAGATTGCCGACTACGTCATCGTTGGCACCGTTGAGGAGGTTGTTCCAAAACTGATCAAATATTATAAGCAGAACAGTAAGTAATAATTAGCAACGGACAACAGGACTAACAGGGCTGATTAATCCTAAAAGAAAAAATCCTTAAGTCCTGTAGTCCGTTGCAAAAAAAGAAAAATATGGCAAACTATTATAGCGATCATCCTGAGATCGGGTTCTACTTGAACCACCCCCTGATGGCTCGTATCGTTGAGCTGAAGGAAAAAGGCTTTGCTGATGCAAAGGAATATGACTACGCTCCCGTTGACCTGGGCGATGCCATCGAGAACTACAAGCAGATTCTCGACATCACTGGCGACGTGGCTGCCAATATCATCGAGCCAAACTCTGAGAGCGTTGACCTCGAAGGTCCACACCTCGAGAATGGTCGTATGATCTACGCCTCTAAGACTTACGAGAACCTCGACGCCACCCGTAAGGCTGGTCTGTGGGGTGTTTCTATGCCTCGTCGTTACGGCGGTCTGAATCTGCCTAACACCGTGTTCTCAATGCTGTCTGAGATGATTTCTTCTGCCGATGCCGGTTTCCAGAACATCTGGAGCTTGCAGAGCTGTATCGATACCCTCTATGAGTTCGGTAGCGAGGAGCAGCGTCAGAAGTACATTCCACGCGTTTGCGCTGGTGAGGGTATGAGTATGGACCTGACCGAGCCTGATGCTGGTTCCGACCTGCAGCGTGTGATGCTGAAGGCCACCTTCGACGAGAAGGAGAACTGCTGGCGCCTGAACGGTGTTAAGCGCTTCATCACCAACGGTGATAGCGACATCCACCTCGTGCTGGCTCGTTCTGAGGAGGGCACCAAGGACGGACGTGGTCTGTCAATGTTCATCTACGACAAGCGCCAGGGCGGTGTTGATGTTCGTCACATCGAGCACAAGCTGGGTATCCACGGCTCACCTACCTGTGAGCTCACCTATAAGAACGCTA
>JAEEGK010020464.1_pt1 | contig 14072 bp, 8 predicted proteins | sample 8958771 | NCBI WGS metagenome assembly JAEEGK01 (sample SAMN16246547, study PRJNA631951) | gut metagenome | biome: gut microbiome; feature: rumen; material: SC-attached | host: Bos | place: Iran: Karaj | collected 2018-10
CTACAATAACTTTAGACTATGATTACGAACAAAAAGGAATAGATTTACCAAAAGTAATATCAAATTCTCCTTATTTAATTGGAAAACCATTTTATAATCCTTTTGAAGTTGAAGTTTTTAATAAAAATAATGGTAATTTAAAAAGATTAAATTTAAATCCAAATGATGTAAAAAATACAGAAATTGAAAATTATAATGCTTATTCTGCTTATTGTAATGGAAATAATCATTTATATATTTCAGGAGGACAAAATGAAAAAAAAGTGATTTTAGGTCAATTTTGGGATATTGATTTAGAAAAAGAAACAATTGAAAAATTTCCTCAAGGAATTGAACCAAAAAAAAATCATAGTATGATTTTTATTCCTGATAAATATGTTTTTATTGTTGGTGGAAATAATAAAAAAACATTTTATTATGATATTGAAAATAAAGAAATTGTAAATTGGGCTAATTTAAATCAAGAAAGAATTGAACCTGCTTTAGTTATTGCAAGAAATGATTTATATTGTTTTGATAATTTAAATATTAATAGTAATAAAACATTAACTTTTGAAAAAACTAATTTAATAAATTCACCAAAATGGGATTTAATTACTCCAAAAATTGATCCTTCTAATCCAGATAATTCATTTAATCAAAAATTTTTTGGTGCTGTTAAAGTTGATAATGATACTATTATTTTTCTTGGTGGAGATATGAATGAAAGTAAATATTCTGATACAAATTATTTTTATAAAATCCCTGATGAAACTATTTATAAAAGTGAAGTACCTTTTATACAAAAAAATTTAAGTGAAAAAAATTTTGTTGATATTGATAATAAGAATAAATTAGTTTTACCTAATTATAATAAAAATTGTCCTGAAATTTTTTTGTTTAATAAAGAAAAGTATAATTTACATTCTATTATTTTTCAAATTGAAAAACCACCAGAAAAAGTAGTCCTCAAAAATGTAAAAAAAAAAATAAATTATTCATTTGATTATAATATGCCAGTAAGAGTTAATTTAGATGATATACAATATGAAAATAATGAAGATAAAAAATTGGAAAATACACCAGAAAAACCAGAAATAAAAGAAACTGATGTACAATTAAATAAAAATCAAATTGATGTAGAAGTAAATGAAAAACCAGTTGATATTAATTTAAATAGAAAACCAGTTAATTTAAGTAAAAATAAAGAAGAAACTAATATAGAAGTAAAATCAATAAAAAATGAAGGTGAAGAATTAAATAATAAAATTGAACCAAAAATAAATTTACAAAATAAAGTTTTAAATTCAGATATGAATATAAATGTTCCACATAAAGAAGATGATATTGAATATTATTTTGATCCAATTGATAAAACAAAGAAAAAAAAAAGTCCAGCTAAAAAAATAGTTCAAAGTGAAATACATACAATTCATAGAAATTATGATGGTCAATTATTAAGATCTTCTCTTATTAGTGGGAATAAACAAATTGGATTGAAATCTACTCATTTACCTAAAGTTGAAGGTAAAAATTCGAATTTTAAAAAATCTAAAATTGGAGTTGCTGGAGATTTTGATTCTAAAAATGTTAATATTCATCAATCTGTTAATGTTGGTATTAGCGGAAAAAAAGCAGGTTCTAAAATTATTTCTCAATAAAATTTAATTTTTTTTTAGAGTAATTTTTTAATTTTTTATTAAATATTTTATTTTTAAAATATTGAAAATTTTAATAAATATTATTATTTTATAAAATTTAATTTTATAATTAGACAATTATGCTTTATTATATTAGTCTAATAATAATTGAATTATATTTTTTTATTATATTTTTTATAATTATATATTGTTAATAAATAATCATTATCTTTTAAGAATTATTTTATTCATTATATTTCATTATTTTAAATTTAATTAATTTTAATTTGGTTTAAATACATAATTATTTATTCAATATAATTTTATTTTAAAATGGACCAAACAAAAAATGAGGAAAAAAAACAAAGAATAATTAAATTAAAAACTTTAGATAATAAAATGATAGAATTAGAAATAGATAGTGAAATAAATATAAAAGAATTAAAACAAATAATCAGTCAAAAATTTGATAATATAGCAATTGATAGAATAAGATTGATTTTTAAAGGAAAACAATTAAAAAACGAAGAAAAATTAAGTGATCATGTAAATAAAGATAATGAAATTATTCATTTAATGTTTAAAACAATTGAGCAAACTCAAAATAATTCTAATACAAATACAAATACAACACAAACAAATAATAATCAACAACAAAATAATCAACAAGGTACAAATTCTTTTTCAAATATATTAAATAATTTAATTAATAATCCTGCAATAATTAATTTGACAAATATGATTGTTAGTAATATTGGAGGAAATGAAGGTTCTTCACAAGTTGTAGAAATTATAAATTCAAATCAAAATAATCAAAATCCATTAATTGTTCAAAGGGAAATTCCAATAAATAATAATAATAATACAAATTCAAATAATAATAATTTAAATTCAAATAATACAAATATTAATAATAATAATATTAATCAAAATAATAATAATAATTCAAATAATTTTAATCAAAATAATAATAATAATTCAAATAATAATATTAATCAAAATAATAACAATAATCCAAATAATAATCCAAATAATAATATAGTAAGAAACAATTTCACTCAAGCTCAAATAATAAATTTTACAACATTTTCAAACCAAAATAATAATCAAAATCAAAATCCTAATCAAAATATATCAAATCAAAATTCACAACAAAACCAAAATCAAAATAACCAAAATACAAATTTAAATTTAGAAATATCAAAAATGAATGTAAATAATCCATTTCCAATTCAACATAGTGAAACAGATAGAAAATATGAAGATATATTAAAATCAACAAATGCAAAAATAAACAAATCACTTACTTCAATAAAAAAAGAAACACCTCCAATAAATCTTCCTTTATTAAACACAACACAAAATGTTTTAACATCAATAAGTAGAACATTAAGATATTATATATTAATGATAAGTGAATTTTTACCAAATTTAACAAGATTAAGTGAATTAATGGAAAGAGAACAATTTATTCCAAATATAAATGATAGAAAAAATGCAAATGAATTATTAAAAAAATGTACTAATGCATTAAATGATATTTCATCATCATCTGAATCTTTAAAAAAAATATTAAAAGCAGTAAATTTTGGTGAGTCACCAAATACAGGATATATTAATGTTATTTCTACTGATTTTGGAGTAATTGCTACTAATCAAAGAGGAGAAACTATTGATAGTACTACTTTATTATCTTTTAATGGACCTAATCCTAATCCTAGTAATAATAATAATCAATCTAATGTTATTAATTTAAATAATACTAATAATAATAGAAATGAAAACCAAAATAGAAATAATAATAATAATTTAGTTAATAATATTATGCAACAGTTAATGAGTCCTAATAATTTAAATAATATTGCTGGAATTGTTGGGAATATTGTTAGTAATGTTGATAATAATAATAATAGTAATAATAATACTAATAGTAATAATAATAATAATCAAAACTCAAATATTAATATTGCTGGAAATATTGAAGTACCTCTTGAAATTAATTTAGTTGAATTTAGTAATAATATTAATAATAATAATAATAATGTTAGTAATAATAATAATACTAATCAAAATATTAATAATGAAGAAAAAAAAGAAGAAAAAAAAGAGGAAAAAAAAGAAGAAAAGAAAGAAGAAAGAAAAGAAAAAGGAATTGAGTTATTAAAAAAAATAATGAATAATCCATCTTCAATAAAATCAACTTATATAAAAGATTTATCTGATGTAGGTATATTAAATCCAAATAAAGAATTTGAATTATTTTCAAAAAAAATAATATCTAATTTAACAATTGAAGATATAATAAATTTAAATTCAATGAATATTGTAGGATTATCAAAACAAAGAAATGAAATAGAATTATTAATAACAGATATTCCTTCATCAACAAAAAAATTATCTCAATTAATTTGTGAAAGAATAATGTTAGTAGAAAATGAAATAGACAAATTAAAACAAGACAATAATTTAGATATTGAAAAATTCTTTAATGATAATTTAAATGAACTTTTAGAAATTATATCAAATAAAAATTTAAATAATTCAGAATGGGAAGATAAAGTAAGAAAAAGTATTTTAAAAATAATTTTAAAATTTTTTGAAGAATTAAAAAATATATATATTTCTGGTCAGGATGGTGCAAAATATTGTCTTGAATTTAATATTGAAACAATATTAAGTGATTTAATTGGAGAAGATTTAATTAAAGTTTTAAAAGAATATAACGAAGATTTTATTATTACATTTTTAGAAAATTTAATTACAATTGCTCAAAATACTAATTTTGAAGATATTAATAATAAAAAAAATGAAAATAAATTATTATCTATGGAAGAAATATTTAATCTTGCTTTAAGAGATAAAAAGAAAATTGAAGAAGAAAATAAAGAAGAAAAAAAAGAAGAAAATAAAGAAAAAAATAAAGAAGATGAAGGAAATTTTGCTGAATTTTATAAGAGAACAAGTTTATTTCAAAATTAAATAATTTATTAAAAAAAAAAAATTAAATATTTAAATTAAAACATTTGGAAATACTTGTTTAACAAACTAAAAAAATTAAAAAAAAAACTTACATCATCATAAGAAATTCTTCCATCTTCATCCATATCAAATCTCCTAATTAATAAACTACTTTGATTTTTATTAATTCCAAAACTTTCTTCTAAATCAATAGAAATAATATTATTTCCATCTTTAGAAATAGAATTAAAAATATTTTTAGTATTAAAATGACTCATTTTATTTAATTTATGTCTAAAATCTTCAATTTGAATTTCATTACTAATAGCAACTTTAATAGCATTTACTATTTTTTCTTTTAATTTTTTAGAAAAATCATTATAATTATTTGAAGCATCATTTAATAAAGAATCTCTTACATTAACACCAATTAATTTATTAAATAAATTATAATCCATATTATATCCTCCTTTAGAATATCTTTCATATATTATATCAACTGTTTTTTTTGATATTTCAATACCAAATAAAGTTTTTAATCTTTTTGCAAAATCATCTAAAGGAATTTGATTATATGGTGTTATATAATTAAATAATGTTGCTGGATTAAATGTATTTTCTTTTGATAAAATTGAAGATAATTTTGTATCTTTTTCTATTAAAAATTTTATAAATGCATTAAACATTTCATTTTCTATTTTTTGAAATTTGCCTTCATTTTCTTCTTGTGTTTTCGATATTGCATTATTTAACATTTCTGCAATTTTTTGTGAATCTAATATTGAATTTTCTTTTAATATATCATTTGTAACTTTTGATTGTAATATGAAAAATTTATTAAATTGTATTAAAGTTATATTATTATCTATTGTATTACAATTTATTTTCATGAATATTTCTTTTGCTTTTTTATTTGAATTTATTCCAAATAATTGTAAAAAATTATTTATTTGATCAACTGTTATTTCATCATTTTCAAGTGAAATAGTTTTAAATAATTTTTCAGGTATAAAACTTCTTTCAACATTATAAAGTGATTTTAATTGTTGATTTATTAATTCAAACATTTCTAAATTTTTTGATAATATATTAATAAATGCCATATTAAAAACTGCATTTTCTTCAAATTTAGCAATGAATTTAAAAGGAATTATTGGAAAATTAAATAAATTTCCAAATTCTTTAACTGAAAGAAATGAATTATTATCAATATCATATGTATTATAAAATACTTTTAAATTTGGAAGATTAAAATATATTTTTTTCCATTTTAAAAATCGGTAAAAGTCTCCTAATGTTAATGAAGGTTTTTCATTTGATATTCCATAAAATGCTTGTTGTAAAATAATATTTAAATCTTCTTTTTTAAAACTTTGATGCAATTGTATTTGAATTTGTTCAATTTGACTCTGATAAGATGATAATAATAAAAATATATTTTTTAACATTGGTTTAATCCTATTAAAAGTGTCTCTATTCATTTTAATTTTAATTAAATTCAATTCAATTAAATTAAATAATTAAATTCAATGAATAAATGCTGATTTATAAGAATCGAATAAATCCTATTCTCAAATATGATGATTTATAATAAGTAAAAAATATATTTTGTTAATAATATTAAAATTGGATAAATTATATTTTTATCTTTTATATTATATGATTATTTTGATTTTCTATTTTAATTATTTTTTAATATTTTTTACTTTTATTCTTCATTAAATAATAATTATTTTTAAATATATAAATATAGAAAAACAAAAAAAAAATTGTATTTCCTTTGATAAATAATTTATTATATAAATACTTAGAATATCATAAAAATAAAAAGAAGGACAATCACAACAATAGTAACAGTCACAATAATCATAGTTTTAATTTGTTTCATTCTTGCTTGTTTTTTAATTTGTTGAGCAATATAATTAATATTTCTACTTTGATTATTCAAAGATTCAGACTTAACAGCAATAATATTTAATTTTTCATCTCTTCCAATAACTTTTTCAATATTTTCAATTGCAATATTTTTAGCATCAATTAATTCTTTAATAACTTCACCACTTTTATTCTTTTGAGGACAAGTATTATAATATGTTATTAATTGACTAATTTCTTTATCAAATTCTGTTAATTGATAAGCACAAAAAGAAGCAATTTTTTCATAATCATAAGTTTGAATAAATTTCTTTCTTAAATCATCTAAAAATGCAAATGCTAAATCATCAGGAAACATTTCAGTCATACATAAATAAGTTATATTATCTTCATTTATGTAATGATATTTATATTTATCATAATCAATTGTATATTTTGTGTTTTTGTGAACTTTTCTTAAAAGTGATCTTGTTATTTGTTGGAAGTTTCCACTATATTCTGTATATTCTGTTAAAACTACATCATCATCTTTTGATATTAAAGAATATAAAATTGACATTGTATTAATATTTATTTTTCTTTATAATAAATTTTTCAAATTTAAAATAAATAAAAATAAAAAAAATTAAAAAAAAAGAATTAAAATCAATATAAATAAAAAATAAGAATATCATTTCATTAAAAATGAATAAAAATCTTAATTAATATATATGAAAAAAAGAAAAAATAATTTTTAAATTAAAATCATTTATTAAGTAAATAAGTTCATAACTCATAAAAAAGAATAAAAGATGAATATAAATGCATTAATTATAAAAAAATATAAAAAGATTGAGATATGAAACTTATATTGACTTTTTAAATATTAGAGTTAGTGTTTTACATAAAGATAATAATCAATTTATTTCTTATGTATATTATCAAAAGAAAAAATATTAAAAAATAACCATAGAAAAAGAAGTAAAAGAAATAAATAAATTAATAATTGACTCATATATTTAAATGTAAAAAAAACTTTTATTTATAACATTATAAAAGTAAGATTTATATTTTTAATATCTTTAAATATTTATTTAAAAAAATTGAATATTATTGTATTTATTAATCTATTTTTTAAAAGAATAAACTATTTATTTAATATAATAATTTATTTTTTTACGATTTTATAATGATAATTTTGACATATTTTACAATTACTTCCTTTTTTATCGTAACAATTTTGGCAATAATAATGAATAAATTTTTTTTGACCAATTATATCATTTTTTATATCTTGTTTACATATAATTGAATATTTCTTTTTATCCTTAAGAGGACATAAACAAGTCATACAATATTCATTAAACAACATATTTAATTTCTTTTTCAATGATTCTTTTAAAAATTGATTATTAATTGATAAAGAAAATTCAATTAATTCATTTAATGAAAAATCTTTTTGACATTTTGGACATTTAATATTATAACCTTTTTCAAGTAAAGGAAAACTTTCAATTAATGAACCAAATTCTTTAAAATAATTATTTTCACAATTTTCATTACATAAAATTAATATACAATTACAGGGTAATTTAATATTAAATTTATTTAAATCTGATTTAGGAATAAATTTACCACACTTAAAACATGATTCATGACTATCAATTTGATTTTTAATTGCAGCTAATCTAGTATTAAAATCAATTATTTCTTCAGGTTTATTTTCAACTTTATTCTCATTTTTATTTTCATTATTATTTACTTTTTTACCTTCTTTTATTTTTTTATAATATAATTTCCTATTAAAGACTCTAGAACCTTCAATATCATATAAATTAGTATTTTTTTTAAATTTTTCAACATCATTTTTTTTAAGAACATAAATATTTTCTTCAAAATTTTTATAAATTTTTAAAAATTCATTAAATCTATTAAAATAATCTTCAGAATAACAAATATCATAATGTGCTTTTCTAAAAAGAACATAAATAACATCTCTATTTTTTAAATTAGATTGAAACAATTTTGTTTCAATATCACAATCTTTTCCAAAATCATAAAAAATAACTTTTAAATCAACTTTAATTACAAATGGTGTTAAATAAACTGCTAATTTTTCAGCACAAGTATAAAATTTTAATAAATCTTCATTGAAATAATCATCAAATCTAAATCTTCCATCTTCAGTTTCATATTGTTGAGGAAGTAAATTCCCTAATAAAACTTCAAAATCTTTTGAAAAACATTTATCTTGATTTTCTAAAATAAACTCATATAAAATATATCTTAAATAGAAAATCATTGTTGTATCAAAAGTTGAAAAATTAAAAGCTTTAATTAAAATTGAATAAGCACTTATAATTTTTTTATTATCACTAATTTGTTCTTCATTAAGAATATCAATAATAATATTTAAAATAATAATAGCAATATTTCTTTCTTTTGAAATAAAATATTTTCTAACATTATAAGGAAGTCTTTTAGTATTTTCATAATTAGGATCAAATTTAGTATAAAGATTACAAATTATAATTTTAAGTACATTTATTTTTTTATTAAAAACTAAATATTCAAGCCAAGCAAAAATTACACTTCTATAAAAACAATTTCCATCTCCTGCAACTCTTCTCCAAGAATAAATTACTTTTTGTAAATAATAATTTTCTTCAATCATTTGTTCTTTTAAGCTCTTATCATAATTATAAGTTTGTTCAATTACAGTTTCAATTTGTTTTGCTCTATAAATCATATCTCTTGCTGGTTTATTTAAATGATATTCATTTAATTTTTTTTTTAAATGTGATATATTTTGACTTACTGAATCTATTGCTGAAGAATAAATAAAATCATTTGATATTGATTGTTCTTCAAAATTTTCTGTGTAAAGATAATTTCCTATAGTACTTTTTTTCACTGTTGTTTCATCAAATATTTTTGATGTTAAACCTTCTATCATATCTTTTGGATTACTATTTTCATTTTCAATATTTTCATTTTCATTTGATTCAATTGGCTCTAATGATAATAAAAAATTTGCATCTTGGTTTTCTAATAATATACTTGATGATAAAATTGGAGAATCCATTTTTTATTAACTTTTTAATTATTTAATTTTTTGTCTTTTTTATATATATTTTTATTCTGTTTTTAGTAATTTGAAATAATTTTATATAATAAAAAAATAATTTTAAAAATAATTAAATAATATTTAAATATTTGAAATATCTATTTAATTATATTCAAATATAAAATGAATTGTATTGTATTTATCATAATTAAAAATTAAAAAGATTCATTATCAATTTCATTATCACTTTGTTTATTATTTTCATTATTATTATTTTTCTCATTATTTCCAGAAATCATATTTTCTAATTTTTCATCAATAATTTGTAATTTTTGTTCAATAGAAGTCATTTTTTGTTGAAGTGATGCTAATTTAGAACATTTATTTATAAATTCATTATGTAATTTCTCATCATTTTCAGAAATATCTTTAATATTCTCTAATTTACCTTTAATTTTATTATACCTATATTCATATGCATTAAGAAGTATTCCTGCTATTTTTATTTGATTTGAAAAATTATCAAATTTATTTAAAAACAAATCTATATAACTAGTCATTACTTTCCCTAAATTATTTTCAATATTATTCATATTTTCTTCACCAGAATTTTTATTTTCATTCTTTTCCATTTAATTCAAAAATATTTTTTTCAAAATAAATAAAAGAAATAAACCAAAATAAAAAAAAATGAATAGTAAGTTTTAAAAAAATTAATTTTTCAAAATAAATAGAATACAGAATAATAAAAAAATTAGGAGAAGGAACATTTAGTGAAGTCTTCAAAGCTCAATCATTAAAAAGTGGTGAATTCGTTGCAATAAAATGTATAAAAGCTTTATACAACTCAATAGAAGATGTAAACAAATTAAGAGAAGTAAGAGCATTAAAAAGACTATCATCATTTTCAAACATAATAAATTTAATAGAAGTAGTATATGACGAAGAAACAAAAAGATTAGCATTAGTCTTTGAATTAATGGAAATGAATTTATACGAAGCAATAAAAGGTAGAAAAAAATTTTTATCAGAATCAAAAGTAAAATTATGGATATTTCAAGTATTAAAAGCATTAAATTTTATGCATAGAAATGGTATATTTCACAGAGATATAAAACCAGAAAATATATTATTAAAAGGAGGAACAAATATAAAATTAGCAGATTTAGGTTCATGTAAAGGAATATATGGAAAACAACCATTTACAGAATATATATCAACAAGATGGTATAGAGCACCAGAATGTCTTTTAACTGATGGTTACTATAATTTTAAAATGGATATTTGGGGTCTTGGTTGTGTTTTTTTTGAAATGTTAACTTTATGTCCTTTATTTCCTGGTGATAATGAAATTGATCAAGTTAATAAAATTCATCAAATTCTTGGTTCTCCTTCTATTGATTTATTTAATAAATTATTATGTCATTCTCAAAGAACTGATATTAGTTATAGTAAAAAAAATGGTATTGGTATTAAAAGATATTTAAGTCATGTTTCTGATGAAGCTGTTGATGTTATTTCTAAAATGTTAATTTATGATCCTGAAAAAAGATTTACTGCTAAAGAATGTTTAACTCATCCTTATTTTAAAGATTTATATGAACAAGAAGAAAGAAAAAAAGGTTTATTTATGATGTCTTTTAATGGAGGAATTAATGATAGTATGTCTTATATTAGAAATGATGATTCACTTTTTTTAAGTAAAAAAAAAGATAAAAAAGATAATTTACTTGTACTTCCTAATATTAAAGTTATTAATTTTAATATTGTTGAAGATTCAGAAAATGAAAATTCAAAATCTAATATTAATATTAATCATATAGATAGTTATGTTAGATTACCTAAAATTGGTAAAATTAAATATGGGAAAGAAACTGGAAATTGGTTAAATTCAAATGAATTTAAAAATTCTTTAAAACATAATTTGTCAAATCATAGTATTGATGGTTTAAATAATAGTTCTATTAAAACACAATATGCTAAACAATTAAGAAAAAGAATTATTGAAGTTAAGAAAAATTATGTTAGTCCTTATTCTAAGAAAAATATAGAAAACAATATACATGTATAAATTTATTTTTATTTAAATTAATGTAATGACAGTTTATTTTTTCTATAATGAGAAAATATAAATTATTATAGGATTTAATAAATAAATATTTTTGAACAAATTATAAAAATTATTTTTTTGCTTTTTATTATTCTTTTTTTTATATTTAAAAAATATCTTTTAATAAAATATATTTAATATAATTTATTTATTAATCACCTTCTAACCATTTTTGTTTAACTTCTTTAATATTACTAATTTTATCATTTAATTCTCTTTTTTCTTCATCATTTTTTAATTTTCTCTTTTTATAATTCTCTACTTTTCTTTTTAAAATAACTCCAGGAGATAAATAATAAATATTTTTATATAAAGTTTTTCCTCCTAAAGCACCATCAAAAATCCTAATTAAAGTTAAAGAAAATCTAGGACCAATTTCTAATAAATTTAACTTTTCTTCAACATCATCATTAGTAAATTTTTCTTTAGCTTCATTTAAAATTTGATAATTTCTAAAAAAAATTTGATTCTTTACATTAAAAAAGCAAATTTCATGATCATAAAAAGGTTTTGTTTTAGGATGTCCTTTAGGAGAATTAAAAACTTGAATAAATAATTCTTTTAATAAATTTAAATGAGGAAATTTTTCAAAACTATTATCAAAAGATAAAATAGGTCTTGAATATTTAATACAATTTCCCATTAATTTAATTTCATTTAAAGAATGAATATTATTAACTTGAAATTTAACACAAGGACCTTCTGGACTTTTAAACATCCATAATATTAATTCTCTTTTTCTATGTTCAAAATATAAACAATATTTACATGAGTGATTAAAACAAATATCAGTTAATTCTTCTTTTGCTGTATTATTTTCTATTTTACATTCTTTTTTTGCATTTGGAATTAAAGATATTAAATTATTTACTAAATGACGTTCTTGATGACTTATTCCACGTGATGCTACTATTAATGTACGTGTTTTATTTATCCAATTTGAATTTTCTTTTAGTGATGTTATGTGATTTGATTCTTCTTTATTTAAACCTTCTTCGTCTTTGAAAAATGAAGTTTCTTCTCTTCTTTCTGTTTTTTTTTTAAGATATTTTTTCTCATCTTCTTCCATTTTTATTTTTGGAATGATAATATTTAATAATTTTTATTTTTTATTTTTCAATTTGAATAATTATAATATTTTAATATTTTATATTCTCAACAAAAAAAGTAATTTTTCATTTCAAATATTTATTAATAAAATAAAATGAATTTAATTAAAAAAAATAAAATAATATTTAGTTTTTTATTCATTACCAAAAAATCTTTAATTTATATAAAAAAACTGATACAAATTTAGAATAATTTAATTCATTTTTAGAGTTAAATAAAAATCAAAATAAAAACTTAATCTATAAAAAAATTACAATTAGTTGAAATATAATATTATCAAAAAAATTTAATATACATATAATCCAAAACAAATTTCAATAGTTGGAATTAATTTAGAACTATCAAATCCTTTTTGTATTTTCTTTTCATTTTCTTCTGAATCTACATTTATAGAAATAATTAAATTAGAATTTTCTTTTTTATGTGATTTTAAATGAAAAGTATATTCACTTTTTAATTGAAAACCTTTCTCACAGTATTGGCATTTATAATAGCTAAAATAAAAAAATTAAAAAAATAATATACTTTAATATATGATGCTTAAATTTATAATGTTCTCTTAAATGAGTATTAGTTTTACATTCAAAATTACAAATATCACATTTAAATTTATTATATTTTGAATGTGATTGAAGATGAACTTTTAAAGTTCCTTTTTCTGCAAAATTTTTATTACAAAATTTACAGTTAAAAGGTTTTATTCCTTTATGAGATAATTCATGAACATATAATCTATATCCTGTTTTAAAACTTTTTCCACATTCATCATATTTACATTTAAATTTAGCGATATTATTATGAATACCATTTATATGTTTTTTTAAAACTGTTTGATTTACAAATGATTTTCCACATATTTTACATTTTGGCTAAAAATATTATGTTATTTATTTACTCTATCATCATATGATTCTGAACTTGATATCATAATTAGAAATTAATAAATTAAAATAAATAATTATAATATCTTAAATAATTTATTGAATGTATAATTAATCCTAATATAAATCTTCTTTTATGAATTAATGGTAATTGTAGAAAAAATATTGAAAAAAGGAGTTAATATGTGAAATTAAATAATATTTATAATATCTATTGTTGAATAAAATCTTAAAAAACATTTAATAAAATAAAATTAATTATAAAATAATATTTTAAGTATTATATATTATCAATATTGCATAAAATTATTCAAAATAAATTAATCATTTTATTTAATAAAATTAATAAAAATTACAATTTAATCTTTAATTAAATTAAAAAATTTAATAGTATTAAAATAATTAAATTTAATTTATAAATTAGATTGAGCATTTTAATTATTTTTAAAAATTTATTATAAAATATGGGAAGT
>JAEEGK010020467.1_pt1 | contig 14071 bp, 11 predicted proteins | sample 8958771 | NCBI WGS metagenome assembly JAEEGK01 (sample SAMN16246547, study PRJNA631951) | gut metagenome | biome: gut microbiome; feature: rumen; material: SC-attached | host: Bos | place: Iran: Karaj | collected 2018-10
GGCGTAACTTGGCGGGTCCCAAGTCCTTACAATCGTAATCGAACGCATGGGCATCGCCGCCATCAATTGCGAAGCCGCAGTCCGCGCCGTGCAATTGAACGATTTCCCAATAGTTACCTTTGTCAACGCGGCAGACTGCCGCGCCCACACCATCCGCTTTCGGGAAGGCGTGGAACTTGTTGCGACCGTCGATGTAAATATATTCCTCCGAATCCACATAGTCCGCGCGGCTGCCATCCTGCATGTTGGAGAAAACAGTGTTCAGGCCGTCGTCTGTCCAGCATTCGAAAGCGTTGGGAACCAAATGGAAACGACGGCCCAGATGAGTAACGTCCATCATCTCGTCCATGCTGCCGTTGGCGACGACATGCGTGCCGTCTGCATAATCAACCACCAGTTGGCTGCGGTTGATGGCGCCGTTGAGCAACGCCGCCGTTACATCGTGCAGACCGCCGTTTTCATCGGCATAACGGATGCTTGTGGCAGGAACCTGCGTGTAGCGTGACTGAATCTGTTGCAACAAGAAATATCCTCTGAACGCGATGCGCATATCTCTCGGACTGCCAATGAGATGACCTGGGTGGCCGAATGCCGCTGTCGCCGTCAGGAAACGGTCCACCTGCGCAGGCCAATCCGTCGCATAACGGGCTCTGGCTTTCGTCCCATTTAGAAACATGCCTGTGTCGCCCATGCCCACATTGCATTCCAGATCATGGATTTTCCGCAAATCGAAATCGACGAGCCATGGACGATCCGCGATATTGTAGTAGCGATCCTGCGCATAATTGCCATCCGTCAAGCCGCTGTAAAAGCAGAAATGCGGCCCTTCCGAATAGACGGGGCCGCCCCACGCTTTCTTCTGCAGCAACATGATTTCACCGAAAGCGTAGAAGACCTGCGCGAACGTTCCGCCGCCGGGCACGCGCCAATCATAATCGCAACGTCCCCAAGGTGTTACGGATGTATGGACATCGCAATACGCCGTGCTGAAATGGAATTTCTCCTGAATGATCGGCGAGAGTTTTTCGCAATATTCGACGGCGCGTAGCGGTTTCGGCGCGTAACAGCGTGCCCATGCGGGCATCAACTGATTGTCCGCTGTGCGGGCCACCATGTCCGTGCTCCAATATTCATTCACGGGAGCGAAATCCGTGAAATTGTTGTACGGACCATAGTAGAAACCGAGCGTGTCCTGCATGTAACGCGCGTAGTCATAGAAGCCTTGGTCGCCGCCTTTCTTCGGGGCTGCTTTGATGCGGAATGTGAAGCTTTCGCCTGCATCACGCCAGCAGTCTTCGTGATCACGCACGAGACAATGCCGCAGGCCATGTCGCCAGAATGCATACCAATATTGTTTGTCTTTTTCGCGGACGCTGGCCGGATAATACGTCCATAATACCTTGCCCGCCACATGTTTCCACGGTGACTGCGGGTTCGGGATATTCGGCAGATGTTCTTCGAACTTCGGCCCGATGGTCACAAAGAAACGTTCATAGACATCGTTGCGTTCGCCGTTTGTTTTTGGAATGTAGGAGACGCCGCCGTTCATCCACGCTGTTATCGTTTTAGCGGCTGGTGCGCCTAGAACAGTGCTCGCGTTGGAAAGATACCAATCCGTATGGCCGGAAACGAATATTGGCGATTTGCCAGTCTTCGCCATGACGACGGCGGGCGCGATGCTGCTGCCGTACGAATAGTACGGAATGCGTATGTCTTTCATGTCTGAAAGGCCCGTCACGCCACCGTAGGAAACGCCGCCGATCTTGCCGCCTTTCGTGACGGTGTCGATAACTAAAGTTTTACCACGTAGCGAGAATGTGTAGGCGACATCCGCTTCCGCACTGCCTTTCATGACATGCCATTGCACATTGATTTTATTTCCATCCTGTTGGATTCCTTTTAGTTCCGCCTTGTCGGGAAGTTCGCCGTCGCCCTTTCCAGGGAAGAGGACACCGCCGTCCTGCAATGGCTTGAACGGTGGTTCATTGTTCCATTTGGCAGTGAAATCCGTCCAATTGCCAGTCTTCGGCTCGTAAGTAATGGTCAATTTGCCGTCATTTCCATCATAGCTGAAAACAGCCGTCTGGCCGTTTAACGCGACAGCGTTTTTTGAACCATCTGCGGCACTATCCGGCAGGATTGTGTCTTCACGGTTCGGGAACGGCAAGATCTTGTCTTTCAACGTATTAATGCCTGGATCCTGTCCGGGGAACAGCGGAATGCCACGTCGTGCGCGCGGTGGGAACGACAATGATTTGAATTCTTCTTTAAACAACGTCAGGCTGTCAAAGAAGAGAAAACGGTCTTCCTTATTGCCTGTATTTGTGATGCGAATGCCGGAGAAAACTGTGCCCGGCTGATGCAGAAGTTTCTGCTCCGCAGCCGTTAAGCGCTTGTGACAGAGGAACCATTCCTTCCAACCGACCGTGCAGAGGAAAATTGCCGTTTCTTTCCCGTCGGGTGTCGTGAACAGGACGGAAATACCCACGCGGGGCGTTCCCGCATCTGGAACCCAATACCAATTGTTGCCGTAAACCCACAGGCCGACGGCATCAAAATCTGCTGGAACTTCCTTTTTCACAGGTGGACGCACCGTAACCGTCCGATCACCAGTTCCTTCTGCACGATACGCCAGTTTCAATACATAATCGCCGAAAAGTTGCTGTTCACGCGTCCGTTCAGCCGTCGCGACAGCTCCGTTGCCTTCCGTCTGCCAAACCGTATCGGCTTCGAAATCTTCGAATTGCGGATGGTCGTCTTCCATACGGTTTGCCCAATCCATTTCATACGGCCGTTTGCCAACGGGTTGTGCGCTGATGCACGCACTGGTCAGTAGCATGAACGCCAATGGCATCATGTGTCTCATAAACGTCTCCTTGTGGATATAGATGTTTTTACATGATTATACATTAATGAATGTCCATATTATATTATATGGTAACTTGAAAAGCCAATTCAGCATGCAAAAAAAGAGGGATTATGCGCCAGTTTCTACGATTTGAAAATGTCTCGTTCACTTATCCAAGCATGCTGAATCCGTTGTTGGAGAACGTCAACGTCCATTTCATGCCTGGTTGGACGGGCATCGTCGGCGCGAACGGCTGTGGAAAATCCACGTTGCTCCGTTTGGCATCTGGCGAATTGGAACCCACAAGCGGAACTATCCATCAACTAGGCTCCTCTGTCTATGTCCTTCAACGGACAGATGATCCGCCGGAAGATTGGCAGGAATTTCTTGAATCGGATGATTTCGAAGCGGATGAATGGCGCCGCAAACTTAATATTTCGCTAGATTGGCATGACCGATGGGACACGCTCAGCCACGGTGAACGGAAACGTTCCCAAATAGCCGTTGCTTTGTGGAAACAGCCTGAACTTCTCGCGTTGGATGAACCGACCAATCATATCGACGCGGAAGCACGCCGCATGCTTATCGACAGCCTTCGCCAATTCCGTGGTGTCGGTCTGTTAGTCAGCCATGACCGCGAACTGTTGGACGCGCTTTGCCGCCAATGCCTGTTCATCTTTCCGCCGACCGCTGTGCTACGCTCAGGCGGCGTGACCGCTGGCATGGAGGAAGACCGTCGTGAACAGGCGGACGCCCGTGAAAAATACGATCAGGCCAGCGGTGCGGCAAGACGCCTTCGCGAAGCCGCCCAGCAGAGCCGTGAGGCCGCGCAACAACGGGCTGCCGAACACAAAAACGACCGCAACAAAATCGCTCCGTTGCATGACCATGATGGTCGTTTCCAACGTCGTCTTGCAAAGCTCAGCAACAAAGACGAATGGGGCATGAAGCAAGGCGCCGCCTTGAACAAACGTGCGCAAAAATTGGACGATTCACGCAACGGTCTCAATATTCGCAAAGAATACAAGATGGGTTTCTGGCTTGAAGACAATGGCTGTTCAACGCGCAACCATGTCATGAAAATCGCCGCCGGCGAACTGCCGCTCGGCGGCGGCCGTGTGCTTCGCTTTCCAGAACTTACACTCGGCGCGACGGATCGCGTCGCTCTCACAGGCCCAAATGGCTTTGGCAAATCGACGCTTATCCGCGAACTGCTGAACCACATCAACGTACCTGAAGAACGGCTCATCTACATCCCGCAGGAAATTTCCGCCGCCGAATCGCGCGACATTCTCGCGGATGTCGCGCGGCTTCCGAAAGAGCAACTTGGACGCGTCATGACAAGCGTTAGCGAACTCGGTTCGCGGCCTGGCCGCCTGCTTGAAAGTGAGCAGTCCAGCCCGGGCGAAATCCGCAAGATTCTGCTTGCTCTCGGCGTCAATCGCGGCCCGCATCTCATCATTATGGACGAGCCGACGAACCACATGGATCTTCCATCCATCCAATGCCTGGAGGATGCATTGGCGGACTGCCCATGTGCCCTCCTGCTCGTCAGCCATGATGAACATTTCCTCCGTAAACTCGTGGATATCCGCTGGCATCTCCAATTGGACAAAAACGGAAAAGATATTCATCTGGAGATTTCACGAAATATGGTTTTTTAGAATCACATGTTGAAATTTTTAGCCTTTGTATTATCTTTGTAACAACATTGTGATAACTAAAATCGAAAAAGGATCTTGTCTATGTTAAAAACGCTTACACGTCATGGAAATAGCGCCGCTCTTGTCATCGAACGTCCGATACTTGAATTGCTTAATGCGGATATCAGCACGACGTTCGATATAACCACGGATGGAACAGCGCTGATTCTGACACCTGTGCGGGACGAAGCACAACTGACGGCGACGCGCGCTTCCATTGAGCGTATTGGGAAACGCTATCGCAAGTCTTTTGAGGAGCTGGCCAAATGACAGACCAGTTGATATTCCTAACATTGGCAGATGTTCTGGAAATTCACCTCTACCAGCTTGCGCATTTTGGTGGAAGTTCCGGTATCAGAGATATCAATCTGCTCAAATCGGCAGTCGCCATGCCACAGATGTCCTTCGGCGGCGTCATGCTCCACAAAGACATTTACGAAATGGCCGCCGCCTACTTGTTTCACATCGTTGAAAACCATCCCTTCATTGATGGAAACAAGCGGACGGGAGCGATGGCGGCAATCGTGTTTCTTGACGTCAACGGAGTTGAATTCAATGCCACGGATGAAGATTTTACATCAATGGTTCTTCAAGTCGCTTCGGGAAAAATGGCAAAACCAGCCATCACGGAGTTTTTGAAGAACCATTGCTCCCAAACGCGGCCGCAGTGAATCAATTCACTAGTTTTTCCGCATTGCCAGCGTAGATTTTCTGCAGAATCTCCTGCGGCAGATTCAGTGAATTCAGGAATGTCTGGTGGACGTTGTCGAAATAGTCTCGCGCGTAGCAGATGCGGTCTTGGAATTCCGTCAGAAATTCAACGGCGTATTCGGGATCACGGCTCAAGGCAAGATTGCCAGAGCCTGCCGAAATGTCGCAATACAGATTCGGATATTTCCGCAACAGTTTCGGAATGCGGCCTTCGCGCACGACAGGCGTGCCCGGCTTCGGATAACGAGCTGTCTTCCAAATTTCGTCGTCGGAAATATGGACCCAAAAGCCTGGAGCATGGCCTAAAAACGTCGTGTCAGGGCATGCTTTCAGAACGTTTTCCAGCGTGTCGATATTGCCGCCCCACCATTCCGTACGCGGATGGTTCAACGTCGGCTGGAAGTCGTAGTCAAAATGAAGCGTGACAGGCATGCCTAAATCGCCTGCCGTGCGGAACAGCCGCAGGCAGTCCGGATTGTCGTACATGACGCGGCATTTGACTTCACCGCAGCACTTTGCACCATAGATGTCATGGGCGGCTTTCAGCTTCCGGGAGGCCTGCGGATCGCGTGCGTCGGGAGCGTAGCCGAGGATGAAGCGTTCGGGAGCGCGTTCCACGTAGGATAGGCAACGTGCGAAAGGAATCGGGCCCGTCGTCGTGCCCAAAATTGGCGCGGGAATCACGGCTTCCGTTGATTCCGAATATTCGTTCCGTTCGCATTCCCAGCTGAAAAGCCATGTCTTGGAAATACCGTATTGATCCATGTTGGCCAGAAAACGCTCCAAATTGTGGCCGTGCCAGTCCGGATGATTGTGTGCGTCAATAATCTTCATCGTCATTCTCCTTAAAACATTTTTGCTTTTTTATTGAAAACTGCTGTTCACATTCTAGATTATCCCAAACTTTGTCTTTCGCAAGAAATTCAACCAATAAAATATGGAGTACTGCCATGTCATTCTGCGATCTTCACTGGTTTAGCAACGTTCTCGGCAAAGCCGTCAACACATGGGTCCTTTTGCCTGACACGGATGTCAAAGGACCGTATCCGGTCTTCTATCTCCTCCACGGCCTGTCTGACGACAATACTATTTGGTTACGCCGCACGCGTATCGAGTGCTATGTTTCCGGACTGCCGCTCATCGTCGTCATGCCCGACGGTGGCCGTGGTTTCTACTGCGACCACGCCAACGGCCCGCATTGGGGCGAACACATCGCCAAAGAGCTGCCGGATTTCATTGAAAAGACCTTCCATGCCCGCACGGACGGCGCAGGCCGCGCCATTGGCGGTCTCTCCATGGGCGGCTACGGCGCGTTGCGTCTTGCCATGGGCAATCCGGGTCGTTATTGCTCCGTCAACTGCCATTCCGGCTGCCTGACGTACGCCCACGTGAAATATGAATTCAGCACGCCCGGCCGTGAAGCAGAATACAGGGCGATGGTCGGTGAAAAGGACACAGGCGGCCCGTTCGACCTGTTCACCGCCACGGAAGAATGCCTGAAGACAGGCCTTGTTCCGAAAATCAAAATCGACCACGGCACGGAAGATTGGCTACTTCCACAGGCCCGTGAATATTCCGCCTTCCTCAAGAAGCTCGGCATCGAGCACGAATACAACGAATATCCGGGCAATCACAACTGGGACTTCTGGGATACCCATATTCGCGAAGCCCTTGAATTCCATGCCAAGAATCTTGGCATTGCCAAGGGCTAAAAGCTTAAAGCTTAAAGCTTAAAGCAAATTCCAGTCTCTCCAGAACATCTAGAATATCCAGAATATCCAGTCTTTCCAGTATGAACTTCACCTACGCCTCATTAGATCCAGTTCCCGTCACAAAGCCCGGCCCGCATGCCGCTGCCGAATTGCGCACCCATCAGGGCATCCCAAGCATGGAACGCACCGCCAAAGGACGGCTTTTCGCCGTCTGGTATGCAGGCGGCACGACCGAATGCCGTGACAATTATGTCATGATGGTCGTCAGCGACGACGACGGCAAAACGTGGTCGGACGCTGTCGCTGTCGTCGATCCGCAGCATCCGGACGTCCGCGCCTTCGATTCCAATTTATGGATCGCTCCGAACGGCAAATTCTTCTGGATTTGGGGGCAGGGCTGTGGCGGCGAAAGCGGCAGTTGGGATGTTTGGGACGGCATAGTTGGAACATGGATTTCCGAACTCGAAAATCCGGACGACGATCCCGCAGCCTTCCGTTTCACACCGCCGCGCCGCATCTCCAATGGCGTCATGATGGACAAACCGACCGTCCTTTCGGATGGCACATGGGCCTTCCCATGCTCTGTCTGGACAGGTGACAAATACCGCAAGCATGAGTCGTTAAACGTCGTGCAGGGCGCATGGATGGTTGTTTCGACGGATGAAGGCAAGTCGTTCCAATATCGTGGTTTCGTCGATATGCATCACATCGAGGGCGGCGCGACCGCGACATTTGACGAACATATCTACGTCGAACACAACGACGGCAGTCTCGTCTGCTATATGCGCGTCCACAAAGGCGTCGCCATCAGCCGCTCGTACGACAAAGGCTTCACGTGGTCGAAGCCTGTCCTTTCCACAATCAAAGGGCCTGATTCGCGCTTCTTCATCCGCCGTCTTCAGTCGGGCAACCTCCTGCTCGTCAACAACGACAGCGATACAAAACGCGCGAAAATGACCGCTTGGCTGTCGAAAGACGACGGCAAGTCATGGCCCTATGCGTTGACATTGGATCCGGTTGATCACGACGTCGCCTATCCGGACGGCAAACAGGCCGAAGACGGTTCCATCTACATCATCCATGATTTTGCACGTCGCGAAGGTGGTTTTGTCTTCATGCATCGCATCACGGAAGACGACATCATCGCTGGAAGACTCGTCACGCCAACATCTTGGCTCAGACGGCTCGTCGGTCAGTCCAAGCCTGTCACAGGCGAGACTCATTTCAGTCTGTGATTTTCCCATCATCATTTTTTTCAAAAAAAATCAGAGGATGAATTTGCATTTTTAAAAACACTGTTTATTTTTATTCGCAGTTTTCAAATAACACCGAAAAAATCATAATGAACATCCACTTCACAATCAATACGCAAGCTTGGTGGTGGCGTGACCTTCGAAGGCCAACGCCGCGTTACCTTGTGGTTTGATCATGTGCAGGTGAAATAAACTCAAAACAAGTGTAGAAGACGGATTGGCCTATGCCAGTCCGTCTTTTTTTGTGTCAAAATCATATCAACAGGAGAAAGAGCATGATGAGGAAAACAGATTTCGAGAGATTTGAGAAGTTGGCGGAAAATGGTGTGATCGTGCCTGTATTCCAGGAACTTCCGGCAGACATGGAGACGCCCGTGTCCGTGTTGGAACGATTTGTGGACGATGAAAATGTCTGCCTGATGGAAAGCGTGGAGAACAGTGAAAAATTCGGCCGATATTCGTTTTTGGGAGTCCATCCGCATGGGATGTTCATTGTGGAGGGCGGAGAGCCATTCATGCTTGTCGCAGGCCAGCGACTACGACTAAAATACGATAAATATCCATTGGATGCTCTCCGTGCATTAGTCTCCGGCAAGAAAGTCGTTCGTGATCCGTTGCTGCCGCCACTGCCTGGCGGAGCCATCGGCTATTGTTGTTATGAAGCCATCGGCATGTTTGAGAAATTGCCTGAACCAAAGCCTGGTCTGAACATGCCAGTTTGTGCATTCATGCTGACGGATGAAATCATCGCCTTCGATAACATGCGGCACACGATGATGGTCATCGTCAATGTCCATTTAGACAATTTCGCCAACCATCGCGCAGCTTTCACTGCCGCTGAAAAACGTCTTACAGCACTTGTTGAACGCATCCAAACACCTGTTGCGCAACATATTAGATTGGATAAAGAAGAAAAAGTCCAACTGATTCCCGAAATGACTCGTGAGTATTTTGAACAGATGGTTGAAAAAGCCAGACAGTACATTACAGAAGGTGAAATCATCCAAGTTGTTCCGTCGCAGAGCTTTTGTGCGGAGACAAACATTCCACCTTTTTTGATGTATCGTGCTCTCCGTCTGGTCAATCCGTCGCCATACATGTTTTACCTTAAATTAGGGGAAGAGACATTGGTCGGTTCGTCGCCTGAGACGCTTGTTAAATTGGAAAATGGCCGTAGCACCGTCCGTCCGATTGCGGGAACACGTAAACGTGGCGCGACACCTGCGGAAGACCGCCGTCTCATGGACGAATTACTCCATGACGAAAAAGAATGCGCAGAACATCTCATGCTCGTTGATTTGGCCCGAAATGATGTTGGCCGCACGGCTGTCATCGGTAGCGTGCAGGTCAAATCGTTCATGGCTGTCGAAAAATATTCGCACGTCATGCACATTGTCAGCGATGTGGAAGGCATGCTCGATCCAAAATACGACGCCTTCGATCTTTTGGCCACCACCTTCCCCGCTGGAACACTCTCGGGCGCGCCGAAAATCCGCGCCATGGAAATCATCCATGAATTGGAACCGAAGCCACGTGGAGCATATGGTGGAAGTGTCGGTTATATCAGCTACGATGGCAACATGGACATGGCCATTACAATCCGTACATTGGAAGCCCGAAATGGCAAGATTCGTGTGCAGGCAGGAGCGGGCATCGTCTATGATTCCATACCCGCCAACGAATATCAGGAAACTATCAACAAAGCAGCAGCCCTTTTCAAAAGCGTTGAATTCGCAGGGAGGAACCTCAAATGATTTTCGTTCTAGACAATTATGATTCATTTACTTACAATCTCGTCCATCTGATGGGTTCTCTTGGTGCGGAAATGGTGGTGGAACGCAATCGTGAGACATCCGTTGCCGCCATCATGGCCATGCGACCAGACGGCATTCTACTTTCGCCTGGTCCGAGCCGCCCTGAAAATGCAGGCTGCATGTTGGATTTGATTCATGCAGCTGCGGGACGCATTCCCATGCTCGGCGTCTGCCTCGGCCATCAGGCCATCGGCCATGCTTTCGGTGCAAAAGTCATTTCCGCAGGACGTATCATGCATGGCAAGCTGTCCACAATTCACCATGACAGCCAAGGCATTTTCCAAAATGTCCCGCAGGATTTCAAAGTCGTCCGCTACCATTCACTCGCCTTGGAAGAGGCCACACTGCCAGACTGCCTTGAAATCACAGCCCGTTCAGAAGATGGTGAAATCATGGGCGTCCGTCACAAGGAATTGCCTGTGGAAGGCATTCAGTATCATCCGGAATCCATCATGACGGAAGCTGGCCGCCAGCAGCTGATGAATTTCCTTAATTGTTGCCGTGGAGAGTATTAAAATATCAAATGAGATTGTAAAAGGAGATAAAAGCATGAAAGATTTATTGAAGAAAGTCATGAACGGGCAAGATTTGACCGAAGAAGAATCCGCTACCATGCTCGATAAAATGGCCAATACCGATAATTATGCGCAGGCGGGCGCTCTTCTTTCCGCTTTGGAAATGAAAGGCGAAAGTGTTTCCGAGCTCATTGGAGCTGCACAATATTTACGAAAACATGCTGACAAGATTCATGTCGCCAAACCATGCGTGGATGTCGTCGGCACAGGCGGTGACGGTGGCGCGTCATTCAATGTTTCCACCACAGCCGCTTTTGTGGCGGCGGGCGCAGGTGTGACAGTTGCAAAGCACGGTAACCGAGCGGTTTCCGGTAAGAGTGGTGCGGCGGATGTGTTGGCTGAATTAGGCTACAATCTGGATATGCCACGCGATGCCGTCGAACATGCTATCGACGATGACGGCATTGGTTTCCTTTTCGCACGCACGCTCCATCCCGTGATGGGCAAAGTCGCACCGTTGCGCAAGGCCATTGGTGTCCATACCATATTCAATATGCTCGGTCCGTTATCCAATCCCGCAAATGCTGAAGGCATCGTGCTTGGCGTGTGGGACGCACGGCTCGTTCCGCTGTTCGCGGAAGCATTGCGTGGCCTTGGCATGAAGCGTGCGTTGGTCGTCCATAGCCGTGATGGATTGGACGAAATTTCCGCCACCGTGCCAACGGATTATGCACAGCTTGATGGTGATACAATCACCTATGGCGTCATTGAACCAGCCAATCTGCTGCCTACTGAAGAGACGGAAGGCGACACGGCGGGCGGTACTCCTGCCGAAAACGCCCACATTTTGCGTGACATTCTCGATGGAATCGACCATACGGCCAGACGCGGCATGGTTGTGTTGAACGCCGCCGCCACTTGCCTTGTCGCAGGGCTCGGAAACTGTTTGAAAGACTGTATCCCATTGGCGGAACGTTCCATAGACACGAAGGCAGCTCTCCACAAACTAGAGACGCTAGTGGGGGCCAGTCACGCATGAACATTCTCGCCGAAATCGTTGAAAAGCTGAAGCCAAGGCTGGAAAATCGCAAACGCACCCTGCCAATGGAAGTATTGGCGGAACAAGCCGCACAGGCTCCTACAAGACCGAAATTTGCGGCGGCCTTCTGTGGTGATGGGCTGCATATCATTGCAGAACTGAAAAAGGCATCACCTTCCAAAGGACTCATTCGCAGCAACTTCGATGTTCAATCACTGGCTGTTGAATTGGCAGAAAATGGTGCGACGGCATTGTCTGTTCTGACGGAGCCTTACTATTTTCTCGGTGGTGAAGAGAATCTGTCAATGGCAGCTCAAGCTGTCTCCATTCCGTTGCTACGCAAGGATTTCATCTTTGATGAATACCAGATTCTTGAAGCAAAAGTTTTAGGAGCATCCTGCGTTCTGCTTATCGCCGCCATGTTGCCTGCCGAACGGTTTATTCAATTACTGAATTTTGCTCATGATCAAGGACTTGATGTTCTTGGCGAAGCACATTCGGAAGAAGAGCTGGAAACGGCGGTGACAGCGGATTTGGTCGGTGTCAACGCCCGTGATCTCCGTACATTCGGAACATCGCTTGAGCGTTCAGCAGAACTGATCCACACGATTCCAAAAAATCGTGTCGCCATTGCGGAAAGCGCTGTCCGATCTCGTGCGGATATGGACATGATGACGGCAGCAGGAGCGAAAGGTTTTCTCATCGGTGAAACGCTCATGCGAGCGGAACATCCGGGCCTGAAATTGAAGGAGTTGTTGCAATGTTGTTGAAAATCTGCGGCATTACACGGGAGGAGGATGCACGATGCGCGGCATTATGTGGCGTCGATTTCATCGGTGTCATTCATGTGGAATCTTCCAAACGGTTCGTCACCGTTGAGCAGGCCAAGAATATTTTTGCTATTGCGAAACCAGTCAAAACCATTCTCGTCGTGAGAGATATGGAATTGGAAAAACTTCAGGCGATCATCGACGATATCCACCCATATGCCGTGCAGTTGCATGGCCATGAATCTGTAGATTATGCCACTCGCCTAAAGGATGTGAAAATATGGAAGGCCTTTAATGTCAATACATTAAATAATCTTCAAGATGTTTTGGATTATCCTGCGGACATGATTGTCGCCGATTCAGGCGGCGGCACGGGAAAAACCTGCGATTGGACACGAGCCGCCGAATTGGCCCACCGCTGTCCTGTTATGTTGGCAGGTGGTATCACATCGGAGAATGTACAGGAAGCCATTGCCGCCGTCCATCCCGTTGGCATCGATGTGGCGGGTGGTGTGGAATCCGCACCAGGCATCAAAGATCATGAAAAAATTCATCAGTTATGTATAAAAAAGGAAAATTTACTATGAACATGCATTATGGAATCTATGGCGGGCAGTATGTGCCCGAAACATTGACAGGAGCGCTGCGTGAACTCGCGCAGACGTATCTGGAGGCGAAGGACGATTCCGCCTTCCGTGCGGAATTAGACGATTTGTTGAAACATTATGTTGGCCGCGAATCGCCGCTCTACTATGCCAAACGGCTTTCAGAGCATCTTGGCGGTTCGCGTATCTATTTGAAACGAGAAGATTTAAATCATACAGGAGCGCACAAGATCAACAACACAATGGGGCAAGCCCTGCTGGCTCGCCGCATGGGCAAGAAACGCCTCATCGCCGAAACGGGCGCGGGCATGCATGGTGTCGCTACGGCCACTGTCGCGGCGCTTTTCGGCATGGAATGTGAAATCTTCATGGGTTCTGTTGATGTGGCGCGGCAGGCTCCGAATGTCGATCGAATGCATGCTCTTGGTGCGAAAGTCCGCTCCATCACAGAAGGCGGTGCCACGTTGAAAGATGCCATGAATGCGGCGCTTCGCGAATGGGCCTCCTGTAGTGATCATACATTCTATCTGATTGGAACGGCGGCTGGTCCATATCCTTACCCTATGCTGGTCAAGGACTTCCAATCCGTCATTGGAAAAGAGACACGCCGTCAATGTCTGGAAATGTGCGGCCGTCTGCCGGATGAAGTCGTCGCCTGTGTCGGTGGTGGCTCCAACGCCATCGGCATGTTTGCAGGATTTGAAGACACGCCGCAAGTTCGCCGCGTCGGTGTCGAAGCAGGCGGCATGGGCATTGCCACAGGGCAGCATGCTGCTTCCATCAACGGTGGCAAGATTGGCATCCTCCATGGCATGAAAGCATATTTCCTGCAAGACGCAAATGGCCAGATGCTAGATACTTACTCTGTTTCAGCAGGGTTGGATTATCCAGGCGTAGGCCCTGAACATTGCATGCTGGCGGATGAAAAATTAGCCACTTATGAAGTCGCCAACGACGATGAAGCCGTCGCCGCCTTCGACACACTTTGCCGTTTTGAAGGCATCATTCCCGCCCTCGAAAGTTCCCACGCATTGGCCTACGCCATCCGCGAGGCACCGAAACACGGCAACGACCATATCATCGTCGTAAATCTTTCCGGCC
>JAEEGK010020468.1_pt1 | contig 14071 bp, 9 predicted proteins | sample 8958771 | NCBI WGS metagenome assembly JAEEGK01 (sample SAMN16246547, study PRJNA631951) | gut metagenome | biome: gut microbiome; feature: rumen; material: SC-attached | host: Bos | place: Iran: Karaj | collected 2018-10
GCGGATGAATCCATTGGCGCATTGGACCGCAACATCGCCGCCTTCCAGCAGTTCTCTGCATGGATTGACGAATATTGGGGCAATTACAATCGCCTGCTCGTCTGGTGCCCCGACCACGGCGCCCACGAATCCGCCCCCGGCCGCGGCGCCCACGGCACGGACATGCCAGAAGACCTTCTGGTCTATCATTTCTATTCAATTCGTGCCAAGAACAAATAAGGCTATAGCTTTATCACTGAGACAACTGGGACAATTGGGACTACTGAGACAAAAAACAATCGTCCCATAAGTCTCATAAGTCCCATAAGTCTCATTCACCGTCATTAACGCATATCATTCCCATCAATGATTTCGCGGACGCCGCGGCAGGCGGGATACTGCGTGCAGCCCCAAAAACGGCTGCCCGCGTTCGCTCCGCTTTTTGCGGTTCGCAGACGCATCGGTGAACCGCAGACTGGGCATTTCGGAGCATCGGCGGCTTCGGGAAACAAGTCGCGATGCTTCGTCTCTTCCGCTTCCGCCGCAAGCCGTTTCCGCTCATGGCGAAGCAGACGGCGAAGCCGTCCTGTCAAAATCAGCAAACCGTTCAACGCCATGGACATGTCTTCTGCAAGGAGCCATCGTCCGAATCGTTCATGTTCCTTCAAGATAGCGCGGCTGAAAGCCGCCGCGCTGTCCGCTCCATCCTCCAACGGCTCAAGCCGTTGCGACATCAGTTCCAAATACGCTTCGTCCTCCTCCGACCAAACTGCGAAACCGTTGGCAACCATTAACAGTTCTGTTTCGTTCTCCAATCGCGACAGCATGCCATCCGCCTGACCGATGAGACGTCGCTTCCGCTCCGTCTCGCCATCAGGTAGTTCCATAGCGGATTTCAGAAGGAAACGCGCGTCATGCGCGACATCGCAAATCCATCCGCCAAAACGGCTTGCAAAAGCCGCCAACAGCGTCGCCAGCATGTACCATTCCTGTTGTCGATTCGTTTTTGTATCCATTTTAACTAGTCTCCTGATTCGTTTTCCTAATTTTCACCTACCATACACCATGTTGTCTAATCTTCAAGGTTAGTCATTGAAAGTCATACATTTACATAGAGAATCACAGAAAGTCATAATCAAAGGAGAACTACATGAGCAAGAAAATCGCCGTATTTCTGGCCAATGGTTTTGAAGAAGTCGAAGCGTTGGCGACCGTTGACGTCCTCCGCCGCGCAGGTCTGGATGTCGTCACCGCCGCCGCAGGCGGTGCCAAGACATTACAAGTCGTTGGCGCGCATAATATTCCCGTCACCGCCGATTGCTTTGCGAAAGATCTGAATGCATCGGATTTGATTCTGACCATCTGCCCGGGCGGCCTGCCGGGAGCGACCAATCTGCGAGACGATCCCGTCGTCACGAAGCTCATCGCCACCGTTTTCAACGCAGACAATTACGCCGCCGCAATCTGCGCCGCGCCTATCGTTCTGAACGCGGCAGGCCTGCTGAACGGCCGCAAATACACATGTTATCCGTCGTTCGAAAAACAGATCAATCCCGCAAACTACACGGGAAGCCGCGTTCAAGTTGACGGCAAAATCATCACCGCCTGCGGGCCGGGAGCATCGTTGGAATTCGCCTACGAAATCCTCCGTCAGCTTGGCATGGGCGATGTCGCATCGAAGATCAAAGACGGCATGCTCGCCAAGTAAACAGCCGTCGGACATCCTTCCAAAATCCATGCTCTCCCGCGATTTCTGTTGCAGGGGAGCATTATTTTTTATTACGGAATTGCATTTCTGGCAATGTGCTATTATAATATTAGTATAGCCTTTGGCCTTTTCACTGAAAATACACCCAACTGGAAATACAGCACATGAAACCATTTCTCGCCATCGTCATGCAGACCATGCGTTCGGCCATCCGTTCCAAGGTCTTCCATGTTCTCTCGGTTCTAATCCTTCTCGCCGTCTTCCTTCTCCCGCTGACCGTCTCCGGAGATGGAACGGCCGTCAGTCTCGTCCAAATCTCCATCACGTATTCACTGGGCATCGTTGTCGCGCTCGTGTCCATGACAACGCTTTGGCTAGCCTGCTCGCAGCTTTCATCCGAAATTGAAAAATACAGCATCCATTTGGTCGTTGCCAAGCCCTGCCCGCGTTGGGTACTGTGGTGCGGCAAATGGGTCGGCATCTTCGCCATGCACGCCGCCATTCTCATCGTTTCGGCCATCGTTATTTTGCTCCTCATCCAATTCCGCGTCGGTATCGGTCACTTCTCAGAAGCGGAAATTACGAAACTGGATAAAGAAGTCCGCGTTGGCCGCCGTGCATACTTGCCGGAGCCTGAACCGTACAAGGAAATGGTCGAAAAGGAATATCAGCGTCGTCTAGCGTCCGGTGAACTGAAAGAAGGGCATGACGTCAAAACAACAAAAGACATGCTCTACTACCAGGTCAAACAGCAGAGCGGCGAAATCAAGCCCGGCATCGCCAAGCAGTGGACATTCAAGAATGTCCGTACCAAATCGGACACGCTTTTCCTTAACTTCCGCGTCTTCTCCGGTTCCACTTCCACCACCAACCAAACGCTTCTCAGCTACATCTGGTTGCTGAAGGATCCCGAAGCTCCCGCCAGTGTCGCCGATCCCTTTGCACCACTCTACTACGAAGAAAAGGACAAAGAAGGCAAAACACTCGGTCTGAAGATCCCCACCGGCAAAGGCGGCACCTTCCAGGAGCTTCCTGTCGAAGCACGTTACATCGACAAGAACGACAACAATACGATCACACTTCGTTATCTGAATCCGCCCAAAGAGCCAGGTGCCCCAGTCGATCCACCCGTCAATGTCATTCAGCCAAACGACGGCCCGATCTTCCTTGTGGCGGAGACCGGTTTCATCGTCAACTATTGCCGCGCCATCTTCCAGGCATTGCTGCAGCTCGCCTTCCTGACAGCTCTGGGTTGCACGGTTTCCGCCGCCTTCTCGACGCCGGTCGCCGCATTCGTCGCCGTAACCTACTTGCTCATCGGTCTTTCCGTGCAAGCTGCTTTGGATGCGCCGCTCCGCAATGAAGACGGCTCCTTCAAATACAAAAATCTTTGGGAACACTCCCTCCACATCATGGCCAAGGGTGTCTCCTACACGGTCGTATCCGTCGACGACTTTGATGCGACGACGGATCTCGCGCAAGGGCGGCTCGTTTATAACAAACGTATCCGCAAAGTCTTCAAAACAATGTCCTCCGTCTTCGAATCCAAACCGATCATCTACGTGTCCAGCCTCGCCATTCTGGTTCTTCGCTGGGCTCTCATCATCGGCCTCGGCATTTGGATCCTCAACAGACGCGAACTCGGAGCGGTGATCAGAAAATGAATACGAAAATCAAATCATTCCTTACTCTTGTGGTCGCGATCATTCTGATCGGCGCCGCCTTGTCCTTTGTGCAGGGGAAAATGAACGCCATCCGCTATACGGAGAAGCTGACGGATACGGACCCGCTTGAAAACGCGCCACCGGCCGTCGCTTTCACATCCGTCGCCCTCGGTGGTTTCCGCGGTCTCGTCGCGGACTATCTCTGGCTCCGTTCGTCCAAAATGCAGGACGAAGGCAATTATTTTGAAATGGTTCAGCTGGCCGACTGGCTTGTCAAACTCCAGCCGCGTTATACGACCGCCCACGCCTTCTTGGCATGGAACATGGCCTATAACGTCTCCGTAACCTTCACGGGATTTGAAGACCGCTGGCGTTGGGTCAAACGAGGCATTGAACTCATTCGGGATGAAGCACTTGAATACAATCCTGGCGATCCGGAGCTCTTCCGCCAGCTCGGCTGGATCTATCAGCACAAGATGGGACAGGATCTCGATGACGCCAACCGCTTCTACAAGACTGAATTCGCAAAGGAAATGATCCGCCTCTTCGGCAGTTACTACGGCAAATGGGACCTTATCGACAAAGCGCCCACTAACGAAGCCAAGCTTCGCGCCGCCATCGGTGACAAAGATTTCAACGCATTGAAGAAAGCATGCGCAAAGTACTCCTATGCAACATTTAATGATTTGGAGGATTCCTTCCGCACGCACGCCGTCCTCTATCCGCTTGAATTCAAAAAGGAACTGGAAGAGATCGGTATCGCGGATCAAGTGGAGCTCTGTCTGCGCTCTAGATGGATCATCCGCAAATACCGCCTCGAACCGCAATGGCTCGTCGCCATTAACAAAAAATACGGTAATCTGGACTGGCGGTTGCCGGAAGCCCACGCCATCTACTGGGCGGAACGCGGTAAAGATAAATGGTCCACTGAACGCGACAATGAACGCTATTTCAAGAAGCTGTCCTGCGACCGCATGATTTTCCAGTCATTGCAGGCCGCCTTTGAAAGCGGACGTCTCGTCTATGTCAAAAACGCCGATCCAGACAACATGTATTCGGACATCAAGTTCTTGGAAATGACGCCGAACGTCAGTTTGGTTGATGCCGCAAATGCCTGCTACAACGAAGCGATGGAAGGCTTCAACGAATACACGGTCAAAGGTGCCTACGGCAACTTCCTTGAAAACGCCATCGTCACGCTGTTCCTTTTCGGCGAGAAGAAAAAGGCGACGGAGTACATCAAGATGGCCCGAACCCTTCCTCACTACGGCGTTGGTGCCAAATCGCGTTTCGCTCCAGATCTGGACGATTTCGTTCTGAAATCGCTGGCTTCAGATATGGAATCCGCCTCCCATAGCGAAGCCCAGAAAGCCGTCCAAAGTTATCTGATCAACGCCTATTATCAGATCGCCATCGAGAACCAAGAACAAGCCGAAGGCTATCTGGAAGTCGCAGACAAACTGTATAAGAAATACGCCAAGTTCGTGGAAGGCACGGAAAAACGCCGTGCATTGCCGCCTTGGGACCAGATGCTCAAGACCTCCCTGGATATGGCGAAACGTTCCATCCGCGAACGCATTTCCCCCGAACTTGCAGACAATCTTGAACGCATGCTTCCAAAATCCGGAGAGAAATTCATTCCGGAAGCAGGCGAAATCAAGACGCCGCAAGTCCAATAATCCAATTACCAAAACACCACTACAGACGCGGCGCATCATCACCGCCTTGTTTCACTGTGAAAAAACATATCCTCTACATTATTCTGGCGATTCTTTCCGTGGCGGCTCTGTCAGGCCATGCTGAACAAAGCTCTATTTTTGAAGACCCTGCGCATCCTTTCGGGCCATACGGGCCGACAAAAACCGTCCCCCTTTGGCCATTATACTATTATAAAATATATACGAGCAAGGCCGCTTACAGAAAGCATATTCTCTGGCCAATCTACACTCGGACCGTTACTCCCGAACAAAAGGTCAACCAGATACTCAGCTTTCAAAATAAATACCCGCGGACTTTCTCCAACCAGACCTATGTTCTCTGGCCATTTGTCGGTTTCCAGTCGAGTCCGAAATTCGGCTACAACAACTGGATATTCCCGATCATTTGGCAGAGCAATGTCAAAGACCATTCAAAGCACAACGTCGTATTCCCGCTCTATTGGTACTACAGACCTTATGATGGTGGTGAAACGAAAGTCCTGAATATTGCCCTCCTCAATCACAACTACTGGGGGCCGGGCTACCACAACCATTTGCTGTTACCGATCGCATGGACAAAATGGGGCCAGAAACGCGGCTTCAACGGATATTCCCATCTGCTCTTCCCGCTGTTCTACGCCAATCGAGACGAAGAACTCGCCGAAGGCAAATACGGAAAAACCATGCACACTCTCCGCGAACGCGCATTCATCACGCTGTTCTATCGTTGGTATCGTGACAAAGATGCGCCCGAAGGCCTCGCGCAAGTCAACGATGTCGGCGTTTTCCCGCTTTCGTTCTACAAAAAGGAGAATTATCTGTACTACGCCAATGGCAATATCATCCGTAATAAAATATTCTTCCTCTTTCCGGCCTTCGTTTCCATTCGCTTCAAAGTCGTCAGACCAGACAAGGTTCCTGAAACGTTCGAAGAATTGGATCAAACCCCTGGAACCAAGGTACTTCACAGGGATGGCGACTTCTACTTCCCCCTATATCTCCGCTCCTATGGATATGAAATCACAGACTCGCCGCATGATCTGAAAAACGTCGAACAGATTCCGTCGGAACATGACTACCGCTGGTATTTCCCCTATTACTCCTTTTATAATAGAGAACCAGTCAGAAGTCTTGAACTACAAGGGCTAGAAGTCGCGGATGACAAACCCAAAGACATTTTCATGCCGACCCGTATCCAAGGCAATCTCGACGATTATGAAAAACGCACCTCCGGCGTCCCCCTCCTCTACCATAACTCACGGAAGACATGGAAAGATGGCACGACCAAGAAAATGCTCGTTGACCAACGTTTCTTCTATCTATTCCCCTATCTCAGCCGCTATGCGAAGAACAAAAACGCGGAAGGGCGACAAAGCTCCGTCATGATTCTCGCTGGCTGGGGAAACGCGGACTTGAAGATTCCTGATTATCCAGGCTACAGCCAGAAGTACTCCTTCCTCTTCCCACTATATTATCACAGCCGCCGCCATTCCATCGGTGCTACTCCCTATTCATTGGACGACAAGGAAAACTCCCGTCTATGGCTGTTCCCATACTACCATACCTCCAAGCGAATCGGGAAATCCATCGGACGGACGGACAGCCTATTCCCGCTGGCCTACATGTCTGATGAAGAGCATGCCCACCGCAACTGGTGGTTCGGCCTGCTGGCCGGCAATTTTGAACGGCAGATCCCGCTCCAGTCGAAATTCGACTCAGACAAATATCCCGTCACCATCTACGAAGACGAAGATCCACTGGATTACACACGAAAAGTCTCCTTCCTTCTCCCGTTCTGGTATTCCAAATACAATTTGAACTCTGCCTTCTGGATGCTCTTCCCATTCTATGGAAAATCCCAGTCCATGCCTGCAGACGATACCGCCACTCGTTCGACAATCATTCCTCTCGCAATTGCACGATTCAAAACCAGCGAAAAAGAAGACGGTTCCGTTGAAAAACGCGATTTCGCCGCGGCTGGTCTATATTACAGATCATCCGATTCAACGCCTGGAAACAATGACGCACCGCAATCCTCCTATTGGCATGCCATCCCGTTCTACGCCAAGACTGTCAAGCCCGGCCATACGCGTGTAACGGCATCCATCCCGCCACTTTCCTATGACCATTACACCATACCTGTGGGAAACGGACGCATCAGTGACAGCCGTGCTTTCGCTTCCCCGCACCGTTGGCTCCCGATCTTCAAAACCCTTCATCAAGAAACCGGCCTACCGGGCAATGAGCCTGATTCAATCCTATCAAGCCATTGGCTCTTCCCCTTCTATTCCGTCCGAACCAACAAATCTTTCGACTATACTACGACGGAGCAGGACGATGATGCCATTGATCAAAAAGCCATTATCACAGACATTCCTGTCATCGACGACAAACAAGAAGAAGACACGGCCAAACAAGAGGACGATTCCGAAACGGAAAAGCAGCCCATAATCAAAAAATACGACAGAAAGACAACGGTTGGAGCCGGCCTGCTCTATTACAACAATCTGAATGATGGCCTCCAGAATCAATTCATCCTGTCAGGAATCGCCACTACCAAGAGCCGCGATCCGCTCATGTTCGGCACAAATTCCGCTTTCTTCGGCTTGTATGGCAAGGAAAATCTTTCGTGGAAAAACAAGAATAGATTCTCGCCGATTTACTCAAAAACGATTAATCAAGACAAATCATCGGAATCGAGCGTCCTTTTCGGCATGTTCGGCACGAAGAAAACAAAAGCTTACCGTGTCAACAAAATCTTCTTCTATCCGCGAGTCACTCCCGTAATGGAGCCAGATGACTTGTCGGAAGATGAACAACTGGAATTCGAGAAGAAATTAAGACAGCAGCATCTAGTAAACGCACGCATGTACGCTGAAATGAACTACCCTGAACATGCGGCAGTCGAATTCCTATTGGCAGATGGTGAATATGATAATGATTTGGAGCTACTGCGCATAGCGGCTGACCAGTTCGCAATACTCGTTCCGGAAAAGCTTGAAAAACTTCTCAAAAAAGTCCCCGCGCATTTGCTCGCCAGAACACCCGCCTTCTCCCCTGATACGTTCATCACCTATTATCCTGAAGAAGTCTATGCAAAAGCGGCGGATCTCTATCACAAGATTCTCGCCACAATAGAAACCGACGGTTCATCGGAAAACCAAACGTCCAAACAGGCCTCCAAGCAGAATTATAGTTCCGCATCGCTCGCTTTGGCGCTACTCTGCTATAAATATGAGAAGTTCGATCAGTGCTTCGACATCCTGAAACAACGCTATGAGAAGACGGAATCGAAACTCGATGGTCTGGATATGCTCCATTTCTATGAGGACTACGCCATTAACCATCTGAAACTCAGCCGTACCAAACCGCATCATGCACTGACAAAAGTACTGCGTGACAAGTTTCCAGGAGATCCCATTTTGGAATTCTACCACGCGAAGCAAGAACTGAGTCCCTTCAAGGATGCCTATCTTGAAGATCTTGGCATTCCGTTACTTCTGGAAGTCCTTGAATTGAATGGAGAGAACATCCAGCAAGCTCCTGAAGACCGTGGACAGGTTCTTCGGATGCCGTCATGGCCCGAACCGTTCAATGATGTCTCCCCTGAAGGCTTCCCGAATCTTGATCAGGTCTTCAGAGCCACGCATCACGAACTCGCCATGTGCTTCCAAAGCAAACTCAAGACAGTACGTCCAGATGTGTTCGGTATCGTAAGACTTTCATCCATCTATGCGCCGAATTCGGTGTACGCCAAACAGATCAGAAAACAGCAAATGTCGATGACCGATGAAGAACGCAGAGTTCAGACTGCCGTGCTCATCAACAATATCATGCTCCATCTCTCGCAAGGCACGAAATTCGAGCCATTCCGCAAGACATTGGAAACAAAGGAGCTCTACCCGTGCAGACGAATTCAGTCCATGGTTCTCCAAGCGTTGAAGAAGGACTACCAAATTGATTTGGAATACAACCATTACGAACCTCGCAAGGAGCAATTGGTCGAACTCGACAAGATCCTCTGGCAGACATCTTTCGACATCTCCTTCCTGCGCAATTGGAATGCGACGTTCGTGAAAGGTATCCCATCAGACAAAGGCAAAGGCCCATTGGCGGTCGTGGCGGATCCAAATGGTTTCGTCGATATCGACTATGCCTTCGACGGCATCGACAACTGCACCGTCGAAGCAACCACGCAATTCCATAACTATTTTGCGCAGAAACTCGCGCTCCATGTAGGCTTCGACCATACGTTGAGTATCGAACTGAATGGAGAGCACGTCTTCGGGCCAAGCTCACAGCATATCGCGAGACGCGATCAGGAAACCGTCATCCTAGACATACCGGAAGGCGATATCTCGTTGAAATTCATCATTTCGGACGATAAGCTCAACTACGGTTTCTTTGCACGGTTCACCGATGAAGATGGCATGCCCTTCTTCTTCAATGACCTGCATCAGCTGAACTGCAAAGTTTGCGGCGACCAAATCGAAAACTGGACGCAAGCCATCACGCCGCAGTTAAAGGCGTTGGAGAAAAAAGCTCAATAATCGCCAAGATTCCTGCGGTTTGCCTTCCGTTCGGAATGGCGCGCCTTCTCCTGCAGACGACGTTCGTTACTGGCCTTCGTCGGCTTCGTCTTTATACGGGGGCGTGGCGGTGTGGCGGCGCGTAGCAACAACATGATCAGCTTCTCCCGCACGTCGTATTTATTCCGCAGCTGATGACGATACTTCTGTGAAAACAGATCCAATACGCCATCTTCATTCACTTGATTGCCGCACAAGCCAAGTAGCCGGATACGAACGTCTTCCGGTAGTGACGGTGAATGAATGATGTCAAAACGCAGATGCACCGCGCTATCCGTCGTGTTCACATGCTGCCCGCCGGGGCCTGAGCTGCGGCAGTATTCATATTCGATTTCACTTTCCGGAATGGAAAGCTTGTCTCCGATGTGAAGAATGCCGTTTTCCATATGTCTCTCCTAGATAATGATATCTTGTAAATCCTTATTCCTCTTAACATAGCACATAATCAACATTAAGCCAACGTCATTTTCAAATATACTATGAAAATCACCGATTCCGCCACAACCCATTTGAAAAAACTTCTGGAGAGAATGGGTGGAAGCCCCGTTGGCATCCGTTTCGATGGCTCGGTCGGCTCATGTCGAAATTCCGTTCCGCTGCTGAAACCAGTCTTCCAGAAGCCTGACGGTTTTCTCGAATACAAGACGGATTTCATCACGTTTTTCATCCCCCCCGAATACAAAACCGTCTTCGAAACCGCTACGCTCGATTACGAGACAGGGCTCTTCTCCAAAGGTCTCCATCTGACATGGCCGCACCGCGAAGGCGGCTGCCCAAACTGCAACCAACATTGAAAACAAGCTTCGCCTCTTTATATCTACAGCATAAGGCACTGACCGCGTAGGAGCGCAGCCCTCCCAACCACTGACCACCGGCCGCGCAGGAGCGCAGCCCTCCCAATCCACTGACCACTAATCACTAACCACTAACTTCAATGCCACAGGCTTGCAGCACGTCAACGGTTCCTCCACCGTCAAAATGCCATTTTCATGCGTGAACGCAGCTTTCGTCCATTGACCGTTCGGCAACAGTTTTTCAACGCATTTCGGGCAAGTCGCTTTCCTCAAGCGGATCTGTGATTCTTCATCCAATGCCAAACTGATCATCGCCACCAATTCGCGACCATCCGCCAATCTGCCATGGCGGACAATCGCCTGATGCATCGTCTCCAATGACATCTCAAACATGTCCCCCTTCAGGAAGTCCAACGCATCCAGCAGGATACGTCTGCGTTCATTTTTGAGAATCTTATAGTTCGGCATGTTAGACGACCATGCCAACGTGACGACACGACCGCCCAATTCATTCTCAAAGAACGTCATGCATGGCGAAATTTTCTTTGCTGTCGTCATTCCATTTTCCACACACCAACTGGCCACATGCGTCTTCTCAGACAAACATGACAATTCCGCCGCCGAAGCGTCCCACATCAGCCCTGTCGGCGTAACCATCCCCTCCTGATACTCAGCTTGGAAGAAGAACGACGGATTCTCGTTGACGCGGATGCCCATGTAACGACTGAAGCCTCTCTTGTCCAACAGCTTGGCGGCTTCTGAATCAATCAACACATTCTTCTTGAAAAGCGCCGTCAATTCATCATCGGAAAGCACATCGGCCATGTCTTTGTTCAAGGCGAAGATGCCATTCCCGTCTGCCGTATCGTAGGCAATCGGAATCCCGAACGGCCCGAATACGAGGCTGTTCCAATCCGCCGCATACAACCGTTGCGACATCACTTGTGGATGAAGCATGTTGCGGTAATCCGTCAAGACGGATTTCACGCCAATCCATTTTACACCGTTTATTGTATTGTATAATTCTTCATAGAAACCACGATATTGGCGGAAGATGCGTTCATAGCGTGACTGCGAATGGATGTCTCGAGGCATTTCGAATTCGAACATCCACAGTTTCGCACCATCCAAACCATTCAGAATCGCATTCACAAGATGCACATTGAACAGCGCCGCATTTTCGCTGTAATAGTTCTGCGGGAACGTATCCGCTTCATCCACAAGTTCGTGAACATCCTTGAAGACATGGCGGATGCGATTCGTTGTCGTCGTTAACGACAATAGATTGTTTGGATTATTACTGCCATAGATGGCGTTGTTGACGCGGGCGGACGGCTTGCCGTTCCGCCCTGCCAATACGTGTGTTACGTCGTTTACAAAACCATGCCCCATACCAGGCGTGCACATCGTGCAGGTGATGGAATCGTCATATTTGTCGATGACGGCGCGGATTTCACGTGCGAAATCGACAGCCAACTTGCCACGCTGTTCGGAAAACAACAAGACTTCCGGATCATCTTTCGGCCGTTCCTTCATCATCGCGACCACTTCATCAAAGCTTCGCTTCACGCCAGTCGCCTTGTTGAACATCTCTATGTGGTTGGGGCAGAAACATTCGCCAAGTCTCAGTCCGAAATCATCGTCCAACAGCAAAAATGCAGGACCGACCTTCATAACGCCTTCGACACAATTCAAAACATATTGACGGAACGCATCGTCTGTTGGGCACATACGACTGGATACAACGCCATCCGCATTGACAATCCGCTGCCATGGTTCGCCTGTCAACGGCACAGGACCGCTCCATCCATGCCCCAGCGTGCTCTGCAACAACACGCCGACATGAATGGACGGCTTGTCCGCCAACGCTTCCTTTATGGCCTTGAACCGACCGATAAGCATCTCCGCATTCTTGTATGCAGGCGTTCCCGTCGGATGAAAGCTCAACGACAACGCAAAATCCGTCAATCCAACCTCTTCATGCTGCCGCCGTATTTCGGCAATGGTGAAATCAAGATGTTCAGGAAACACTCTGACGACGTTCAAGAACTTCAGATGACGTTGCATGTTATTGATAGCAAGATTGTTATTTGAGTCTTCCATAAAAAACTGTGTAAAAAAAATCACACTCTTTTTTCTAGAATCATCCGAATGGCCTGTGCGAAACCTGCGTCGTCGCAACTGCCGACAACATGCGTCGATGCCGCTTTCGCCAAATCCGTTCCATTAGCCAATGCGATGCCCAGCCCACAGCCAGCCAGCATGTCTGCGTCGTTATCGCCGTCGCCGATGGCCGCAACATCCGCCAAACTAATGCCCAATTGCTTCGCCGCCATTTCTACGCCGCTTATCTTCGAGACATTCTCCGCCGTCACGACAAGAATTCCCTTCTCCGTGTAGGTCGCGCTGAACGGAATCCCACGCTGTTTCGCCTCCGCAATCAATCGTGTACAAACCGCTTCTATTTCCGCAATGCGATAGCCAGTCGTTCCCGTGACTTTCACCGCCCGCGCGCCATGATCCGCCATCATCTTGTCCCATGAATCATATACAACATAGTGTTCATCATGGACTTCAATCTGGTGGCGTACATCGTCATCAGGATTGCAGACATAGTAATCCTCCGGCGTGCAAAGGACTGGCTCAAATCCCGCATTATGAAAGCCTTCCGCCCAATAACGGCAGGCTTCGACGGTATGCACTTTCGCATCCAAAACCTTTTTCGTCACAGGCGAAAACACAGTCGCACCGTTATCAACGACCTGCGGAGCCGTCAGTTTCATCTGGTCGCACCAATCACTGATGGCGCTCATGCAACGGCCTGTTGCGAAAGCGACTTCAATGCCCGCCGCCTGCGCATCGCGAATCGCATCCAGATTCGCCTGGATCATCTTCCGGTCGCTTCCAATGAACGTGTAATCGATGTCTGTCACGATATAGCGGCAATTCCCGCTGAATTTTGTCAAATGTCCCATTTTACGAATTAAGAATTAACAGTTTACAATTATTTATTTAATTACTCATTACTCATTAATCATTATTGGATAGCTGTGCCCTCCGGATACCACACTCCTTCGCCAACATTCAAAATGAATGTCGGCATCGGCAGTTTGCTACGGTCGCCCAGCCGCATGTAGGTTTCCTTGAAGGATTCGCGATTGGTCGGCGGATGACCCATTTCGTTTTCATGCCCCGTGATATAGAACTGCGGCCGTTCGATACCTTCTCCCTTGCAGGACTTTGCGATTTCCAATCCGTTGCGAGGAATGGAAGTCCAGCAGGTGCCAATCAATACATCGACGCGGCCCAGTTCCGCAAAATGATCAAAGACGGTCCTGTCTTGGTTGTCGCCTGTCTGCAGAATGGTCAATCCGTCGATTGTCACAGAGAACAAGCTGCATAATAACTCCACTTGATGGCCTGGTATGCACTTGAACGTGATGCCGTTATAGCCTTCCGCCGGAACTTCCTTGCTTTCCCAGACATACGTAAACCGCTTGTCCTCCCGGTTCGGCGCTGGTGCTTCTTTTCTGGGGGGAATTTCGGGAATGAAGACAGGCTTGCCATCTTTCAGGATGCGCCATGCACACCACATCTGCAAATGGTCGCCATGCCAATGGGAGACGAACATGCATTCAAT
>JAEEGK010020469.1_pt1 | contig 14071 bp, 9 predicted proteins | sample 8958771 | NCBI WGS metagenome assembly JAEEGK01 (sample SAMN16246547, study PRJNA631951) | gut metagenome | biome: gut microbiome; feature: rumen; material: SC-attached | host: Bos | place: Iran: Karaj | collected 2018-10
TTAAATGAGGAAGACACTAAAAAATAATAAATAAATATTATGAATTACATAAATTTGGATATATAATTGATAATATTGAATATTCTTCTAATAAAAGAAAAACTAAATTTCTAAATGGAAAAAAATTTTTTTTCTTGAAGAATTTATTTTCAAAAATTATTTTTTCCAATATTCTAAAAATTTATATTAAATATATAAATATTAAATTACAAAACAAATAATTTAAATAAAAATGAATTCCCAATTATCTTTATTATCAAATGAATCAAATCTTAAAATAAAAAATCAAGAAGACATAAATAGTCAAGAAAAATCTAGACAGACATTATCAATGACTTTATTATTAAAATCTAAATTTAATCAAAAAAATAAAACCTTTTTTCATTATTCATCAATTGAAACTACAATAACTCCTTCAATTGATGAAATAACAAGAAAAGATTTTTATGGTAATGTAATCACTAAAAAAAATAAGGATAAATATAAAGTGACTTTTATTGATAAAGTTGATGAAAATAAAAAATTAGTCGAAGTAATTCCTGTGGAAAGTTATAAAGAAATTAATTATGAAATTTATAAAGGAAAATATTTTACTGATAAAGAAAATATTTGTTGCAATGAAAATTGCACAATTCTATAAAAAATTTATTGTTTATTCGTAACAATGTGTTTTTTATAATATCATTCTTTAATAATGTAAATAGAATTTAATGGTTATGATTTAATTGTATTATATTTTATAATTTATTTGTTACTTCTATTTTTTATAGAATTATTATATCAATATAACTATTTGAAATTTAGAGTAAAATAACCAATCTTTTATAAATTTTAAAATATTATATTATTATAAATTAAACATATCAAATGATTTTTTTTTCATTACTTAAAAAAGAAATTCTTCTTATTTTCTATATATTAACAGAAAAAATTTAATATTATAATGATATTTATAATATTAATTCAATTTATAAATTTTAATCAAAAAAGAATTGAATTAAAACTAAATATTTTAAGTAAAAAGATTCATTTACAACTAATTATTCACTCAATCATACAAATAAATATTTATAAAACAGAAATTAATCAAATCATTAATCAATTTAAAATAAAAATAATGGAATATTATAATATTTTATAATTATAATTATCAAATTATTATCATCCAAATTAATTAATATCATAAATAATTCAAAATTAATTAATTACTAAAATAATTAATGGGTTCAATTTGTTCAACATCAAGAAAAAATAAAATAATAACTCAAAATAATTTATTAGAACAACAACAATTATCAAAAATAAATTTTAATGAAACAAACAGTAAAATCAACAGTCAAAATCCATCAAATAAAAGGAATCAAACATCACAAATTCAACAAAACCCAACAGAACAAAATAATGTTAAAAAAGAAATTGAAGACAATTATTATCATAAAGGAAAACATAGGAAAACAGTGAGTGAAGGGAATATAATATTTAAAACAGAAGATAAATTTAAAAATATATGTAATAATAATACAAGCATCACAAATAATTCAAATGAAAATAATGTAAATTCTAATATCTATAATAATTTTCAAAGAAGAAAAATACGTTCTCTTTCTTTAATTCAAAAGAAAAAAATGGGTTCTCAAATTTTTAAAGAAGAATTAAAATTAAAAGTAACAATAAATACACTAATAGAAGAAAATAATTGTGCTCCTACAAAAAAATATAAAATTATTAGTAAATTAGGAGATGGTTCTTATGGAGTAGTATATTTAGCAGTAAATATAATCACAAAGCAAAATATTGCAATGAAAAAAATAAAAAAAGTAAAAGAAAATGAAATTGATGATATGGAAATCAAAAATGAAATAAATATCTTAAAAAAATTAGATCATCCAAATATAGTAAAAATTATAGAATTTTATTCAGCTCCTAAAGCTTATTATATAATTACAGATTTTTGTTCTTGTGGTGAATTATATAATCAAATAAAAAACCAATATTCTGAAAACCAATTAGCTGTTTTATTTTATCAAGTTTTATCAGGATTATATTATTTACATTCAAATAATATTGTTCATAGAGATTTAAAATTAGAAAATATTTTAATTTCAGAAATTGAAAAAGATAAAGTAACAAATGAAAAATATTTTTGGGTTAAAATTATAGATTTTGGAACCGCTAAAATATTTGAAAAAAATAAAAGTGAAAAAGCAGTTGTTGGAAGTTCTTATTATATTGCTCCTGAAGTTTTACATAAACATTATAATGAAAAATGTGATACTTGGAGTGTTGGAGTTATATTATATATGTTAATAGTAGGGAGAGCACCTTTTGATGGGAAAGATGATGAAGAAATTATAGAAAATATAGAAAAAGGACAATTTAATTCTAAACATAAAAAATTATTAAATTCCTCTGAAGAGGTTCAAGATCTTGTTAAAAAATTATTAGAAGTTAATGTTAAGAAAAGATTAAGTTCTTCTGAAGCTTTGAAACATCCTTGGTTTAAAAAATTTAATGGGAAAAGTTTATATAGTAATATTGAAAAGGAAAAAATCCTTGTTTATTTAAATAGATTAAGAAATTTTAGAATTAATAGTAAATTCCAACAAATGGTTCTTGCTTTTATTGTTCATAATATTCCAAATTCAAAAGAAGCAAAAGATATATTAAAAATATTTAGGATGTTTAATAATAAAGATGATGGAAAATTAACTAAGAAAGAATTATATCAAGGTTTAATTTTATATTATAATGAAAAAGAAATAAAAAAAGAAATTGATGATATATTTTTATTATTAGATGGAGCAAATAGAGGTTGTATAGAATATGAAGAATTTTTAAGAGCTACTTTAGATCAAAAATTCTTGTTATCTGAAGAAAATTTAATATATGCTTTTAATTTTTTTGATAAGGATAATACTGGGAAAATATCTGTTGATAAAATTAAAAATATTTTCATTGATGATAAAGTTAATGAAGATGTTTTTAGAAGTATTTTTAATGAAATAGATATTAATCAAGATGGAGAAATTGATTTTCAAGAATTTAAAGATATGATGTTTGGGAATTAATAAATCTTTTAGAATTGTATATAATTTATTTATATGATTATTTATAATCTATTGTTGATATAATTGAAAATATAGATATTTATATTTAAAAATAATTATTTTAAAAAAATAATTTTAAGTTTTCATTCAAAAATGCATTTGAATAAGAATAATATTTTTTATGATAACAGTATTTACCAAATTAGATTGTAATTTTAGTATTATTTAATATGAATATGTGAAATATTAAATTAAAAAATATTGATAAATATTAAATAAATATTTAATATTCATAGAATCAGAATTTCATAAATAAAAATTTAAAGTAGTAAAAAAATAAAGATTATATAAATATTTTGAAATATTTATAAGATTAATTCTAATCTAGTTATAATTTGTTCTTTTTTATATGTAAAAAATGATTAAGAGAAGAATTAATTAATGGGTTCTATGGTGTAAGCGAGTATACTAGATTTTTGTATCTATTTATCAGAATTAGAATTTAGGAAAGACATAATTTTTTAATTGAGAAACTGAGAATATTTCATCTGGTAATTATTGGCTGAGATTCATAATTCATCATTTAAGAGAGAAAAAGAAGGATATAATATTAATTATAATTTTACATATAGGTTAAAACATAGAATACATAGTTGATATTTATTTTTATTTTTTTATTTCTATAATTCATACAGAGATAGTTTCAAGGAAGTTATTTTGAAGATATATTAAATAACTCTATATTATGTAAAAGAGAAGTAAGAAATATTGAAAGAACTAAGATAAATAATAAAAGAATTAAATAAAAAGATAATTATATTTTATTGGAATTAATTGATTATTTCTTTTATTTAAAAATTATTTGAATAAGAAAAAAAATAAGAAGATAATAAAACAATCCAACTGATAAAGATTTGTAAAGAGATTAATATATCAATTAGAAGATACTTACAAGAAAGAGGAATAAATTATGAACTTAGATTTTTTTTTTTTAATTTAATAATAAATATGATTTTACTTGAGAAAATAAATTAAATTTATGATATATTTTAGAAACAGCAAAAAGTTAATATAATATTAAATTTACAATGCACCAACGATTTAAAATTTAAAAATAATTTAAATTAATTTGTCATATTATTTATAATTTATTATAATGATATATAAAATATAATTTATATTCTGTTTTTTGGGGAAAATAATTTTAATATTAACTATAACCGATAAATTTAATGAAATGATATATTTCTAAATAATATCTTTTTTACCACACTAAAGAATTTATAAAATAATCAGGAAACTTTCAAATCCTAATTCTTCCTTGAAATTAATTAAATAATAAAATTATTTATTTAAAAAATATTTAATCAAAAAAATGAAATGTATTTGTAATAAATGTCAATATCCAGAAAATAAAAGTGATATATTAACAAATATAAAAAGTCATCATAAACCTCAAAGATCAAAAAATTTTAGTATAATTTCATTTTCAGTAAGTGATTTTATTCCTCAAACAGAGATTAATAATAACAATGATAAAAAAGAATTAAATATTAGAATTGAAAAATATAATAATGATAAAGATTACTTAGAAATTATAGAATATCCAGAATTAAAAATAAAAGAAAATAAATCTTCTTTAAATTTAAAAGGAGGATTAAATAAAAAAAAATTAAGAAAAAAAGAATATTTAAATGAGGAAATTAATAGTTTAGAAGAAAAATTGACAGAAAATGAAAAACTTACTTTAAGAAAATTAGAAAATTTTCCTTCTGAAAATGAAAATGATGTTATTAAAAAGGAAAAAAGTTTAAATGTTTTTGATTTAAGAAAAGAAATAAGAAATAAAAATAAATTTTATCTTCAAAGTGAAAATTCTTTAAATAATTACACAAAAGAAATTAATATGTATACTTATAAAAATAATTCAATATCAAGTAATAATTATAAAAATATGACAACTTGTAGTGACTTATTAACTACTCATAAAAATACTTCTATTAAAATTGAACATAAAGGACTTGAAGAACAAATTTCTATTATAAGTTCTGATTAATAAATTAATAAAAAACTATAAATAATTTTAAGATGTATATTTTTGGTAATTAAATTTAAAAAATTATTGTTTTTTTTTAAATAAATTGTAATATTGAAAATATGAAAAATTCTCAATGTTCAATAAAAGACATTCAAAAATCAAATGAAAATGCAATTAAACCAAAAAAAAAAGATTTAAAAGTTATTGATTTTAAAAAAAAGAATATTTTTGATAATATAGGAATTAATGATATACAAAGGGAAATTCAAAATATAACAAAAAAAATAGAAAAGAAAAAAATAGAATTAAGAATTTCAGATGAAAGATATATAAAACAACAAATAAAATATAATGAAATAAAAGGAAATTCATCTTCAATAAGTGATAAAAAAAGAAATAATAATAAAAAAAATTAAATTTATTCTTAATTTTTAAAATAAATAATAATAAAATCAAAAATTTTAATTTTATTAAAAGTAAAAGAAAGTAAGGACTTATTATGAAACAAAATTTGAACAATAATAAACAAAGAACATTGAAATTTATTTAATCTATTTCTTTTAATTAATTAATAGTTTCACAAAATTATAATTAAAATTTTCATTCATTATTAAAAAAAATCAATCAAAATAAAAATTAATATACGATTTTTATTTCTAATTTAATTTTTTTTATTCTATATTAAAATAGTTCAAATTATTTTAAATGATTTGTTTAAATATTGAATTTTTTAAATTTATAGTTATTATATAAAATATATAATCAAAATAATATCTATTATAGAGTTTAATTAATTCTTTTCCCCAAATTAAAAGAAAGATAAAAAGTTATAGTTAGAATATTTTAAAATTAAATTGATTCAATTTTCTTTTAAATTAAAAATTTAAGTTTAATTATTTTAAAAAAAATAAAATTAAATTATAATTTATAATTAATAAATGGATTTTTTTGGAATAAATGACTTATCACATGACATATATGATAAAATTCCACTCGAAGAAATTATAGAAACAAATAGTTCACTGTATATAATAAATAAAGAAAATTCCTTATCTAACATAGATTACAGTATAATTAATTCTCTTCAAAAAAATTTATATGAAGAAGAGAAAAAAGAAAACAACAAAAAAAAGTATAATCTAAAGTTATTTATTTGTTTTTGTGGAAAAATATATCGTTCAAAAGAAAATTTAATATTACATTATAAAAATATTCATTTAGGAAAGAAACCATATAAATGCGAATTTTGTGATTGTTGTTTTTCACATAGAAATGGAAAATCATATCATGTTCGAAAATTTCATACAAAAGTTTTTCCATATAAATGTCCTTTTAATGAAAGTAAATTGAAATTTTAATTTTTTTTAGTTTGTAAATGTGAGTTTCCTTCCAAGTCTTCTTTAAAGTATCATTTGAAAACAAAGCATGAAACGAGCGACAAACAAAATTAAATTTATTTTTGATAATTCAATAATGTAAGTTAATATGGTGTAAATAAATAATAATAATATTAAAATGTTTGTTGATTGTTTCATTTTACTTTTTATATTTAATAATTGCAAAAAATTTATTGTATTTGGTATAAAAAAATTGTATTTAATAGTTTAATATACAGGGAAATAAAAATTAGTGAATATGTATAAATAATAAATTAAGTTTGTTTGTAATTTTCAAATATTTTGTGTTAATTTTTTTTTTTGAAATTTTATTCAAGTAAAGTTTTTATTATTAAAAAAATAAAATTAAAATTCAATCACTTAAAAATTATTTTAACGCATAAAATTAAAGAAGATTAAGAATAAAATTTATAAAAAATTAATTTGAAAATGGCAGAAGTTACAAAAGGAGATTTAATGTTTTTTCAAAATGAAGTTCTAGGAGATATGAAGAAATTAGAATCAAAATTAAATTCTAAAATTGAAGCATCAATAGAAGAATTAAAATCACTATTCTCACAAAATAATTCAAAAAATAATATATTAAATGAGAAAATAGAAGAATTTTTCAATTCAATGAATTCTCAAAATAAAAAAAATAATAATGAAGATATAGAAAAATTAAAAAAAATACAAACAAACATAGAAGAATTAATTAGGAAATTAGATATTAAAATAGAAAAATTAGAAAAAGAAATTGATAATACTAATTTTAAATTTGATAAAATATTAAATTGGAATTTAACTCTTCCTGGAATCATAGGAACAGAAACTTCTAAATTTAAAAGTTTAAGAGATTTTTTAGAATATACAAATAAAACACTTCAAATATTAAATACAAATAAAGATAAAAATATTATAGATTTAAAAAGTTATAAAGAAAAATTAGAAAATAATATTAAAAGCTTTGGTTTACAAATTGATTATGTGACAAATTCTTTTAAAGATTTTTGTAATAAAAGTGTAAAAAGTGTTGAAAAACTATTGTTGAATAGAATTGATGAAACTGAAGAAAAAATCCAAAATTTAAGAATTGAAAATAGTAAATTTACTTTAGAATTAGTCAATGAATGTGAACAAATTAAAGTTGCCCAAAAAGATTTAGATAATTATAAAGATAATTTAGAAAATAGATATCAAGAACATTTTAAAAAATATGAAGAATTACATAAAAACTTATTCAATAAATATGAAGAAATTGATATAGAATTTAAATCAATAAAACAAGCATTTAATGAATTGAGTGAATTATTAAAAAATGTTAAATTTAGAAAAAATATTGGGGATCCTATTAAAATTCAAGAATTAAGAGAAATGAATAAAAATACTGATGTTAGTAAAAAGAATGAATTTGATATTGTAGTACCTGATTTACTTACTGAAGTTGGAGATAATAATAAAAATTATGCTAAAAAAGAACAGTCGAATAATATTAATGATAATAAAATAAAAAATCAAAAAATCAAATTATATGGAATTCAAAGTCAAGTCAAAAGATATATTGAATCTAATAATAAGAAAATACCCAATGATAAGAATGAAAATGAGCAAAATAATAATATAAAGAATGTTACCTTTAATCCTAATATGAAAAATATAAAAACTGATAATGAAAATAATTCAAAAAATAAAAATATAAATAATTTAAATCAATATAAATCTAATTTAAATTATAATAATACTAATAATAATTATAATAATGATAATTTAGATATAAGGTTAGAATTGAATAATATTAAAAATAATCAAAAAAATAAATATGATGAACAATTTCAATTAAACGAAGGGAAATTTAAAGGAAATGAATATTATTATAATGATTCAAAAACTGAAGTAAATTCAATTAGAAATAATAATTATTTCAATAATTATGATGAAAATAGTAATTATGACAACAGATCTATTAAATATAATATGAAAGAAAAAAATAATCTTTTTGATAATAATTCTAAAGTATATGAAAGAAGGAAAAATAGAGGTAAAACTCAAAATTATAATAATCAAATTTATTTATTAAATAATAAAAATTATAATAATCATCATAATAAAAGTAGATTAAAAACACATTTTACTGGAGTTAAAACATTAATAAATTGTACTAACAATAACTTACAAATTAATAGCAATGATACAAAAGATTTAACATATGCTGATCTTAATAATATATATAATAAAGAAAAAGAAAATGAAAATGAAAAAGAAAAAGAAAAAGAAAACAATATACAAAATATTAATAATAATACTCCTTTTCATGATTATACCAAATTCATAGATAAAAACCCAAAAACAAATAGATTAAATAATCTTTTCAATTTGAAAATAAATAAGAAAATTTCGAATAAATCTAATAATAATAATTTTAATGTAATAAATACAAACTATAATACATTTGATTTTTCAAATGAATTTGCAGAAAAATTAGAAAAAAAATTTGATCTAGATAAAAAAGAAAATAATATAAAGAAAGATCAAAAAGATAATAATGCAAATAAAGATAAAAAAGAAAATAATGATAATAAAGATAAAAAAGATATTAATAATGTGGATACACAAAAGGAAAATAATAATGAGGATATTCAAATGGAAAAAGATATTTTAGAAATTAAAAATAGTTTAATTAAAGAAAAATTAATATTTAAAAATCATTTAAAAACAAGATCAATTGAAATTAGTTCTAAAAAAAAAAGAAATATAAATACAAATCCTCAGATTTTAGAAGCAAAACAATTTTTAAATACTAATGAATACAAATCTAAATTTAATAAAGATTTAAATGACAACATATTTAAATCAAATAATTTAAATCAAATCCCTTTGAACAAAACAAGTTTATCACTTGAAAAAATGAAAAGAAACTATAATACTATAGATTTACATTCAGAAAATGAAAATGTAGAGCTTAAAGAAGTTAATGACTTGGTAAATAATTTATCAACAAATATTAAATATAATGGATTATATATATCTGATAATAAAAATAATCTTATAAAAAATTCAAATCAAAATATAATAGATATAAATAATAATATTAATGAATTAACAAATAAAATTGAAAATACCCAAATAAAAGTTAATTTATTGGAAGAAACTACAAATAGAAAATTAAATGAAATTCACGAACAATTAAAAATCATATTATCTAAGCTTCCTTACAATAAAGAAAATGAAGAAACTAAAAATACATTTTATAATACAACCAATAACTTCTATACTCATGAAATGGATTTGTCAAAAAAATTTTTAAATTCAAATAAAAATAATTTAAATAGTAAAAGAGTTTTAAATAATAGTAATGGTTCACTTGAGCCAAAAATAAAAATATTATTACAAAATGATGATAATAATATTGGTAATCATTTTGCTCCTTTAGCAATGAAGATTGAAAAAAAATAAAAAAGTATTTTTTATAATCTGATAAAATATATTTGTTGATAATATCATTGCTATTTTTGGTAAACTTAAAAAAATTTTTTTATATTCCATCCGTATTTTTTATTTTTTTGGTATTTATGATTTTAAATTTTTAAATTAATAAAAAATATTATGTAAGAAAATAGGAATATTTTTTTAATATTTATTTTAAATTATTTATAGAGATATCTTTTTAACTATTATAAATATTATATATAAATGAATCATTTTAAAAAATTAGAATCTATTAAATTATAAATGTGATTTAGGCAAATTGAAAACATTAAAAAAATAAAAGATAATAAAAAATAACTAGAAAATAATAAAGAATATTTTAGAATAAACAAAGAAGGTATTAAAAAATTAATTATAAATCCAAAAGTCGAATTATTGATTAAAATAAGAGAATTTGGTAACACTTTATTAAAATAACATATTAATCCAATTAAACTTACAATTATTAAAATAAAAAAAGTAAAAATAAAATGTGTAAATCCTGTAAATTGGAATTTTTCATTACTTTTTAAAATCGCTTTTTTCATTGAATATAAATAAAAATTTAAATTTAAAAATTCTCTAAGTAAATTTGAAATAACAAAAACTAAATCAAATATTTCTTTATTTTTTTCACTATATATAATTAATATTAAAAGACTTAATTCTTGATTATCTATGTCAAAAATATCAAAAGCACTTTGAAAAATAAAAAGAGAATAAAATAAAAAAATAACAAAATGATTAATTAATAAAAATTTTTTATGTTTTAAAAGTGGATATAAAGATAAATTTAAATTTTTATTAACTAAGGATAAAACAAGTAAATTATTAAATGAATTTGAAAAAAGACAAATTGAATCTATTATATTTTTTTTTTTTATATTTTTCATGAATAACTTATTTTCTAATCCTTTATTATTTGACATTCCATCACATAATTTTTGAATGATAAAGATTGTAGATATGACATTACATATTAAATTTAAAAAAATATTAAAATCAATCCAATTTGAATTTTCTAAAGTATTTATAATGAAAAAGACAATAATAAAAATCCCTATTGAACAAACACAAAATTTCCAATTACCGTTAAATTTTTTTTCATCCCCCCAATATAAATAAATTAGAAAATGAAAATAAGTTAAAAAAGTTATTAAATAATTAAAAAGAATCCATCCAAAACATAAAATCTTAAATAATAAACTGCAAAAAGTTCCAAAATGTTTTTCTAATAATAAAGAGATATTTTTATTTTGATTATTTTCTAATTTTTCAATTAATTTAATTTGAAAAATAAAACTAAAAAAACCAATTGAAAATAATAAAACTAAACTTAGAATAATTCCTAAATTTTGAACGAAAGTTCTGAAACATAAATGATTAACATTAATATTATAATTTATAAAAATTAGTCCTTGATATAAAAATATTTTTAACCCTGTTTTATTTATTGTTAATTGTTCTACCAAATTAAATTTTGATCTACGCATCATCATTAAATTATCAGAAGAATCATTTATTGAAAATATTCCTTTTGAAAACATATTATTATCAAATTCATCAAAAAAAGTATTTTTATTTGTTGACTCAATATTACTATTATCCTTATTTAAATTGTTTATATTGAATTCTGTCATTTATTCAAAAAAATTAAATTTTTTTGAGTTTATGGAAAAAAATAATTTTTAGTAATTAATCCATTCATAATAAATTAACTTTTTTTGAGTTCTTATAAACTTAAAAAATTTACAATATTAGATTAAACGAGAAAAAAAATTTTCTTTTTTCTTTTAATATGAATTTCTTTTGATTATAATAGGAAATTTTTTTCTTTATTAAAGTTTCTCAAAATAAAATTCTCATATTTTATTTAACATTTTTCCCTGTTTTTTGGTACTTTTAGGTAAATAATTAATATATTTAATTATTATCATCATAATTTCTTTTTTATGAATTTTGAAGTTTTTTGTTGAATAATATAGATTTGATTGTTTAGATATAAAGGTTTATTGTATTTTTTTGGGAAAAAATAATTATTTTTTATTTGTTTTTATTCTTAATATATTATTTTTAATTTGAAAAAAATCTTTTTAATTTTAATGTAATTAATAATTTTTGATGAATTCTTGATTAAATTATAATGAAAAACAAATAATTTAAACTACTTAAAAATTTATAATTTCCTAAAAAAAATATTAACTATCTTATTACAATGATAAAAAACAATTTTTATTCTAAATTCATAAATTTTTACAAAAATAATTTATTTAAAATAAACAATTTCCTTTACCAATTTTATTATCTCTTATTAAATAAATCCCATAATGAAAATTTATATTTAATTAAAAAAATGAGTACTCAAGCAAAAAGAAATGATACAATATATTCTCTTTCAACTTCAACAATAGATTTTGATTCAGATATTAATCAAATGAAAACAAAAGATTTTTTTCCTCATCTTTTTTCAGAATATAATATAAATACAGAAAATACCGGTAGAAGAAGTGCAAGTAAAATTACAACATCTGATGAAGAATGTTTTAAAAAATTACAAAATATTAGAACAAATATTTCTAATTTAAGACAAAAAGTTTCTTCTTATTCTAAAATTTATGATAATATTTCTACTCAAATTGAAAGTGGAATGACTAATTTACCGAAAGAAGAAGAATTATTAATTGAAAACAAAAAATTAAAAGAAGAAAATTTGTTTTATCAAAATGAAAATTTAATCTTAAAAAATAAAATTAATGAATTAGAAAATAATAATGAAAGTATTATTTCAAAATATAAAGATAAATATATAAAAGAAATTAAAGAATTAAAAAAAATTTTTGAAGAAACTTTAAATGAAAGAAATAATGAAATAAATAAATTAAAAAAAAATCAAGAATTATTATTAAAAAAAATTGAAAAAATAAAAGAAACATTTGTAAAAGAAAAAGAAGAGTTAAAGAAATATAATGAAGAAATTGTAAATACTAATATAGAATTACAGAGACAAATAGGAAATTTATATTATAATAAATGGAATAATAAAATGAAAAATTATTTTAAAAAAATTCATTTCATCCATAAAATCAATAATAGAAAAAAGACTGAAGATTTAGAAACTGTTATTGAAGATGATAAAGTAGATTCTTTTATAAAAGGAGATATGAAAAAAAGTTTAAGTTCCAAAAATATAAAAAAAAGTAATGATGTAAATTAATAATACATATTCTTAATAGAAAACATTTTTTTGTAAATATTGAGTAGTTAGTTATTTAGATGAATCATGAGTTTTGTTTTTTTTTAATTTTATAAGAAGATTTATTCGTTTAAATAAATAGAATATATAGTTAAATTTATTAAATATAATGAGTTGAAATTTTAATTTAAAAGTATTTTATTTAAAATAAAAATTTTTATACATATGAATATTAAATATTTATTTTTTTAATAATTAAACTAGAAAATGAAAAAAGTAATTTTTTTATTTAAAAAGTAAATTAATATTTCTTTATACTCCCATAGTAAATTTGAATTAATTTTATACTAAAAGATAATATAATTTATTATTAAATATGATTATAATTTAATGAAATAGAAGAATTGATTGAATATTAGATAATAAATAATAAATTTTTAAATGTATAATAAATATGGAAAATTCAGAAATTAATGAATCATTTTTTAATAAAAATATATTATCAGAAGAAAATGTGATAAGATGTCCTAAATGTTATTTAATTCCTTTTATTTCAATTAATTATTCAAATGAACAAATAATTCTTAATTTTAAGTGTTTAAATAATCATTTAATAAATAAACCTTTGAAAGAATTATATTATGAAAGTAAAAAATATCAAATAAATTCAATTAAATGTAAAAATTGTGAAGAAAAAGATAAATTATATTATTGTATTAAATGTTATGGATTTTATTGTGAAAAAGAAATACATTCATTAGAAGAAGGACATAATATATTAATTCCTGTTAATAAAATAGATTGTTGTTGTTTAGAAGAAGAACATAATAATTATAATGTTAATTTTTTTTGTTTTACCCATAATAAAAATATTTGTGATCATTGTGAACAAGATGAACATGAAGGAGATAAAATTGAAAGATTTAAATTTTTAAAAAAAAAAGAAATTGAA
>JAEEGK010020470.1_pt1 | contig 14071 bp, 10 predicted proteins | sample 8958771 | NCBI WGS metagenome assembly JAEEGK01 (sample SAMN16246547, study PRJNA631951) | gut metagenome | biome: gut microbiome; feature: rumen; material: SC-attached | host: Bos | place: Iran: Karaj | collected 2018-10
CATATTGGACCTGACGGAAGCGCTGAACCATGTCCATTTTCTCCATTCAGCGACAGCAACGTAACGGAGTTGGGTGTTAAAGGTGCTCTGGCTTCTCCTCTCTTCCGAAAACTTAGGGAGGCTCATCTTGTGGGTGGAGAACACACAGGAGGCTGTGCCCTTTTCGAGCACCGCGACGAAGTGGAGGCAATGCTGAACGAGAATTAAAAATCTCCTTGATAGGAACAATAATTGCAGTGATTCAGGTTAATGAGGATTCTGACACTGTTTCTTGCTTTGTTTCTGTCTTTGTTGCCGGAAACTGTTCCATTTGAGAACTATTCTCAAACGCAAGAGGTTTGTTGTGAAGATATTGATGACGTCGAAGAAGAGGCTGTCATCAAGACCGTCCAGCGTGAACAAAGACAATCTAAGGATTCTTCAATATCTATTTCTCAGGGGATTTGCCGTTCTCGTGTCGACATTTCGGTTAATCACCCTATCGAATTCAGTTTTGAAAGGCATTGGCTTACCTACTGTAGGCTTCGGCTATAGGCCGGATTTCTTCTTTGTGAAGGAATCAAGTCATACTTTCAAAACATCATAGATGAATCTAACAGCAATCATTACTTCCTTGCTGACGCTCCTTGCAGGAATAGGTGTATTCCTCATCGCATGTCAGATGATGAGCTCAAATTTAGAGGCGGCGAGCTCTGAAAGACTGAAAAAGCTTTTCTCTAAAGCCTCTGGTAGTAAACTCCTTGGCGTTGGTATCGGCGCCCTTGGTACTGCTGCGATCCAGAGTTCCGGAGCTACGACCGTTATGACAATCGGCTTTGTCAATGCTGGGATCATTTCCCTCTCACAGGCTGCCACTATCATATACGGAGCTAATATAGGTACCACTGTAACGGCACAAATCGTGGCTCTGGGTATGTTCGGTGGGAATTCAGTATCCACCAGCGTCATTTTCTCGGCCTTTGCCGGACTTGGTGCATTCCTGAGCCTTTTCTCCAAAAAGAACAGTTACAAGACACTCGGCGGCATCCTGGCCGGATTCGGATTGCTCTTCGTTGGTCTGGAACTGATGAGTGGCTCCATGGAATCTTTCGCTGCATTGGATGGTATTAAAACATTCCTTGCTAGTATTAGCAATCCATTGTTGTTAGTCCTGCTTGGAGCCTTGTTAACTGCCATCATCCAGAGTTCCTCGGTGATGACTTCCATAGCCCTTGCCATGGTAGTGACAGGACTCATTGACATAGATCAAGGAATTTTCCTTACAATGGGTTCGAATATTGGATCCTGCGTTGTCGCTATCATAGCCGGAGTGACCAGCGGGACCAATGCCAAACGTACTGCACTCATTCACCTGCTGTTCAACTGCTCAGGTGTTGTACTTTTCATGCTTGCGGCTTGGGGCATCGGGGTGTTTGATGTTTCGTATGGGAGCCTCTTTGAAAAGTTGTTCCCGTCGGCACCACAGATGCAACTTGCCATGTTCCATACCTTCTTCAATTTGGTCACAGTGCTGCTGATGCTTCCTCTTACAGGAGTATTGGTCTCCCTTGTTAAAAGAATAGTTCCTGAAAGACAGGTGGCAAATGGTTCTGAATTCACATTGCATTATGTCAATGAGAACATGCTCCGTACTCCACCTGTGGCTGTTGGCCAGGTAAAGCGGGAAATTATCCGCATGGCTGATATTGCCGTTCAAAACATGGATAGAAGCCTGGATATGGCAGTGCAACTGGACTTTTCGAATAGATCTGTATTCGAGCGAGACGAACGACAATTGAATTTTTTAAATCAGGAACTCATAGCATTTGTTGTCCGTCTTAGTGGAAAACAGGGGCTCGGAGAGAAAGACCGGACGTATCTGTCAGGAACTTATCGAAGCATCCGTGACTTGGAAAGGATAGGGGACTATGCAGAGAATATAGTTGAATATGCAACAGCCCTTTCCGAATCATCACAGCAGTTTTCTGATGAGGCTAAGTACGAAATCAGCCAGCTTGTGACGTTGATGCATCAACTCTATCAAAATGTAATCAAGGCCTATCAGAATGAAGATTTGATGGCCTTGGACAAAGCAAATGCAATAGAGGAGGAAATTGACGATTACACCAAGCGAATGGAGGAAGGACACATTGCCCGCATGGAAAAAGGGATTTGTACCCCTTCCGTCGGTGCACAGTATCTGGAGCTTTCTTCCAATGCCGAGCGTATAGCAGACCATATGATAAATGTTGCAAAGTCAATCAAATCATTAAAAATTAATAATTTATAAAATATGAAACCGATAAAGATGCTTATTATTCTCATAACTACTATTCTCGCCATGCTGGGTATCATTTCTTGCAAGGATACGATTGTCCCTGCTGAAAAAATGCCCTCTGTGGCAAAATCATTTGTCGAGGAATACTTCCCCGGAACACCTGTCTCATATGTAAAGAAGGAGCCGAAACTGACCGGAGCTGCCTATGAGATCGTCCTTCAGGACGGAACTGAGATCGAATTTAACTCCAAGGGAGAATGGAACAAGGTTGATTGTAAGAGAAAGGCAGTTCCCGCTAAATTAATCCCCGCTACTATAACCGACTATGTAAATAACAACTTTCCTGGTCAATTTATTGTAAAGATTGCCAAAGAGCATTTCGGAACAGAGATAGAACTGGATAATGACCTGGAGTTGAAGTTTGACAAGAATGGTAAATTGATGAATATCGACGATTGATGTAACTTCCTTCTGGTTCGCAGATCTGCCGGGTTGGATTTTTGTAATATATTTTTTAACTTGCCGTAAGACATAAATAGTCAATGCCCAGAACTATCATGAAGAAGTTGTTATTTGCGGCCGTTATCGCCTGCCTGGCTTTGTTTACATCCTGTGGGGTGTCAAGTGTAAACCATACCGGAGATCGCACGGGATCCATTTACGGCGTGTGGGCACTGCAATCCAAGAATCAAGTCGATTACTCAGGTGTCCATTTCTATCTTTCTTTGAGTGAACCTCGAATTGCCCTAGCCAAAAAGGGTAGTTTCACGCAGTTCGACCTCAAGGATGTGGATGTGGATGGAGCCCAGTTCTCGTACAACGCATCCAGGAAGCAGATCAGTTTCACGAAGACCCTCTGGCTTACTCAAGGCCTTCACTATGAAATGCGCCTGTCAGGGACATACAACGTCCTAGAGATGACCCGTACGAAACTGGTCATCCAGAAAGAGTCTCTGGGAACCAGGACTATCTATTCATTCCGTCGGTACAAATAGGAGGCAATAGCATTATTTGAACAGGGTAGGAGCGAAGATTTCAAGATCGGCCCGCCAGGTGGTCCAGCTGTGGCCGGCCTGGGCATTCTCCATGTAGTTGTACCGGATACCGGCCTCTTTCAGGTAGCCTAGGGCCTCCTGGCAGTTTTTGTAGGCAATGTCGGAAGGACCGCCCTGTGTAAAGTACAGTGCCTTGAAGTTTTTATTCAGGGCCGGGGCAATCTCCTTGAGTCGGATATCTTCCACATATTCCTTCTGCCTCCCTGGGGCGAAGCTGGAGCTTAGCACCCAAACGTAGGAGAAGAGTTCCGGATGCTTGAAGGTTGTTTCTATGGTTTCCATGCCGCCCATCGAAAGACCTGCCATGGCACGGTGCGCCTGGTCTGCCTTTACGTTATAATTGGCTTCGATGAAAGGAATGATGCTCTTGACTATATCTTCGCCGAAAAGGGGGACTTCTCCCATCATATCCTTGGTTTGGATGGTACCGTTTGGCATTACTACAATCATTGGGACCATCTTCCCTTCGGCCAGGAGATTGTCGAGAATCCAGCCTGCGGCGCCCACACCCGGCCAGGCGGCATCGTTGTCTCCGCCTCCGTGAATAAGATACAGGACGGGCAGTTTGGCTTTGCTCTTTTCATATCCAGCGGGTGTCCACACATGCATGCGGCGCATCTGCCCTAGGGTTTCAGACCAGTAGAAGCGCTGTGCAACGGCTCCATGAGGGACATCCTTGATGTAGCCAGGCCCCTTGGTAAAGATGCTTGTCTGTTCCGCGCTCAGTGGTGCTTTCGGATCCTGGACCCTGGTCCCGTCCACGACGAAACTGTAGCGGAAGCACCCATCGGCAACTCCTTCACAGACGCCCTGCCATACCCCGTTACGATTCTCATTGAAGACAACCGGCTTGTCCCAGGGTAAATCTCCTGTGACGCTGACGGTCCGGGCCTTGGGAGCGTAGATCTGGAAGAGGACTTTCCCGTCCGGGAAAACTCGTACGCTCTGAAGCGTGTCGTTAGGTGTGGGTTGCCGGCGCATCCCCTGGGCCCCTGCAGTTACACTGACCGTAAGAACGGTCATGATTATAAGTATCTTTTTCATGGTTAGCTACGAAAATACGGAAAGAATGATTAAAAAAGAAAAGAGGAACAAAAAAAAAGGCAGCGTTTCCGCTGCCTCTTTCCTTATTTCTCCGCAGTCGCGGAGAAAACCACAATGTTTCTCTCTTCCGGGAGCTGGATTTCTGTCGCTCCGTTGACAGGAATACTCACCAGGTACATATAGGAGAATACATAAGCCTTATTGCGTGCGCTTGGATTATGGGTGTGTGTGCCCACATAAGCAACATCGTCGTCACGCAGGACAGACTCGTAATATCCGGGCCATCCATAGACTCCATAGAATCCTGTGTAATTTGACACTGTCTTGCTGAAGGTGTTGTCACCGACCTTGAAGTTTGCTGTCACAGGCTTGTTTGGATCGAATGGCTGCACCTGCTGAGGCGTTTCCCCTCTGCGGAAAGGCATAGGGGCGGAAGCCACGAGGAAGTGGACTGTCTTTGTGCCTTCGGGAACAGCTATCTTCTGGGCGTTGCAGAAAGTGGCATCGTTGTAGTCGGGCTCTCCAAACTTGAATGGAATGCCCCTGTATGAGAAGTCAGAAGGAATAATCTCCGCTGCGAAAGAATCCCTCTCCCTTCCGAGACGTCCCATTGTAGGGAAGTTGTCAGTGGTAATGGCTACTACGTTGTAAGGAAGGTCAAGCTCTTCGAATTCGGGGGTGACTATATCCGCTGCAGGCTTTGCAAAACGCACACGGAAGGTCCTGAGTGCGAACTTTGTTGATTCTACATTGAGAGCCTTGCCAGCGAAGGAGGCTGCGCCCTTGGGTGCCTCGATACCATTTAGTTCTTCTGCTCCGGTAAGCGCGTTGCTGAAGACAATATTTCCCTTTGCTCCATTCCCTGAAAGTTCATATATGCGGATGACATATCCGTCGCCATCTTGTGCTTTCTTGAATGCCTTAATACGGAGATTGGGATTGGTGGAGGATACGAAGGAGAAACTCTTGCCGAGCTGACCAGGGTGCTTGTCAACCGTGAATGCCATTTTGCACTGATTGAGGGCATCTGATACGATATCTGCCCTTGCGGGGTCGAGAGCGCCCTTGTGGCCGACGATCGAATAGGTGAAGGTGTGCTCACCGAAGTCCTGGGTTGCTTGCTCGCCATAGCCCCTGGCTGCAGTCGGAGTGTGGATGAGGGTAAGTCTGAGAGTGTGGTCATTGGGCTTGTCCCATCCATACTTGCTGTCATTCATAATAGTAACGCCGTAGGAGTTGTCGGTGGCGGTCATATCGGCCCACTGCTGTCCGATCACCTCGTATGCTGTGGGGACGTTGTTGCCTCTCTTGATGTGTCCCATTCCCAGGTCGTAGGTCGCTTCGGGGGCGTCGAAAGCCACAGGGAAACTGGCCTTGAGCAATGATGCCTTGGATGCCCAGTCGACGGTGTTGACGACATCGATGCGGTCATCGATAGCTCCGTCAGTGAGAATAATCCTTTGGGTAAAGGTGGATCCTGCCTTTTTCTTCTCGACCTTGAGTACGGCTCTCACCGTACCGCATTCCTCAACGCTGACCTTGACGTCATCATTGACCTTTTCAGGAGTGCGGTCAACGACCTCCTTGAGGATTTCCCATGCAGGCCAGGCGTCTGACTTGTTGTCGGGGAAGAAGGCGTAGCCGAAGGCTTCGCCCTTGCGGACGAGCTCCTTGCCATAGCGCTTGTCGATAATTGAAGAGATGTCGCCGTCAGAGGTGATCGTTATGACGTAAATCTTGTTCTCAATGGTATTCTTGGTGGTCTTAAGGCTTGAACTCTTCGCATCGGGCTTCATTGATGGCCTGAAGTCATAGACGGAAAGTCCGAGAGAAGGATCCTCGTTGGCAAAGATAACAGTGGCGACACCGTTTTCAACGTTGATGATCTGGGAATTTATCTTCTTGCCATTGGGAGCAAAGACATCGACAGAACGGAAGCCCTTGGGGAGTGTGACCTTAACGCATGCGAGGTCCTTGTTTGGGGCGGTTACGTGGTTATAGACCACAACAGGGGAGCCCTTGACGTTTGTGTTGAGTATGCTCGCCATCTGGTCTACACCGGTTTCCACGAGGCTGTTCATCTGACGGAGATTGATGTACTCGTCATTGTAAGAGAACTGATAGCACTCGGGGAGGCTGGTGCCGGTGAGGTCATCGTGGAATTGGTGCCAGAGTATCCTCTTCCAGCCCTCGTCGATAGTATATGCAGGATAGGCGAAGCCACCGTAGATCTCGCTCATCGCGGAAATGCCCTCTGCGGCTCCGAGCATACGCTCGTTGCGGCGGTTGAGGTTTTTCATTTCGACCTTTGAAGTGTAGTTGCCGGTTGCATGGGTGTCCATCAGGAGCTCGCCCTCATACTCGGGCAGTCTTTCGTCCCAAAGGAAATCCTTGAACATATCGTCAGAAGTCGCGAATTTGACGTTGTAGGCTGGGCCGGGATTGTGTACAGCTTCGTTTACGAATCTCACACCAGTCGGTGTGCCGGAACCACCGGTGTCACCTGTGCCGAAGTATCTGTAGGCAGCAGGGACTGCGGTATTTTCGATGCGCATCTTGAATTCATCCATATCGGTGATAGGTGCGTTGGGACTCCAGCTGTAGCTGCCTCCATCCATAGCCGCCATAACCTTGCCGCCATCAAGACCTTTCCAGACACCGAAGTAGAAGGGGAATTTCATCCCGTTCTCAAAGAAGGGGAGATATCTCCATCCTAGCTTCTGGGTGCCGAAGCCAATCAGACCGCAGTGCGCCGCGACGGAAGGGAGCTGATAACCGAAACCGAAGCAGTCGGGAAGCATGATGTCGGTTGACAGGATGCCGAATTCTTTCTGGTAGAATTCCTGCCCGAGAAGGATGTTTCTTATCTCGGACTCGATCGACGGCATGTTCGGGTCGTTGGCGTCCCATGACGCGCCGGAAATATGCCAGCGGCCCGAGGCGACATAGTCTTTGAGTTTTTCGTATAGATCTGGATAATACTCTTTCGCCCAGGCATATTTGACAGCTCCCTCGAAACTGAATTTATAGTCGGGGTATTGGTCAAGCAGAGCGAAGTTCTGAACGAGCGTGTTGCGGACATACTCGTTGATTGAAGTCTGTACAGTCCATCTCCATTGGGAGTCGAAATGGGCGTTTGACACCATATAGACAGTGGGTTTGTCCTTGTTGTCGGACGACCCCTGCGCCAGTGCCGCTGTGAGCGGCATCGCGATGAATAGCATCGCGAGCAAGACTTTTTTGTTGAACATTTTGATTGCAGTTACGTTAAATACACAATTTGCATCTGTTTCAAATTTAACAAATAATCTTGATTATCAATTAACTTTCGTTAATATTCTTGTGAAAGATTATATCTTTGCCAAATGAAACGGAATTAACATCTTTTAACAATAACTATTATTATGAAAAAGACTATCATGCCAATCGTAGTCATGTTAGCTGCAATTGTCGCTTTTGCTTCATGCAAGAAAGACAAAAGCGATGTGATGCACATCGACTACGAGGAGTACACCCTGGACAATGGTCTCAAGGTTGTTCTTCATGAGGATCACAGTGATCCTATCGTCGCTCAGGCCATCGCTTTCCATGTCGGCAGTGCACGTGAGAAAGAAGGCAAGACCGGCTTCGCGCACTTCTTCGAGCATATGCTCTTCCAACGTTCCGAGAATCTCCCGCGTAACGCTTTCTTCAACAAGATTGCCGATATGGGAGGCACCTTTAACGGAGGCACTTCCAATGACTATACGGTCTATTACGAGTGCGTACCGCGCAACGCCCTTGAGAAGATTATCTGGATGGAGTCCGACCGAATGGGTTACTTCATCAACACCGTGACCCAGAGCGGTCTTGAGCGCGAGATCGATGTCATCTGCAACGAGAAACGCCAGACCGAGGTAAACAATGCCTTCGGTATGATGGAGGACGTGATGAGCAAGAACTTCTTCCCGAAGAGGCATCCCTACAGCTGGACGGTGATAGGTGAGTTTGACGACATCAAATCTGCCACAGTCGAGGACGTGAAGGAGTTCTACAGGACCTATTATGTTCCTTCGAATGCTACCCTATGTATCGCAGGTGACTTCGACCCCAAGGAGGTTAAGGCTCTCATCGATAAGTACTTCGCGGAGATTCCCAGCCATCCTGTGGAGAAGCCCGCCGTTTGGGATGTCAAACTTGACGAGACCAAAAAACTGTACTATGAGGATCAGTTTGCGAAGATGCCTGCAGTCGATATCGCTTGGTCCGGCGTGGCGGAAGGCCATGAGGACGAGGCCGCTATCGATGCTTTCTGCAGTCTCTTCGGCCGTGGCAAGAATTCTCCCCTCTACAAGAATATCGTTGAGAAGAATCTCGCTCCACGCGCAAACGCGTTCAATGGCGCCTTGGAGAGTGCCGGCCAGATAAATATCAGTGCAACAGCTTATCCTGGTGTTGATATCGATCAGATCATGGCCGCAGTCGAGCAGGCAATGGCAGATTTTGAAGCGAACGGTGTCGACGAAGAGGAACTTGCTACACTGAAGGCTGAGAACGAGACTTCTGCATACCGCAGACTCGGCAGCGTGCTTGGAAAGGCCCAGATGCTTGCGAGAAGCAAGGAGTTCTACGGGAAGGCCGACAAGTTCATCGATGATATCGCTGACTTCAACAAGGTCACGTCGGAGGATGTAATGAGGGTTTATAATAAATATGTAAAAGGCCAGAATTACGTCGCAGTGGTTGCCGTTCCCCAGGGACAGGTCGAACTCTCCATCGAGGGAAGTGTGCCTGCTACTCTTGTAATGGAGGACCAGAGCAAGCAGACCATGAAGAGTGCTGCCGGTGCGATTGTCGATGATGATTACGAGCGCACTCCTTCCAAGATCGACCGCAGCATCGAACCCGGGTATCTGCCGAATACTCCCCAGACTAACATTCCCGCCATTTGGAGGAGCACTCTTTCCAACGGTATCGAGATCGCAGGTATCACCCAGAACGAGATCCCTATGGTCAATCTCACCATAGCTATAGATGGAGGTTCGACCCTTGATCCTGCCGGAAAGAGAGGAACCGCTTCAATCAATGCCAGCATGATGAACGAGGGTACATCCGAGCACACCGCGGTGGAGCTCGAGCAGGCACTTAGGAAACTCGGAGCAAGCGCGCGTGTGGGTAGCGGCCTGAAGTCTACCAACATAAGCGTAAGCACGCTCTCTAAGAACCTTCCGGAGGTAATGGATATCGTATATGAGATGATTACCAAGCCAAGATTCGATGAGGCAGCGTTCAACCGTGCCGTCAAGGTCGAGAAGTCATCTATCCAGAACTCCCTCACCAGCATCACTTCCCTTGGCTCGAGGGCCGCGTCAAAGCTTTGGCTCGGAGACTGCATCTACACTGACTTTACGAGCAATGAGAGTATCGACGCCATCACAATCGATGACATCAAGGCTTACTATGCTACTCTCACTCCCAGGAATACCCATATCGATATCGCAGGTGACATCGATCTTCCGACCCTCAAGAAGGCTCTTGCCGTCCTCGAGGGATGGGAAGGCCCGGAGGTGGAGGTCCCTGAGGTTACGGTAGGGGAGAACGCAGCCCCCGGCACGTACTTCATAGATTTCCCCGGCTCGAAGCAGTCCTATATCTACATTATCGGCCCCGGTATGAAGATCAGCGATCCACAGTACCATGAACTCGATGTACTCAACCAGAAACTCGGTGCCGGTTCCGCCGGACGTCTCTTCGAGGTGCTGCGTCTCCAGAGGGGTTATACCTATGGAGCCAGCTCAGGGTTCACATCAAATCTTGAGACCGGATATTTCCATGCCGCATCCAGCGTGCAGGGTAGTTCGACCAAGGAGTCCGTCGCCCTTTTCAAGGAGATTATCAACAACTTCGGCGACGAGTATACCCAGGAGAAACTCGACGGTGTGAAAGCATCGATGCTCAGATCAAACGCTTCGGCATTCGAAACTACTGGAAGCCTCGTGAACCTTCTCTCCAGAATCAGGAACTATGACCTTCCTGACGACTATGTCGCCAGGGAGGAGGCTGTGGTAAGTTCGATGACCCTTGACGAAATCAAGGCAAAGGCGGCTGAGTATCTCAATGTCGACAACATGATCATAGTCGTTGTCGGTGATGCGGCCACCCAGCTCAAGAACGTCCCTGACGCCAAGCTCATAAAGGCTATCTAATCCATTACAATATTGTTCTTTAATCCGGTCAAAGTTTTTATCTTTGACCGGATTGTTCTTTTTTACCACAAATAGTTATGAGAAAAGCATCATTTTATTTTCTAGCATTTCTTTCAGCAGGTATATTGTGCCTGTCAGCATGCAATGAAAAAGAAGAACATGTGGTTATGGAAACCACCATGGGAACCATTGAACTGAAGCTCTATGATGCCACGCCGCTGCATCGCGACAACTTCAGGAATCTGGTACGGGAAGGTGCTTACGACTCCTTGCTTTTCCACCGTGTCATCAAGGATTTCATGATTCAGGGCGGCGATCCCGATTCTAAGAATGCCGCACCCGGATTGTTATTGGGAGAAGGTGACAAGCCTTACACTGTCCCAGCTGAATTCAGGTTGGATGAAGGAATATTCCATCGTCGTGGGGTTCTGGCTGCAGCACGAGAAGGAGATGATGTTAACCCGGAAAAGCATAGCTCCGCGATGCAGTTTTATATCGTTTGGGGCAGAGTCTTCGATGAAGCTGGTTTGGACCAAATACAGGAACGACTTGATCGACGTACCGGCGGAAGTGTTAAACTCACTCCAGAGATGCGGGAGGTATATAAGACGATAGGAGGCACGCCACATCTGGACGGCCAATACACTGTTTTCGGCGAGGTTGTCTCCGGTCTCGATGTAGTTGATGCTATCCAGCAGGTTGCAACCGACGGGAATGATCGTCCTCTTGAAGATGTCCGCATCACCCGGGCTTATCTGAAGTAAACGAAGTCAGTAAATACTTAACATAGGAGCATAATATGGAACAGAAGTTTTGCCAGAGTTGCGGGATGCCTCTCACCAGTGAAGTACTTGGTACCAATGCCGACGGGAGCAAGAATGAAGATTATTGCATGTATTGTTACCAGGACGGTAGGTTTCTGCAGGATTGTACAATGGACGAGATGATCGAACACTGTGCACAGTTTGTGGACGAAGTCAATAAGGGGCTTCCTCAGCCTATAACAAAGGAGGAATACATCGGCCAGATGAAGATGTACTTCCCGCAACTGAAGCGTTGGGCTAAATAATTATTTCATTATGGATGACAAGATTACTCGCCGAGAGGCTTTGAAGGGCCTCTTCTTTACTGGTATGGGAATCGCTACCAGTGGAATGCTGCTAAAATCGCAGGTTTCGTCTGCGAGCACCCAGACTCATACGATTCCATGGAAAGAAGCTCCTGCAGGGACCAAGATTGATTCCCGAACCTGGGATAAGATGGGGGAGACCTTGGGAATGCTTGGACTGGGCTGCATGAGATTGCCGACGCTTTCCGGCGATACAGGAGGCTACGGCCGTCGCCGGCCTTTGGATCAGGATGCAGTCAATAAGATGGTTGACTACGCCATCGAACATGGAATAAACTATTTTGACACCGCTCCCGCCTATGGCGAGTCTGAAGTGGTGACTGGCAAAGCCCTCAGCCGTCATCCACGATCCTCATTCAAGATTGCCACCAAGATGTCAAATATGAATGGGAGGGCGACTTTGGAAGCAGGCAAACAGATGTTTGAGACATCACTGAAGAATCTCCAGGTTGACTATATTGACTTTCTGCTGCTCCATAACCTGCAGAATATGTCCGGATTCAATACCCGTTTCCGTAACAACGGCCTCTTCGACTGGATCCTGGAGCAGAAAGCCAGCGGAAGGATCAAGCACCTAGGATTCTCTTTCCATGGCACCAATGACGATCTCCCGGGTTTGGTGGATCTTTACGATTGGGACTTCGTCCAGATCCAGCTAAACTATGCTGACTGGAAGGAAATGTCAAGAGGTTGGGGTGGCTCATCTGGAACGACCAGTTCGGAGTTCCTTTACAACTATCTGGTAGAAAAAGGCATCCCTGTGCTGGTAATGGAGCCGGTCAAGGGTGGTGCCCTGGCCAATGTCAGTGAAGGTGTCGCAACCGTATTGCGTGAACGTCATCCGGATCTCTCCCCGGCTGCAAACGCCCTGACCTTCGTCGGTTCTCTACCAGGCGTAATGGTGACGTTGAGCGGCATGTCCAATATGGAACAGCTGAAGGAGAATGTATCATTGTTTACCAATTTCAAGCCTTTCAACGACAGCGATATGGCCTTTATGCATAATGTTGCTGACCTTTATAAATCCAAAGGCCAGATTCCCTGCACTGCCTGTTCCTATTGTATGCCGTGCCCGGCAGGAGTTGACATTCCAGGTAACTTCAAGATATTCAATAGCGCCAGTGATGCACTACTGACCTCCGAGACGGGACGTAAGGACGTTGTCGAAAAGAGAAAGGCTTTCCTGGATTTATACAATGCCCAGGAAAAGGGCCTCCGAGCAGATGCTTGCATTAATTGTAACACCTGCCTGCCCAAGTGCCCGCAGCACATAAGCATTCCACAGCACTTGGAGCGTATCCGCGAACTTGCTGCCAAGATTTAGCCCTCCTGGTAGCTATAATACTGATGGTAGAAAAAAAGTACCTTTGAGAGTTGAATAAAGAAGATAACAACTGTTAAGTTCTCCAAACCTGCGATCCTCTGCCAAATCGGCGCACATAAACACCCCATACGGGCCGCCAGAATGCCTCATCCGTGCGCCAAGGGTTGATTTCAGGCTATGGCGCACCACCACCTTCTGTGTATCGCGTGTGCGACCATTCCCCGTGCACCTGTTTGGCTTAAATATGAGACGCGAGGAAATATGTCTTTATTAACACCGATAATTCGCAGTTTTTGACCTGATTCCGTGAGGAAACGTAAGGTGAATTCACATTATTTCGAATCATAAATACTATTAACAATATGACCAACATCACAAAACTCCTTTGCCTTGGCGTCTGCTTCTGGGCAGCCTCATGCGGGGACCCTGTCCGGAATGCTCCTGAATCTGTATTCACTGACAGTGTTGCCGAAGCCATGGCAAACGGTGGCCTAATCGATCTGGAACAACTCCAGTGGACCAGGGAGCCAGCCGCCTGCGAAATAAAGGACGGGCATATCACAATTACTACTGCACCACATACTGACCTATGGCAAAGGACGTATTATCATTTCAGGAACGACAATGCCCCAGTGCTTCAGATGCAAACCAAGGAGAAGTTCTTCAGTTTCGTAGTGAAGACTGACTTTGCCCAGAGCCACCAGCGCTTTGACCAGTGCGGCATTGTGATGTACCTGGATAGCGACAACTGGCTCAAAGGTTCCGTAGAGTTCGAGAACGAAGAGTTCCAGCACCTGGGCAGCGTAGCCACAAACAACGGCTACTCCGACTGGGCCACCACGGCGATATCGGCCGATGTGAAGACCATGTGGTACCGCTTCTCCCGCCGGGAGGACGACTTCTGCATCGAATGCTCTGCCAACGGCGTGGACTTCAGCCAGATGCGCGTATGCCATATGTATGCGGCCTCAGAGGCCATCAGTTTCGGCATATATGCCTGCTCTCCTGAGGAGTCTTCCTTCACGGCCGTATTCACGGATATGAAGATTACCGAATGCGCTTGGAAAGCCCATGACG
>JAEEGK010020473.1_pt1 | contig 14068 bp, 5 predicted proteins | sample 8958771 | NCBI WGS metagenome assembly JAEEGK01 (sample SAMN16246547, study PRJNA631951) | gut metagenome | biome: gut microbiome; feature: rumen; material: SC-attached | host: Bos | place: Iran: Karaj | collected 2018-10
CCGACGGCCACCTCCACACAGTTCGAGGCCCCCGCGTCCAGCGAGAGCTCGATTGAAAACGAGCGGCTCGCATCCAGGGCAGCTATGGCAATGTTTGTAGACGCCTCCGTGTCCGCAAACGCAGATACCGGAAGCGTTGGCGGCGCGATGCGCTCGGCAAAAGCTGTAACACCGGCGATAACAACCACCAAAAAAGTGTTTGATGCTTTCATGGCTCTATTTTACCAAAATCTATTTCCTCTTGAATGATCTATGCGTTGCCTTTGGCCCGGTTGTGCGTCCTGCAGAGCATCTGGCAATTCGCCTCGTTCGTGTCGCCGCCCTTCGACCATGCAGTCACATGGTCGGCTTCCATCTCCTTGAAGTCATAGATGCGTTTCGCGTTCGCGTCGTGGCCGACGGCGCAGAGCGGGCAGTTCGAGACGCCCGCGGCTTTCGCCTCTTCCGTCTGCCTCTCGTATGCCTTTCTGGCCGTGACCTTGTCGAACACGCGCACGTTCAGAAGTCTTCTTTCGGTTTCGCCGCCGAGAATGTACTCGAATATCCCCTTTTTCGCCGTGACAAAGTCGTCGGCGTAAAGCGCCTCGACGCGCTCCCACACCTCGTCCGCGTTGTAGGCGTTGGCGTGGAAGCGCCCGTAGAGGTCGCCCCATTCGAGTCCGCACATCTCGTCCTTCACGCCCTTGAAGACGCCGTCTATCCAGTCGATCACGCTGTTGAAGCAGGCGCAGAGTTCGGCGCATCCGGCGTCGCCGATGTGCTTCCCCATGTATGACTCTATGTTCGCCTTGCCGCCCGCGACCCATGAAAGCGCAGTCTCAAGGATGTCCTGGCGCTTCTCGTTCCCCTTCACATAGTTCTTCCACCGTTGCATGTTGGAATTGCCGGAGTTTGAGAACACCGCCTTGGCCGCCGTCACGAACGGGCCGGAGTAAATGGCGTTCAGCAGTTCCTGTTGCACAAGCGGCACACCGACAATGTTGATGGTCTTGAACCATTCGCGTATCTCCTCGCGCTCCCCCTCGCAGACATAGACCGTGAGCGGGGAATCGAGAAGCCTCTGGCGCCGCTCCTCGCCGAGGCCGTCGAACCACTTCGGCTTGCCGTCCGAATCGACGATGGAGAACTTGCCGCACACGAAGCGGCCGAAGCTCGTGATGCGCTGCTGTCCGTCAAGCACCTCGTAGCGCCCGTCCGCCGTCTTCACGAAGTAGAGCAGACCAAGCGGATAGCTCTTCAGCAGCGAATCAACAACGGCCACGTCACGCTTCCCGTCGGCATAGATGTAGTTGCGCTGGTATTCGGGCTGGATTGTCAGCCTCCCGCCCCAGCCGAAGAGACCTTTGGCCTCCAGCTCGTTGTAGACGAATCCGTCGCAGATGTCCGCGACGGTCAGAAACGGTTCGTGAAGAAGAGTCGCTTTCATTTCATTTCCTCCGACGAATCAAGATGCGGGCGTAGAGTTGAGCGTATGGTGTGCCATCGACAAGGTAATACGTTTCGCCTTGAGGTTCTTCGACCAGTTTCAGCGTTGCTCCATCATTCAATTTCGACACACGCTTGCGCTCGCCGTTCTTTGACACCTCAATTTGTTCGGGATATGTCTTATTGGCAGCACCAAACCATGTTTTCGTTATTCCCACGATCTCGAACTGCTCCGGACAGTATTTGTCGAGAAACGAAATCGGGACGCCCATCACGCCGTCGTAGTCGCTTGGAATCGCGTCCGTGAACGGGACTTCGATTGCATCGTAGTTGTCGTAATTCCGGTACTCGGCATCTCGCACCTCCTTGTGCTTCGAGTGTTTGACGTTCTGAGCCATTGTCATGAGCCGCAACGGCTGGTGGCGCCGGCCGTGGTCGAGGTTCGTGAACCAGCATGAATTACCAAGGCGGGTATAGTCTCCCACATAGCCGAGCTTGGCGGCCTTTGCCCGGTCGGCGGGCGCGACTTCCGCTCCTTTCGGAACACGGAAAACCATGTCCGTCACGAATCCGGTAGCGCCCAACCACATCCGGTTGTCCTTGATGAGCGGAAACACCTCCTTGTAGGTAATGGCGTTCATGTTCCCGATGACAAGAAACTTCTTTGCATCCGTTGTGGCCAGTATCCACGCCAGAAACTCCCGGAACATCGAGAAGGGCGGATTGGTCACGATGACGTCGGCCTCGTCGCGCAGACGGCTGACCTCCTCGCTTCGGAAGTCGCCGTCTCCCTTCAAATACTCCCATTCCAGATCCTCGAAATCGATTCGTCCGTTCTTGTTGACGTCGTGGTCGAGGACGAATATCCTGCCGCGTTCGTTCTTCGGCTTTTCGCCGTTCATCATGGCGGCGTATTCGAAAAGAGCGCCGTATTTCGCCGTCTTCGACTCCGGCGCATAGCTGGTGGAAACCAGTTTCTTCAGTCCGAGCCGTTCGAAATTCTGCGCGAAGAAGAGCGTGAAGTTGCTCCATTCCGGATCGTCGCACGGAAGCAGCACCGTCTTCCCCCTGAATACGTCGGGGTCGTAGTCGAGATAGGCGTTTATCTCCTTCTGGATGTCGGCGTACTGCGTGTAGAACTCGTCGTTCTTCGCGCTCTTCGCGGCAGATAGCGTCTTATTCTTGCTCATTGACCGTTATCCTTGCTTATCGTTTTAGCGTATGAATTAGATTAGTATTCCCCTTGGGCCATCCTAAAGAAGTTAGGTTCGAGGCATCATTTTCTATGTTAACATATATCTTATACTGTCCACCGGGATAACATTTGTCTTGGGTTTCACGCTCATCCACAGGATAAAGGACAATCCCCTTTGGAAGTTTGACCTTCTGGTCGCCAGCATCAAATACAACATCCTCAGTTACGGCAAGGAATATCGGATCTGGCTCATAAGAACACCATAGCCACCACCAATGCCCACATTTTATCAAAATCGTTAGCGATACTATGGCTATAGCTGCTAATACGCTGTAACGGAACACCAAAATTGCTTTGTTCATGCTCACTCCTCAGTTATCCAGTTGTTCTTTTGGGCAAAACTGTGCAAAGAAGCTTTAATGTGAGAAGGTGAAACGTGCCAACACGACAAATAGGCAAGAGCAGCCATTGCCATAGCCTGACGCCTTTCTGCCTGAGTGCAGTCTTTCTCCTTACCGACCCTGCCAGCGGCGGATGCGACTACGCCAAATGTGAAAGTCATACAATTATTGTTAATTGTCCAATCTGATCCCATGTATCGCATTTTATCAGAAAGAGGGCCTGGCTTTTTGTCATATTTCGCTATAACCTCTTCCGGCAAATATTTTAATCCTGATTCGAACTTTTCATTAAGCACTTGTGTCACTTTGTCATCAACCCTTGGACATACTGTGAAATGAAAGCGAGTGTACGAATGTGAACCGTTGAGCCCATTATCCTTTATCAGTATATTGGGCCCAGACTGATCAAACTTGCCCCAGAAGCCGGTTTTGTATTTACCATGGTATCTTCCATAATCAAAAGTCGTGCCAGCCTTATTGCTGATTCCAACATGGCCAGCACCATCGGTATGAATATAGATTGTAAAAAGTCCTTGAGCATCGTGTGCGACTATCGGAGAGTTTTCGCAGAAACAGTAAAAGTTAACCCCTCCAGCAACGTCAATCGGGTCTTCTGTTAGCCATCGTGTGATTCCCGGTTTATAATAGCGGTAGCCGTAGTAGTAAAGGACGGTCTCGTGGTCGAAATACTTTGTGGAGAAGCGGAACGCGAATGTGTCGGCAAGCGGGCCGGATTGCGAAATCGTGTTGCCGAAGGCGTCGTAGGTGTAGTTTGCGACGATGTTGCCCTGCGCGTCGCAGTAACCGAGGATGTTGCCGTAGGCGTCGTAGAACGGGACATAAAGTTGGTGCAAGGAATTGGAGCCGGATATGGCGATGTAGAGGAGCCCGCCGATTCCGGCCACGCCGTCGCGAGAGCCTGAAATGTCTTTGCCCCAGACGTAGTCAATCTCGTTCGTAGTATTGTCAGGGCGGAAAATCTGCTCGTGGATCAAGAGCCATCCGTCGTAGAAGTAGAGGTGCGTGCCGTCGGCGGCCTCCTTCCTCACACGGCGTCCGCGCGCGTCGTAGGCAAACGCGGCAACGGCAATTCCATTTGACTCGACGGTCGCGAGCCTTCCGGCTACATCGTACGAATGCGTCCAGACGCCATGTTGCGTCATGTTGCCGTCAAGGTCGTACGAGACCGCGACGTTCTCGCCAGACGTTGAAATCGCAGAATACTGGTTCCGCGAATTGGATTCGTATGCGTTCGTCTCCGCGTTATACGCTGCCCACAGAGAATTTCCGATGTCGTCGTATGCATGGTGTTCGCCTTGCCCCGCAATTGTCGCCTCCGTCACTTCCCCGCGCTCGTTGTAGCCGAAGGTGTCGGCGTTGCGGCTGACGGGGCGGCCAAGGGCGTCGTAGGAATACGCAAGACCGTCGATGGCGACGCCGTTCACGGAATTGGTTATTCCCGTGACAAGCGAACGCCGCCATTCGTCGCGCGCCAGGGAGCGCGTGAACGTGACGCCGTTGGAGAGCGCAATCGCATATCCGAGGTCGTAGCCGTCGGCGGAATACTGGTATGTCACGACAGCGTTTTCGTTTGAGATAGTGGCGAGCCGTCCGCAGTCGTCGTATGAAAGAGCGGCGCCGTTGCAGGAGGCGAGCCGCCCGAAGGCGTCGAATGTACGGGATATGGCCGCGATGACGCTCGGCCCTTCCGACGAGACTGTCTGCGTCTCGCCGGTGACGTTGCCGTGTCCGTCGCGGGCATAGACGACGGAAGATACGTCGTTGGAGGCGGAGACTTCGCGGGAGTATGCGTCGTAGTCGAAATACAACGTGTCCCCGGCGTCCCATTCGACCATGACGAGCTCGCGCCTGTCGTTGTACCAGTTGGTGCGGAATCTTCCCTCCGGCGTCTCCGCCGTCTCCAGGAGCCCGTCCGGCGTGTAGCTGTAGAAGAACTGCGACTCGTCGGCGTACGTCTTCTCCGTGCAAAGGCCCGTGGCGTCGTCGAGGGTCCATGTCGTCGTGTCGCCGGAGTCCGGCTCTCCCGCGTCGCGGAAGGTCGTCAGCGACTTGCGGCGTCCGAGGCCGTCGTACTCCATCCGCGCGGGGTACGTCGCGCCTTCCACCGATGTCTCGTTCCCCACGGGGTCGTAGCCGACGGACGTCTCCTCGCCGAGCGCGTTGACGCGCGAGACGGCGCGCCCGAATGCGTCGTACGCGCACGTCTCGACGAGCGTTGCCGTTTCGTTGGTGAACGTGTGCGTCTCGAGGAGGTCGCCTGCTGGCGAATAGACGAACGCCTGGCTGGGGCGCATCGCACCGGTGCCGCGCCATGTCGCGACCACGCGCCCCAGCGCGTCGTATGCGTTTGACGAGACGACTCCGCAGAACTCCTCGTCCAGCGGAAGCGAGAACTTCGTCCGTCCGACCGACTGCCCGGAGACAGGCGAAGTCGTCGTCGTGGTCTCGATCCCGGTCTCGCCGTCGAACATGACGACCGTCCTCGTCTCAGTCCCGTATTCGTCAACGGCCACGGTCTCGCTCCGCATCCCCGGCTCGAAGCCGGAAAGGCGCTCGCGCGTTTCGGACGCGCGGCACTCGCCGGCTCCGCAGACGGTCGCCGTCTCGACGCGCCAGAGCGCGCCGGACACGACGAGGTACGAGACGTCCGTCCTGTTCGTCACGCCGTCGCGCTCCGTCCCGACCATCTCCCCGAACTCGTCGTAGATGCAGTGCGTCGTCCGCTCGACTTCGCCGACAGCCTCCATCGACGACAAAAGCCGGGACGTCCCCCCGTCGTAGAAGTTGTACGTGACGGCACCTGGGCGGGAGGACTGCACGAGGCGGCCGAGGTTGTCGTATGTCGAGGAAATGGACAAGACGCCGCCGCAGCCGGACGCCGCAGTCACGGAGTGCGCAAAGCGAAATCCGTACAGGTCGTATTCGTCAAAGCGGCTTTCCTCCGTCCATTCGTTCGCAAGGGACTGCGCCCCTCCCTGCCATTCGCGGCGCGTCGTCGTCCCGCCGCCGTGGACGCAGGTCGTCGTCGTGGTGACGACTGCGACGCCGCCCGTGGAGACTGTCTCCGCAGTGACCGTGCCGCCGTCGAAGTACGACGTCCCGGTCGTCGTCGTGACGCCGCGCGCGTCGGTGGAAACGGCGTAGTCGGAGCCGCCGTATGGGTAGGCAGTGGTCGTTTCGGCCACACAGAGGCTCGGCCCTCCCGTCGGCGTTGCGGCCTCGCCGGGGACTGTCCCCGCATAGACGACGGCGTTGGTCTCCCGGCCCAGCGCATCGCAGAAGTGCTGCGTCACGCGGAAGCCGTTCCCGGTTCCGTTCCCCGTTCCCCATTCCCCGTTCCCCATCTCTCCGAGCCAGACCTCCTCCTCGGCGTAGTACAAATGGTCCGTCCCCGTCTGCGCGGAGCGGAGGACCGTGCGCCCGTCGCGCCCGCGCCGCCACAGGAGGCGGCAGCACGAGTAGGCGTTCGTCTCGCAAGTGCCGTCCTGGTATGTCGTAGAGCGGAGGCGTCCCTTGTCGTCGTAGAGGTGCCGCCGCTCGGCAAACGCGATGCCGCTCGCGAGGTGGACGCTCCGCTCGGCGAGGAGCCTCCCGAACTGCGCGTCTCGCTCCGTGACGGTCGCGATCGGGCGCTGGTGGGACATGTAGGACTTCCGGGACGTGCAGGAAACCACGCCGTTGCCGAAGGAATACGTGTTCTGCGTCAGCGTACCGTCCTCGTCCAGCGCTTCGGCGACCTCTCCGCGCAGGACGAGCGGGACGCCCTCGGCGTCCTCGTCGAACGCGACAACGTAGGAGTAGGCGTTCCCTGCGGCGCTGTAGGCGTTGGCCTGCGAGGCCGCCCGCCATGTCTCGACCTTCACCGCCGGGAAGCCCGACGCGACGACGTGCGTGTAGCGCCGCCACGTGCGCGAGGCCACGGCGTCCGCGCCCAGGGGCGCATAGCGCGTCTCGACGCGCGGACGCGCGAAGTCGGCGGAGTCCCCGCCGTCGCCGGGGAGGAGCCCGTATCCAAACGTCGTCGCAGTCACGTCGCTGGGATAGTCAGGGCATAGCAAGCCGTCCGGCGCGACAGTCGGGAAGTCGGACGGCACGGGCGAGCCGCCGTACTGCTCGAGGCGCAGCGTCTCGCGCCCGGCGTCGTCGTAGTCGTGATATTCCCACGGACGGTCGTTGCCCGCAAGGAGCCGCAGCTTGCCGTGCTTCTGCTCGCCGGGGGCGTCCCAGTACTCCGCCGCGCTCCACCTGTTCGTGCGCCCCGTCCGCTCCTCGCGGTACGTCTCGCGGAGGACCGCGTCTCGTCCCGCGCCCACGAGCCGCGACTCCACGTATTCCGCCGCGAGGACGTTCCCGCCGGCGTCGCGCGTCGTCCGGCGAACCCACTTCACGCCGTTGGCGTTCAGCGAGTCACAGCTTTCCACCTCCTCGGCGAGGCCGGATATGTTGTCGTGCCGCGACCACGCGCCGTCCGCGTATGTGTATGTCCAGTCGTCCATCACGTTGTCGAGGCGGCTTGTCTTGCGGAACCTCACGGCGGACTCGCTTCCGCCGACGTTCACGACCTCCCAGCGGTGCTCGAGCGCGCCCGTCGCGGCGTCGTTGACCGTGATGCGTACGCCGCCGGGAACCGGGGCTATGGCGACCTCGCGCCCGTGCGCGTCGTTGCACCGGACCGTCCGTGTCCCGCCGGACATCGATTCCGTGACGCTGGCGTCGCCGCGCGCGAGGACCTGGAAGAGCGACGGGGAGACGGCGACCGGCCCATCGGACGAGAACCACGCGAAGCCGGAGACCTGCCCCCTGCGCGGCGAGCCGAGCGGGATGCGGAAGCGGACCGACCCGAGGCCGTGTCCCTCCAGCGAGTCGCAGTTGCCGTCGGCGCATCCGTCGCCGCACCCGCCGCAGTCGTCGGCGGCGGAGAGGATGTCCGGCTCGTCGAGCCCTCCGCCGTCGCGACTGTGGTATGCCGCCCCCTCCCAGACTGCGGTGCCCCCTACGGACAGCGTGGCGGTGCAGACGTCGCCGTTCGCGATGACGTTCGTCGTCAGCCATTCCGGCATCGCGCCGCCGAGCCCCAGGTCGAACGACTGCGAGCAGCTGCAGTTCCACGCCCCGCCAGCGCCGCGCCGCCAGCCGTCGCGGAGGCACGGCGTGTCGAGCGGATACGGGTCGGCGGCAGTGTATTCCCCGCTCCCGGCGTCATACGCTACTCCTCCCGCGCCGTGCCCGTCGCCGTACGAAAGGCGAGGCGCTACGGACAGCACCGTGTACCCGCCTGACGAGGGATCGGCCGCAAGCGACGCGGACGCCCCGGGGTTGGGCAGTGCGAACACCCCGTTTCGCCCGATCCTGACGCAGCCGTTCGTGTATGCGAGCGCTCCGTCCGTCGCCGCGTCGATTCCCTCCAGGTCGTCCGGCCAGCACTCCTCCTCGGAGAGCGGGCCGTTGTTCGGCCTGAGCGAGCGGTCGAGCGAGACGGGCGCCTCAGCGCCGACGCCGTCGGCGAACGTCCAGACGGCCATGCCGGACGCGAGACGCGTCTCGCCGCAGCAGCCAAGGGCGAGGCGCGGCGCGTAGGACACGAGGTAGAGCGGAGTCGGCGACCGGACGCGCCCTCCGCCGGCGCGGAGACGCACCGTCAGCGTCCCGGCGTCGGCGTAGCTTGGCGAGAGGCAGAGGCTGTCGCCGGGCGGCGAGTCCGTGCATGTCCCGCCCCACAGTCCGTCGTCCCACTCCAGCGTCGCGCCCTCGACGCTCCACGGCGCCGCGTTCGTCGGGGAGGCCGAGAGGAAGAACGCCTGCCACGGCGAGGCGCGGTCGATGGGAAACGTCCGCTCATAGACAAGAGAGGTCCCGCATCCCAAATCCGAGTCCGCCTCGAAGCCGTCCCAGAGCTTCCACGAGGCAAGCTCGTTGGTGACGGCGATCCGGAGATCGGACGCCGCGTTCGTCGGATTCATCCCGGCGGCGATTTTCCAGCCGAGCGCAAAGCCCGTCGCGTCGCGGAAGTCAAGCGAATCGACGGCGTTCGTAGAGCCGAACCAGTGGGCCTCGTATGCGTCGCGGATCCAGTCGCAGTCGCAGTCCGCGTATGGCGTCTTGACGAGCGGGTCGGGGTCGGAGCCGTCAACGAGTCCGTCTTCGTCGCTGTCGCGGGAATTGGGGACAGTCCCCAGTCGCAGCTCGTCGCCGTCGGAAAGGCCGTCGTAGTCGGTGTCGGGGAGCGCGGGGTCGGTGAAAGAGACGAGGGATTCGAACGCGTCGGAGAGCCCGTCGCCGTCGGAGTCGAGGTCGAGGCCGAGGCGGTAGAAGCCGATGCCGCCGAAGGTGTCGAGGAACGGCTGCGCGGCGGACGCCAGGACGTTTGTCTGAGAGACCTCGAAGACGTGAGATGTCGTCGCGCCCGGCGGCATCGGATAGCCGCCGACCAGAGCCCAGCTGGCGTCCAGGAGGTTCGTCGAGGTGAAGAGGTCTAGCCGCCGCGAGAGCGTGTGGTCGAAGAGGCCTTCCGCCCACGCGACCTCGAACGCGACCGTCTGGTTAGTAGGGCTGGAGTCAAAGCCGGTAATCGCAAAGGCGTTGGTCATGTCGGCAAGGGCGGGCGGCAGGGTTCGCGGCAAGGGGCTGGCGGCAAGGGGCTGGAAGGGCCGGAATCTGGACTGGCGGGACTGGAGAGACCTGCGGGACTGGCCTCGCCGCGCGCTAGTCCCCCCTGCCCTTCCCCGCCACCGCGATCCGGCTTATCGCCTACCGCGATTGTCACAAGCAGGGCGAGCACGGCAAACGCGATGCGCTGCGGCAAGGTCATTGGCCTACGGCGGCGGACGGCGCGGCAGAAGGCGCTGCGGGGACCGCGAGCGACGCGCCCTTGAGGTCCGTCCAGAGCGTGCCCTCGCCCGCGTGGATGACGCGGATCGACACCTGCGGGTTGAGGGCGTCCGCGAACGTGAGGTCCGCCCAGAGAGACGGGTCCTTGAACGCCGACGCGCGGCGCTTCAAACCCTTCGCCTCCTCGTTCTCGACCGCGAACTTCGCCTGCACCTCCGCGCCGCCGCGCGTCTCGGTGATCTTCGCCTGTATCTTCGCGCACTCCAGGTCGATCTCCGCCGCCTTGAGCTTCGTCCCGGCGTCGATCGCGGCAACGTCCTTCTTCGTCTCGGCGGCAACGGTCGCGACGAGCTTCGCGGTCTCCTGCTCGACCTCGCGCTTGAGCTGATCGACCTTGGCGACCTCGGTGTTCAGCTCGGCGCGGCGCTTCTCCGTCTCCTGCTCCGTGCGGTTTGTGAGGTCCTGCTCCTTCGCGATGGCGGCGGACTGTATCGGCGCGAGGATCTCGCCCGGGACCTCGACGTGGCGGACGATCGCGTTCCTGACGAGGATCGACTTCTCGCCGAGGACCCTCACCAGCTCGGCGGTCATCTCCTCCTGGAACTTCTGGCGGCCCGCGCCGTCGATGAACTCGCGCGCCTTGTAGTCCGACCCCTTCATGCGCGATATCGAGAGGATCTGCGGCATGATGATCTTCGAGACGACCGCCGGGAGGTCGCCGTAGAGCATGAATATCTTGGATATCTTCTCGGGCATCAGTTCGAACTCGACCGTCATGTCCAGCATTATCGCGAAGCCGTCGGACGACGGGAACTGCACGAACTGGTTCATGCCGAACGCCACGGAGTCGCTCGCAGGCGCAGTCTGCTGCTGCGCCTGCGCGGCGGCGGCCTTGGCGCGCGCGGCGGCGGCGCGCTGCTGCTGTTGTCTTGCGCTCCTCTCGCGCGACGGAGCGCTGCTGCTGAACATCCCTGCGGAGAAGTTGCGGGCGTTGCCCTCGTCAACGATCCCGAGGTCCGCGTTCTGCGTCACGTACTCCGCGCGCTTCTGGACCTGCTTCTCCAGCGTCTTGCGCTGCAGCTCGTCGAGCCCGTTCGCGCTCTCGCGCTGCGCCTTGGTGAGGACGACCGTCCCCGACTTGCCGACGATGGAGACCTGGTTCATGCCGACCTCGACGACATCGACCTGGTACGCGCGCGGGTTGACGTAGTAGAGCCCAGGCTGGAGTATTTTCTCCATGACGCCCTTCTCGCCGGGGCCCGCGAACGAGCCGGCCTTGGCGGGACGCCCCGTCTGGCTCGTCACGACGCCGGCGTAGCCGATCGGGATGTTGATTGCGTTCATCACCTTGACGTCGTAGCCCTCGGGGTTGAGGCGGTAGGTTCCGGGGCCGAGGACGTCCTTCCAGACGCCCTTTGACTCGCGGTCGGGGGCGAGTATCTCGCCGGGCTTGAGCTCCTTGCCGTTCTTCGACGTGACGACGCCGACGGAGCCCGCCGGGATCGTTATCGCCTTCACTATGCGCCAGTCGTGCGTGACGGGGTTGAGGAAGTGGCGTCCCTCGGCGAGGGGGGCTCGCTGTACGCCCTTCTGACCCGGCTCCGCCAGGATCGCGCCCGGCGGCAGCTCGTCGCCGGTCTTCGCCGTCACGATGGCCATCTCGCCGGGGGCGACGTAGATGCGGCAGCACGTCCAGGCGAACGCAAAGAACCCAAGCGCGACTACGACGGCGACGATCGCGATGCCGACTGCGAACTTCACCGCGTCGCTCGTGTTGTCAACAAGCGTCGCGTCCTCGACGTCCTGCGCCCTGCGCCTCTGGCGCGTCCCGATGACACCTTCGTTCATTGCGCACCTCCTTTCTCCTTCGCGAATCCGCTTTTGGCGGGGATTCCCATCATCTCGCGCGGGTCGTCAGCCGTTACGACCTCCGAAATGCGCGGCGCGGTCTTTTCGTAGAGGCGCGCCCTCAGGTAGTCGCGCTCGTCCTGATAGACGGATATCTCGCTCTTGAGGACCTCGGCCTCCGCAGTCGTCCTCGCCTCGACGACCTTGCGCTCGGCCTCCGCCTTGGCGAGCTTGGCGGCGGCCTCGGCCTCTGCGGCTTTGAGTTCCGTCGCGGCGACCTCGAGGCGCGCCTCGGCGGCGATCGTCCTCTCGGCGCGCGTCTGCTCGGCGGCGATCTTCTTCTGGATGCGCTCCGTCTCGGCGGCGACGACGGCCGAGTTGCGCTCGGCGAGCGCCTTCTGGCGGCCGAGCTCGGCGAGCGACTTGGCCTGCACGATCTGCTGGTCGATCTTCTTCGCCTCCTGCACGGCCAGCTCGCGCGCGCGGATGATCTTCGCGACTTCCTGCGGCGCGAAGATGTCGCGGATGAGGACGGAGTTGAGCGAGATGCCCCACGGCGCGCAGACGCGCTTCAGGTACGCCTCCAGCGAGTTCTGGAACGCCTGGCGCGACTCGCCGACGATGAACTCCGTCGCGACCTTCTTGGACCCTTCGATGCGCGAGAAGCCGCGCGCGGAGGGAAGGATGATTTTCTGGAGGATGTCGTCCATCTCGCCAACCTCGTGCGAGAGGAGCGCGACCTTGTCGAGTTCTAGGTTGAACTCCAGCGTGCCCTCGGCCTGGACGGTGAAGCCGTCCTGCGTGAGGAATGTGATCGCGTCCGAGCCCGAAAGCTCGAAGCGCTGGCTCTGGATGTTCACGATCGAGACGGAATAGACGAACGGGTTGAGACGGTGGGTGCCCTCCTTGAGGATGCCGTCGGTGACGCCCTTCATCCCGTCGCCGACGAGGAAGCCCGTCCCGGCTCCGTCCGGCGCGCCCTCGGTGAGGATGTCCGCGCCCGTGAGCCGCGTCACGACACCGACGTGTCCGGGCTTGATCGTGATGTCGTCGTAGAGCTTCACGTCGTAGGCGCAGGGGTTGATGCGGTGGCGGCCCGTCCCCAGGACGTCGCGGACAATTCCCTTGTAGGAGTCGTCGCGCGCAATGATCTCGCCCGCGGGGAGGTCCTTACCGAACTTCCTAACGAGTACGCCGAACTTGCCGGCGGGGATGTCCATCGCGCGGAAGTACTTCCACTCCCACGTCCAGGGGTTGCGGAAGTAGCGGCCTTCAGGCAGCACCTCGGCCTGGACGCCCTTGTACTCGGGCCCCGGCGCGACGATCGCCTCGGGCGGGAGGTCCTTCCCGGTCTTCTTCATGAGGACGGCGATCTGCCCGTTCTCCGGCTCGATTCGCCATCCGTACCAGATCCATGTCGGAAGCGCGAGCGCCGCCAGCACAAGGAATGTCACAGCTCCTTTGTTCATGTCGTGTATTTCCTGTTTTGTTTCATTGATGCAACTGCAAGGCATTGCGATTTCGGTCGAGCGGGACGCTCGCCCCAGCCTGGCGATCTCTCTTGAAAATGCCTTTCACGCCGACATTATACCATATTTACTTTGCAGCCGCCTGTTGGACATACTTGTCATGCTGCCGTATAGTTGCGGTGGCAGCCGTCGCCATTGACAATGAGAATTTTATGCGGAAATTCTTGCGAGGCTGCTATCTTCGCAAAATCGCCACAAATCGTGCAATTATCAGGGACCTTCCGGCAATTTGACGAGTCCTAGCGCAAAACGGTTCGCGCTTTTTCATCTTCCCGGCCGAGCCGTTCGAGGCCGCCATCTTCTCAAAACCGCCGCAAATCACAGAATCTTCGCAGCTCCGTTCGCCGTCCATGTTCGTGGGGACTGTCCCCGCTGGTGGCGGCCCCCGCTCATGCCGCTCTCCTGTCCGTGATGCACCCGTGCGAGGCGTATAGCCCTTCCCTCGCCAGCCGCGCCCGCGCCCTTCGCGATCGCAGCACGTCCGCGTGTTCGCGAATCTCCCGCTCGACAAACTCCCTGCTCCCAAGTATCTTTCCGCTCACAATCTGCCCGCACCGCCTCAGCATCCACTCCTCCTGGGGACTGTCCCCGGAGAAGGTAGCTTTCAGCCGGGCAAGGCACTCCGACGCGAAGGCGTCGCCGCGACGCGCAAGGCCGACCGAGCTCCATGCGTATTCTTCCGCGTGCTTCACCATATTTGCACGGACGGGGTTCAACGCAATGTATTTCGCGCAGTTTGCAAGGTAGCTCCCGCTCTCGACGAGGCAGCTCTTGAACCGCTCCGCCCAGATCGTCCCGACGTACGGATGCCGCTTGCGGAA
>JAEEGK010020474.1_pt1 | contig 14068 bp, 10 predicted proteins | sample 8958771 | NCBI WGS metagenome assembly JAEEGK01 (sample SAMN16246547, study PRJNA631951) | gut metagenome | biome: gut microbiome; feature: rumen; material: SC-attached | host: Bos | place: Iran: Karaj | collected 2018-10
TTACAGATCACACTCGCTCTAACTCTTTCTCTCATTCTTATTTCTTGTTTCCCTCCACTTTCTAATGGCGTTTTTGGGTTTATCAAAAGTAGTTATAATGTACTAGAGAACTTGGACCTAAGCTTTCGTGTGGCTCTCACTTCCAGTGCCGATTTTGAGACAACCAGCTTTTTCTTCCTCCTCTCCTCTCATTTTCGTTGCGTTTATTTTTAAGGCATTGCGAGACAGCCTTTGGCCTTTTGTTCCTCCTCCGTTACATGATCCTTAACCCCATTTTCTACACATCAGTCCATTCCTAATGGCGATTTTGGGTTAAATGCTTGATATGGAAAACAGTAAGGTTGTGTATGGAGGCTGAATAACGCACATATTTGGCTTGAGAGGCGTTTTTATTTCAAGTGGGATGTACATTCATAAAACAAAACACCTTATAAACCCATCTGGAGCCTCAGCCCGCCTTTCTTAGACTCACACTTGAAGCGATACCAAAAGATTTTTTAAAAAAATTTTAGCGCACGCTAAAAAATCCCCCTGTTAGAATCCCCAAAAAACATGTCTTAAGGACGAAATCTGACCGTGATCTAGAAAAATCCGTGCCGAAATTCGTGCCGAGATTTCCTCTTTTTGGCTCTTTTTCTCTTATTTCGTAAGAAATAGCAAAAAACACATTTTAAAGTGAAAATCTTTGTAACTTATTGAAAATCAACAGTGGAATGTACTAAAAGAAGACAACAAAATGGTCGGGGCGGAGAGATTCGAACTCTCGACCTTCTGAACCCCATTCAGACGCGCTAGCCAGGCTACGCTACGCCCCGACCAAGTCGGACAGCTCATGAAGAGCTGACGGAGTTGATAGTAGCGATGTGCGAAGAAAAAAACAACTCTTTTCGTTTGGGTTTGTTGAGTTTTTTTGCAAAGGAGACGGAGGAATTTTTTTTATTTCTTTGTTTTCAGCAGATTGCGAAGACTGTTCTTATCTGGCTGAGGTCGTTTTTGCAGTGAGGATATGGCGGGCTGCATCCAGAAGGTGGTCGCAGATACAGGCTTTTTGGGCAAGTTCGGGGTAGGTTTGCTCTTCTTTTTGGCCTTTGCCGGTGCGGACGAGGATGGAGGCTTTGAGTCCGGCGTTCCATCCGGTTTGGAGATCCACTTGCTTGTCGCCGATGAAGTAGGAGCGGGGCAGGTCCAGATCAAATTCGTCTCTGGCCTGGAAGATGAAGGCGGGCTGAGGCTTGCGTCCGATGGAGGGCTGGTCTGGAGCTTCGGGGGCGATGTAGTATTTGAGGATCTGAACACCCCAGGGCTGAAGGAGTTCGGAAAGACGGTCGTTGACGGCGTGGACGTCTTCGATGGGGAAGTAACCGCGGCCTACTCCGGACTGGTTGGTGATGACGATGAGTGCGTAGCCGGCCTGTTGGAGCTGCCAGAGGGCCTCACCGGCATGGGGACAGAGGATGACTTTGCCGGGTTCATGCAGGTAGTGAAGGTCTTCGTTGATGGTGCCATCGCGGTCCAGGAAAACGGCGGGTCTCATGCTTTTTATTCTTGCGGAAGGGTTTCCAGGATTTCTTCGGGGCTGGCTGTGGCGGTGCCGACTTTGGCGACGACGACCCCGGCGGCATGGTTGGCCAGGATGGCGGCTTCCTGGAGGGAGGCGCCGGTGGTGATGGCGGCGGTCAGGGCAGCGATAACGGTATCGCCTGCGCCGGAAACATCAAAAACTTCTCTGGCAAAGGTGGGTATGTGGATCGGAGGCTGATCCTGACGGCAGAGGAGCATTCCTTGTTCTCCCAGGGTGATGAGAATATTGGCCGGAGTGCAGTTTTGGAGGAGAAGCTGCGCTACCTGAAGGAGTTTTGTGTCCTGGAGCGGCAGCTGCGCGGATGAAGGAGTATCCGGGATGTGCGCCAGTTCAAAGGCTTCTTTGCGGTTGGGAGTAATCAGGTTCACACCGCTAAGATCAAGATTGTGAGAGGGTTTGGGATCCATGCTGATCCAGATGCCGCGGCCGGAGCACTCTGCTTTGATAAAGTCCAGAAGTTCTTGTGTGATAAAGCCTTTATTGTAGTCGGCAACGATGATGGCGCGGACCTGGGGCAAGACGCGGGAAATGCTGGCTTTGACCTGTTCCAGTGTAAGCGGATCCATGGAAAGGGGTTCTTCGGCATCGAGACGCAGAAGCTGCTGGCGCGAGGCCAGGATGCGGGTCTTGGTGGAGGTCGGGTAGTCCAGGATCTCTTGTAAGATATTGGTTTGGAATTTGTTTTGTTCAAGAAGACGTTTTGCGCAAAGTCCCATTTCGTCGCGGCCGATGGCACCGGCCAGAGTGACGGGGATGCGGAGCTCGGCCAGGTTGCGGGCCACATTGGCGGCACCGCCGGGGACGGATGTCTCTTTATTGATATGTACAATGGGGACAGGAGCTTCCGGGCTGATACGCTGAACATTGCCCCAGATGTAGCGGTCGAGGATGATGTCGCCGATGACCAGGATGCGGGAGGATGTCATCGCATTGAGAATCCCGGCGGCGCGTGTCCGATCCAGCGGGCTGTTTGTCAATGTTGTGTTCATAGCGTGATCAATTTTCGTTTTCGGGTTCCCGATCGGGTATTCGGGACACAAGAAGAATAGCGGTATCACTGAAGGTTTTCAAGCGGAGAGCGCTTTTATAGGGTTGTTTTCTGCGGTAAAGGAGGATAGACTAAGGACGGCCGCGCTGCTTTTCGGAGTAACGCAGAATTTAAAGAGAAGTAAACATGACAGAGATACCTAAAGCGTATGAGCCCCAGAGTGTGGAGGCTAAGTGGTATGATTTTTGGAACAAAGAGGGATGCTTTACCGCGGACGCGGCATCCAGCAAACCTGCCTTTTCGATGGTGATCCCGCCGCCGAATGTGACGGGCATCCTTCACTTGGGGCATGTATTGAACAATACGATCCAGGATATTCTGGCCCGGCGTGCCCGGATGCAAGGGTTTGAAGTTTTATGGCTGCCGGGAACAGATCACGCGGGTATCGCCACACAGGTGGTGGTAGAAAAGCGCCTGAAGAAAGAAGAGCATTTGACGCGTCATGATCTGGGCCGCGAGAAGTTCGTGGAACGCGTGTGGAAGTGGAAAGAAAAGCACGGCGGCATCATCATCAATCAGCTGAAGAAGCTGGGCTGCTCCTGCGACTGGACACGCGAGCGCTTTACAATGGACGAGCGCTATTCCAAGAAAGTGGCCGAGGTCTTTGTGGATCTTTACAACAAAGGTCTTATTTATAAAGGCAAGCGAATGGTGAACTGGTGCCCGGTCTCGCTGACGGCGTTGTCCGATGAAGAGGTGATCATGAAGCCTCAGAACGGCAAGCTCTATTACTTCAAAGTGGAAGTGGCGGAAGAACCCGGTACTTTCCTGACGATCGCGACGACACGTCCTGAGACGATCCCCGGCGATACGGCGGTGGCGGTGAACCCGAAGGATGAACGCTTCAGCCGGTTCATCGGCAAGCATGTGATCCGTCCGCTTCCGGTGGAGCTGCCGCGCGAGCAGAAGCTGATCCCGGTAGTAGGAGATGAGGCCGTGGAATTTGAGTTCGGTACCGGTGTGCTGAAAGTGACCCCGGCGCACGACAAGGTGGACTTTGAGATCGGCAAACGTCATCATCTGCCGTTCATCGAAGTGATCAACGCGGACGCGACGATGGGCGAGCTGGCCGGCAAAGATCTGAAAGGACTGGATCGTTCCGAGGCACGCAAGAAGAGCGTGGAAGTGCTGACCAGTCTGGGCGCGATGGTGAAGGAAGAGCCTTACCAGAACAATGTGGGCTACAGCGAACGCGCGGATGTGCCGATCGAGCCGCGTCTGTCCGAGCAGTGGTTTTTACGTTATCCGAGCCAGAAACAGGCTCGCGATGTGGTCAACAGCGGCGAGCTGAAGTTTTATCCGTCCCGCTGGGCCAAAGTGTTTGAACATTGGATGGTCAATATCCAGGACTGGTGCATCAGCCGTCAGTTGTGGTGGGGACACCGGATCCCGGTCTGGTACAAAGAAGGCGAGGAAATGCGCTGCCAGGTGACATCACCCGGCGAGGGCTGGGAGCAGGATCACGATGTGCTGGATACCTGGTTCTCCAGCTGGCTGTGGCCGTTTGCTACGATGGACGAAGCGACCTTCAAGAAGTTTTATCCGACAACAGTGCTGGTGACCGCGCCGGAGATCCTCTTCTTCTGGGTGGCGCGCATGATCATGGCCGGTTTCGAGTTTATCGGTCAGAAACCGTTCAAGGATGTTTATCTGACGGGTATCGTCCGTGACAAGCTGGGCCGCAAGATGTCGAAGTCTTTGGGCAATTCACCCGATCCGCTGGATCTGATCGCGCGTTTCGGCGCGGACGCGGTCCGCATGGGCGTGATGCGCGCGGCACCGCTGGGACAAGATCTGCTGTTTGATGAGCAGCAGGTGGAACTGGGCCGCAATTTCTGCAACAAACTGTGGAACGCCTGCCGTTTCCGTCAGATGCAGGGCGGCGAAGTCGAAGGCGAGATAAACCCGGCACTGCTGACCGGTGATGACAAGTGGATCTTGTCGCGTCTGGATACGTGCATCCGCGAGGTCAACAAAGCTTTTGATGATTACAACTACGCGGAGGCCGTCCATGTATTGTACCGTTTCTTCTGGAATGAGTACTGCGACTGGTATGTAGAGGCCGCTAAGGCATCGCTGAACAGCGGTGACGAGAAACTGAAGGCCAACACTGTGGCCGTGATCGATTTTATCCTAAGCAATACGCTGAGGATATTCCATCCGCTTCTGCCGTTCATTACAGAGGAACTGTGGCAGGGAATGGGCTATAGCAAGGATATGCCGGAGAACCAGGGCGGCAAGACGATCATGAACGCGCCTTGGCCGAAACCGTTCGATAAGGATTTCTGTGATTATTACGGTCTGAATGAGCAGGTGCTGAAGTTTACGGAAGCCAAGTATGACCTGGTGGTGCAGGGACGCAATCTGCGCCGCGAAGGGAATATCCCGTCCAATAAGAAGGTGAAGTTCGTTCTCAAGCCGCTGGAGAAATTCGACACCCGCGATCTGAATGTCATCAAGACACTGCTGAACGCGGATCCGCTGGAAGTAGCCGAGGATTATGAACCGGCCAAAGGGACTCCGTCCGGACGCAACGCTTTGGGCGAGGTCTATCTGCCGATGGACGGACTGATCGATGTGGAAGCGGAACGCGTGAAGCTGAAGAAGCTCCTGGAAAAATGCGAGGTGGAGATCAAGCGGATCGAAGACCGTCTGAACAATCCGAACTTCTCGCAGAAGGCTCCGGCTGCGGTACTGGAAGAAAACCGGAAGCGCCTGACCGAATGGCAGCAGAAACAGAAACAGTCACAGGATGCGCTGGCCGCGTTAGGAGCATAGCTGATTTTGAATATTCAAGGGGATACATTTTTGTATCCCTTTGGAGTTTATAAGATATTATAGATATGAAAAACCGTTTAGCAGTGTGCAGTTGGTCTTTGCAGGCCACAAACGCGAAAGAATTGGTGGAACGAATCCAAAAAGTGGGCGTTCATTATGTCCAGCTGGCGCTCTCGCCGCTGGTCAAGGATCCGGAAGCCTGGAAAGGACTGGCGGATATGTTCAAAAATGCGGGGATCCAGGTGATTTCCGGAATGGCGGAAACGATCGGCGAGGATTATACATCGCTGGAATCCATCCGCCGCACGGGCGGGATCGTTCCCGACGCAAACTGGGAAGCGAATTGGGTGCACTTCCAGAAAATCGTGGAAGTAGCGAAAGAATTCAACATCAAACTGGTGACATTCCATGCCGGATTTGTTCCGCATGAGCCGGAAGATCCCAGTTATAATAAACTGCGGGATCGGATGCTGCAGCTGAGTGAACTGTTTCGGGACAACGGTATGAATCTGGGACTGGAGACCGGTCAGGAAACAGCGCCGCATTTGAAGATGTTCCTGGATTCACTGAACTGTCCGAATGTCCGGGTGAATTATGATCCGGCCAACATATTGCTCTATGGTAACGGCGATCCCATCAAGGTGATCGATACCTTGTCCGGGTATATCGTGCAGTGTCACCTGAAAGACGCGACACGCACCAAGGTTCCCGGAACCTGGGGAACGGAAGTGGCCGTGGGAACAGGTGAAGTGGATTGGAAACAATTCTTCACTAAACTTAATCAAATCGGTTTCAACGGTGATTTTTCGCTGGAACGTGAGGCGGGAGATCAGCGCATCATTGATTTAAACGCAGGTCGTCAGCTGGCAGAGAAGCTGATGGCTGAGATCCAATAAAAACAAGAAAAGATTCAATAATATGGTAAAAGTTGGAATTATCGGTTTAGGGTTCATGGGAATGACCCATTTTCGCGCCTGGAAAAAGGTGGCGAATGCGAATGTAACGATGGTTTGCGAAGCCCGTCCTCTGCCGGAGGATGGTGACTTGTCCAAACTGTTTGCCGGGAACCTGGGTTCCGGAGAAGGTCTGAAGATCGACTATAAACAAACAAAGGTCGTTCAGAAAGTGGAAGAGCTGCTGAGCAATCCGGAGATCGACCTGGTGGATATATGCTTGCCGACGATGGCGCACAAAGATGTGAGCATCGCCGCGCTGAAAGCGGGCAAAAACGTGATCTGCGAAAAACCGATGGCCCGTACTCTGGCGCAGACAGAGGAGATGAAAGCTGCCGCGGAAGCCAGTGGAAAGATCTTGATGCCGGCTCAGTGCGTGCGCTTCTTCCCCGAATGGAGTTATGTGAAACGTCTGATTGATGACGGCCGTTATGGCAAGGTCGTGGCGGCGCGTTTCCGTCGTGTCTCCGAAGCTCCGGGCTGGGGTGTTTCCAGCTTCCTCAAAGGTCAGGAGTCCGGCGGCGCACTGTATGATCTGCATGTGCACGATCTGGATTTTGTGCTGTACTGCTTCGGGATGCCCAAGGCGGTCTTCGCACGCGGAGCGACTTACGCCAGCGGCGCAGTGGATCATGTGATGGCCAACTACATTTATGAGAATGGCCCTGTGGTGACCGCGGAAGGCAGCTGGGCCATGGTGAAAGGATTTGGTTTCGCGGCTGGGTTCACTGTCAACTTTGAGAAGGCGACACTGGAAATGGATACGACCCGTGGTGCGGATGCCTTGAAGCTGTATGAACCGGGACAACCCGCGCTGGTGATCCGCCCTGAAGGAGATGACGGCTATGTAGGCGAACTGCGTCATATCGCCGAAGCTGTGGCCAAAGGCACTAAGCCGACGATACTGACACCGCAAGACGGAGTGAATTCCCTGCGCGTTTGCGAAGCCGAAGAGAAATCGGTGCAAACCGGCCAGATCATCACGATCTAGCTCCACTCGGTGAGCTGACGCTCTAAAAGAAGTCGTCAGATATGGATTGGCGAAAAATCCCGTTTTCAGGAAGAAAAGCACTCTTGGATTGTATCAAAGATACCGGAGCCGAAGTACTGGTTCAAAAAGGGTGCTTTTTCCTTCTTTTTCCCGGAGCCGATCAGAATGAAGTGAAGGAAGCCGTTTTGAAGGGATGCTTGGATGAAGTCCAAAACCGGGGAAAAGTGATTCACACCTCTTCTCAAAGCTACAGGTTTATTCAAAGTCTGAAAGTAGAATCTGAAAACGGGAGTGTTTATTTTATCAAAAAAATCTATAGAAAATCACCTCTGTACTGGCTCCATAATTTCTTTCGTTACGGGACTTCTATTCGTGGTGAGATTGTAGCCAAGCGTTTACAGGCGGCCGGGATCACAGTGCCTCAAATTATTCTGGTGGGAGAAAAGCGGCGGGGTATCTTTCTGGAAAATGAGTATCTTTTGTTCCATTTTATCCCGGTCATGAAAACGGCGCGCGATATTTTTATGGATGAAGACCGGGAGGAAACGCTGAATGGGATTTTTACTCGGATCGGAGAGCTGGCGGCACGGATGCATTTGGCAGGTGTGGCGCACCGTGATTTCCATCTGGAAAACATCTATGTATGCGAAGAAGGATCTCAGGATAGGAGTCCGGCAGATTCTTACGGTCTTTGTGATTTTTTGGGTGCGAGGTTTTTTTCCAAAACGATACCGCAGAAATATGTATATAATGATATCCAGAGAATGATCGGGAATATCATAGAGAACTCGTATATCAAAAAAGTTTCCTCGGATCATTACATCCAAAGTTTCTATGGTACGTATGAGCGAGAAATAAAGAATCATCACATTTCAAAGATGGACTACAAGATAGATATTGATGAAATGATAAACAGACTGAAACTGAGTTTTGCCAGAGATTCAATACATAGTCAAAGGACATCGTGATATGGATTGGCGAAAGATACCGTTCCCTGAAAGAAAAGCGCTCCTGGAGTATATCCGGAATGCCGGTGCTGAGGTCTCGGTATCCAAGGGGTATTTTCGTCTTTTTTTTGATGGAGCCGATGCGGAGAGGATCAAGGAAGCGGTGTTGGATTCGAGCCTGGATGATATCTTCGACAAAGGGGAAGTTCTGCGGCATTCTTCGCAAAGTTATCGGATCGTTACCAGTGTGAAAACCCGATTGGAGGGGATGTCGGGCGAGGTATTCATCAAGCGAGTCATGCGGAAAAACAGGGAATATGGTGCTCATTATTTGTTTCGATTTGCCGGATCAATCCGGGGGGCGATCGCCGGAGAACGGATGCGGCGGGCAGGGATAGATATTCCTTCTGATCTCTTTATTGAGGAAAAACGCAAAGGGCCATTTCTAAAGTCAGAATATATGGTGACGAATTATCTTCCGAACTTGAGAACCCTGAATCAGGTGTTGAGAGAGGAAAGCGACCCGGAATCGAAATTGAACGGCATGATCCCTGTGCTGGCAGAAATGATGGGGAAAATGCACTCGTCCGGAGTCACACACCGGGATTTCCATTTTGATAATATCTATCTGCGCACGGATGAGCAGGGGAATGAGTGCTTTGGGCTTTGTGATTTTTTGGATGCCAAAGTGTATAATGGAGAGATCCCGGAAAAATACATATATAATGAATTTTGGGAGATATTGAAAAGCATTTATACCGTACTGAGCGGAAAGGGAATCTCGCCCGTTCTGTGCTGTGAGCGGTTTTATGAAGAATATCACCGCTGGAGAAAAGCGCATGACCATGCCCGGGAGGATCACAGCCGGATAATGGATGGGGTCATGAACAAACTGAAATCGAATTTTCAAGGGTAACGAATAACAAAATGAGAATATTGCTCAAAAGGATTTGGGGATTGATCAGCTGCTATAAAAGGCGGCTGGTGCTGGGCATCGTATTTGGCGTACTGAGCGGATTAGTGGTGCCCCTGTTGATGATCACGATCAAGCTCGCTGTCAGTGTCATTTTCCCCTCGCAGTATGATGTGCCGATGTCAACACAGATCGAGATGGCACCGCAGTTTGTACAGAATTTGATCCAAAATGTCGCGGAACATTTGCCAAGGGGGGAAGGGACTGTCTCCACAGCGGCACTGCTGCTGATCATTGCCAGCATTCCTGGTGTGATGATCCTCAAGGGAGTTTGTACTTATATCAATGTTTACATGATCAAGTGGGTTGGAACGCGCGGTGTGATGAATTTGCGCAACCGGCTTTTTGAACATTTCATGTCGCACTCTATCCGTTTTCATACCAGCGGCAACAGCGGTGAATTGATCTCGCGTGTTTTCAATGATACACAAAGCATCCAGAATTCGATCACGCATGCTGTGCCAACGATCGTCCGGGATCCGATCACAGTCATTTCGCTGGCGGCATATCTGCTGTATAATTACCCTACACTGACCGGAGTGACGTTGATCATATTTCCATTATGTGTAGTGCCGATCCGCATTTACGCGATCAAGATCCGCAAAGCGACAGTCAGTTTGCAGAATATGCTGGCATCGCTGGGCAAGATCATGCAGGAGGCGTTTAGCGGGATACGCATCATCAAATCCTATAATCTGGAAAATGTGGTGAATGAGAAATTCCGGAAAAATTCGCGTGAGCAGGTCAGCTTGAGAATGCGTCAAGTCAGAGCGGATGAAATGCCTAGTATCCTCATTGAGATACTGGGGGCGATCGGTGCGGCGCTGGTTTTGATCTATATCAAATTGATGGGGAAAATAGAAATGTCGCCGGCGGATTTTCTGGCGTTCATCGGCAGCTTTTTCCTCATGTATCAGCCTATCAAATCGCTGAGCAAGATTTACTCGGAACTGGCTCAGGCAGCGGCGGCCAGTGACCGCATCTATGAGATGCTGGAGGTCAAGACAGATGTGCCGGAGCCGGTACACCCGAAGAAATTATCCTCGCAGGATATGGAGATCGTTTTCGATCATGTCTCCTTCAGCTATGGTGACCGCATGGTTTTATCGGATATCAATCTGACCATCAAACCGGGACAGCGTATTGCGCTGGTGGGTGCGACGGGTTCCGGCAAGAGTACACTCCTGCATTTGATCCTGCGTTTTTATGATCCCACATCGGGACGTATTACGATCGGCGGAACAGATATCCGGGAGGTAACGACACACGATCTGCATGAGAAAATGGCAATCGTTACCCAGGATACTTTTTTGTTTGATGATACGATCCTCAATAACATTGCTTATGGAAAAGAAGGCGCGAGCTTTGAGGAGATACAAAAAGTGGCAAAGCTGGCGTTAGCGGAAGAATTTATTTTGCAGAAACCGGACGGTTACGAAACACATGTGGGTGAACGCGGCGTGATGCTGAGCGGCGGCCAGCGTCAACGTTTGGCGATCGCGCGCGCCTTGCTGAGAGACGCGCCGATCCTGCTGCTGGACGAAGCAACCAGCGCACTGGATACAAAATCCGAACGTATCGTTCAGGCGGCATTGGAAGAGCTTTTGAAGGGACGTACCAGCGTCAGTATTGCTCACAGGCTTTCTACTATTTATGATTCGGATGTGATCCTGGTTTTGGATCGGGGACGGATCGTGGAATCGGGAACACATGAGGAACTGCTGAAGAATGGCGGTGTTTACAAGCGGCTGTATGATCTTCAGTTCACACAATTAGACTAATAAAATTTCAAAACAGATTGGATTCATGGCGGGTTTAAAGTGGTACATAGATCGCTGGAAGGCGATGGACAAGGCGGAACGCAAGGAGCGTCTGCGTCAGCAGCTCCGCCGCTGGAAAGATTGGTGGACGGTGCCGGATTTTCGACTGAACGCGGTCAGCCTGGAGCCGAAGCCGGATTCCTTTCCGCATCTGCCGCCATCGGAGCAGGCACCGGACGAGCTCAAGAACGCGCTGCGCTTTGATTCCGATCGCATCCTGTCGGGTTCGTGGACGGTTTTTAAGGAGATCACTTTGAAAGTAGATCACCATCCGCTTTGGCAAAAGGATTATCTGGCCGATGTGGATCTGAAGACGATAAAAAGCTCCACACACCTGAACCATCGTAAACTAGCTGACGGTGCTGATGTCAAAATGATCTGGGAGATCAACCGCTGGGCGCATTTGGCACGTCTGGCACAGGAGGCATACATCCTGAATGACCGCTGGACGATGAAAACGGCCATCCGCCGGGTGTATCACTGGGCAAAACAGAATCCGCTGCTAACCGGTTATAACTGGACCAGCGCGCTGGAAGGGGGGCTGCGTCTGATCAATTACTGCTGGATTGACGCGCTGACCCGTGCCACAGCATCCAAGACGATCCTGGGTGATATCAGTGAGGAAGTGGATACTTCGCTAAGCAAACTAGGACGGATGGTTTTGCCCGCGCATGTCTGGTTCGTCTGGCGCTACAAGAGTTTTGGTTCCTCCGCAAACAATCATCTGCTGGGTGAACTGGCCGGGCTGATATGCGCCTTGTCGCGCTGGCCTCAGCTGGAACGGTGGGCGGCTCCGCTCAGTCAGATCCAGGTGATGTGGGAAGAGGAAGTGCTGAAGCAATTCGCGCCCGACGGCGGCAATCGTGAGCAGGCTCTCAATTACCATCTTTTTTCTTTTGAACTCTGTTGGCAAAGTTATCTGGCTTTGAAACAAGGCGGCCGTACAGTTCGCCCGGAAGTCTATGAACGGCTGCAGCGCGCGGCGGATTTTTTTGTCATCACGCAGACCCGGCGCGAGCCCTGGGACTACGGAGATTCCGATGACGCGTTCGTGACACCGTTCTGGGAGCGTGAAAATCAGATCGCGCAGGAGTGGGTGCGCTGGATGGAGTCCGCCGACAACACGACCCTGATCAAGTACTGGCTGGGAGATCCGCCGCCGATGTCGGAGAATGGCAAGCCTTCCTGTGAGGATCAGGGCAATGGCTGGCTTTATTTCCCGGATACCGGCATCGCCACCTGCTGGCAGGGTATCTGGATGGGGCGCTGGGATCTGTCTCCACTGGGGTATTTGCGCACGGCGGCACATGGTCATTTGGACGCGCTCCACTTTTCACTTTGGTATCGTGATTTCGCTTTTCTGGTGGATCCCGGCACCGGTGCTTATTATGGAGATTCGACGGCCCGGCGCTATCTGGCCAGCTGGGAAGCCCACAACGGTCCGCATCTGAAAGGAACATCCTATCCGGCACGTAAAGGACCGTTCCTGTGGGGCGAGATCCATGAGAAACCCGCTTTCCGCAAAGAATCGGATCTCTGCATGGAGGGAACTTTAAAGCTGCCGAATGGAACGATGACACGCCGCATCATCATGATCCCCATTGAAAACACCTGGAAGATCGAGGACGTTTTCACACCGGACACAAACGCATCGGAAGTACCGCCTTTGGAGACCTGCTGGCAATTCGCACCGGAGTGCCGGGTCGAGAGAGTCAGCGAACGTGTGTTCAAGGTCATCCGTTCCGAAGGCGCAGTGATCACTCTGACCGTGGGCGATGACTGGGAGGAGATAGATTGTTTTATACCGGAGAGCATCGCCGAATTTCATAAGGCGACAGAAGATCTGCGTGGATTGTGTGCGCCCTCATTTCGGACGTTGAGACGGGGACCGCGGCTGGTCTTGACCAGCAAGGCGGCGCAGACGCATACACTTTACATCAAGGGCGAATAGATACAGAAATGCTTTCCGTTTCCAATATCAGCAAGTCGTATGGGGCGCGTGTTTTGTTTGACGATGTCAGTTTCAGCATCGTCAAAGGCGATCGCGCGGCTTTGGTCGGCGCGAACGGTGTGGGCAAATCCACCTTGTTCGATATTATTCTGGGATTGGAAGAATCGGACAGCGGTACCATCTCACTGAATCGCGGGACACGTCTTGGTTTTCTTCCTCAGGAAGCCGGCGAAGCTGATGACCGCACCGTGATGGAGATCGCTGTAGGCGTGACATTGGAGCATTCCAAACTGCGCCGTGTGCTGAGCGAACTGGAGCGTGCCGGTCAGACTGATTCAGAGGAATACCGTGCCGCCTGCGCCCGATATAAAGAACTGGGCGGTTATGAAATGGAACCCAAGGCCGCGAAGATATTGAAAGGACTGGCCTTTCGGGAGAGCGATTTTTTCAAACCGGTGAGCGCCCTCAGCGGCGGCTGGGTGATGCGTTCCCATATTGCGCGGCTGCTGGTGATGGAGCCGGATCTGCTCATTTTGGATGAACCGACAAATCACTTGGATCTGGAGACGTTGATCTGGTTCCAGAATTATTTGCGGAGCTATCCCGGTGCTGTCTTTGTGATCTCGCATGACCGTTCCTTTTTGAATGCGCTTCTGGGCAGTGAAGGTCGAGGCAGTATCATGGAGATACGCAACAGCCGTCTTCAGCGCTACCGGGGCAATTATGATGACTACTGCCGCCAGCGTGCCGAACGGGAAGCCCAGCAGTGGGCGGCCTACCGCAATCAGCAGCAGCAGATCGCGACCCTGCAGCGTTTCGTGGACCGCTTCGGTGCCAAGGCCACCAAGGCATCCCAGGCGCAGAGCAAGCTCAAGCAGATCGAGCGCATGGAACTGGTAGAGGCTCCGGAAGGCGCGGAACAGCAGATGCACATCGAGTTTCCTCAGCCCGAACGCAGCGGCCAAAGCGTCATTACACTGCATAGTGTTCATCATGCTTATGGTGATTTGAAGGTTTACAGCGGC
>JAEEGK010020475.1_pt1 | contig 14067 bp, 10 predicted proteins | sample 8958771 | NCBI WGS metagenome assembly JAEEGK01 (sample SAMN16246547, study PRJNA631951) | gut metagenome | biome: gut microbiome; feature: rumen; material: SC-attached | host: Bos | place: Iran: Karaj | collected 2018-10
GCAACACCTGTCATCAAATACTTCTTCATAATTCTAAAAATTTTAATGTTATTAATAAATTGGTTTTAAATATAATTCTTGACCTAATCATCAAATTCGGTTGCAAAGATACATCATTTATTTATATCATGCAAGCATTTGCATGTTAAAAAATCATAATGGAAGCACAATCGTTTGAAAGTTGTTACATTTCGTATAGGAAAAAGATACATTTAATAAAGCATCCAGTACTGTCACCTCACATGCGTACACTATATTAATTGATGACTATTCGTGGCTATTGATGGCCATTCGTGTTTAAGAATATAACAGTCCGTAAAGTAGGCTCTGAAAGATCCAGAGCGTATCCTGAGAAACCACCCTTCTCCCCATGAGAAACAAGCCTTGTCACTCATAGGATAAAGCTTTTTCACTCATAGGGAGAAGCCTATTTCCTCAAAGGGAGAAAGCCACTTGGCACCCTGTTGCAACTGTTACCAAAAAGGGGCGGCTGCTCACGCAGCCGCCCCCAAGGTTTGCAACTAATTTGTATTTGATTGTATGTAGATTCAATTAATCAAATTCTACAACGGCAATACGGGTAAGGATGAAGTTACGACCCTGTACCACGAACGGATAACCTTGGGCTATCAATTTGTTTAATAAGGCAGCTGTAGTCTCGTCGAGCACCACCTCGATATACCCTTCACCATTGGCTCCCAACATGGTCTTACGGCCACTGGCATCAAGTACATAATTGGGGAAGTTGCTATCTAGTAAATATGGCTTTGTATTATTAATAGACACATTAATCCAAGCCTCTTCACCGATGCCCTTGGCATAGAAGCGCAGTCGGTCACCAGGATAGAGCACATCCACGTCAAATGTGGTAGATACATTGTTCAACGACCAACTGGAGCCGTAGGACTGTGACCCAGTCCAAAGGTTTTTCGCCTTGCCTGCAACGTAAGTTCTCCTATTTTTAATCACCGTAGGCATGACAGAAAGGCCGCGGGTATCGCCCTCATTGTACATGTAGTACTCATTCTTAGAGCTACTTGTTGTCCAGTTCTTATTCGCATCAGTGACATAATTGACAAAATCAGGATATGCCAGAGCAAGGTTCTTGCGCTCAATCGCCCACTTTGTCCCCGGCTTCACAAACAGCTTGTGTGGAGCCTTACCACTATTAGCCGATAACTCATTGATAGACTTTCCATTATAGTTCACAACAATGGGAATGTCAATCGCATTCTGATAGCCCGTAAACAACTTCAGGCTCTCGGTCTTACCATTATACTTCACACTCTTTGTCACATTGCCAATGGCAACAGGTTTAAGTGTCTTGCAAGAACCGTAGACTGTCGAATAGTCGTTGACTGTATTCACCATAGTTGTTACCCCCACGCCAAAGGCATCATGTACCTCTACGCCAGCAACAGTGAGAGGCAGAGTTCCACCGGCGGCCATCAGTGTAATCTGGGCGTAATAGGTCGAATCTAAATTGGTGATTGTTGTGGATTCCGATGTCTCCCTAGTTCCAGGAACCTCCACACCATCGGTAGTTTTCCAAGTCGTCGTTGTAGTGGTCGTCTTGGTCCACTTCTTGTATTTCCAGATAATCAAGTCAAAAACAACATCGTTGTAGTCAAGATCCTCACGAGTGGCCTGTCCAAGATCCTCACAGAACACACGACCCGTTTGAGAGGTCACTTGCGACCATACATCCTCATCTTTGACACTTTCTTCACTATCGGAGCCATTCCCCGGCTTTGGAGAATAGCCACCGCAAGATTTCTTTACGTAAGTGAAGGGGGCTCTATCACCTTTGAACTTGAACTTCACTGTACTCTCATACCAATAACTCGGCTGATTTGTGTTGGGGGCATCTTTGTACCACAGCTCAAAATGATCATTTGTGTCAATAAAGAGATATCCATAATATGACATACGGAACTGTTCATTACCATTATGAGTTATTTTATTGGCTGCAATGATTGCATATTGGTCACCAAAACCACGGAAGCCATAACCACTATCGTAGTTGTTGGTAGTCAGCGTACCCTTCACATCCAATTTAGACTTACCGCCCAAATAGAAATCAGATGTATTCACCCACTCAAAGGAGTTACAGGTTACCAAAGCGCCAGCATTGTTCACAAATGTACCACAATTCAAATAGAATTTTCCATTGACAGTCAAGAAACAGTTGTTGAAGTTGGAATGAGAATAATTATCCACAGTGAAACTACCGCAAGTCCAATTACCATCATTCACCCAACCTTTACTGTTGCTGTTTGAAAGATTCGTATTTCCTGTAATGGTCACCGTCCCTTCGTTATAGGTCTTACCACCTGCTGCAGTCGAATAATTTCCTGTAACAGTAAGCGTAGCACTATTTTCATTAATGAACTCTGCATTAGTATTTTGGAGTGTCACATTACCTGAGCAAGTAATTTTTCCATCATTATAGAAAATATTGTTGTTATTGGTGAGATTGATATCGCCGGATACCGTAATACTCTTTCCTGTTGCATTATAGACGTATGCAGACTCGTTACCAAGTTGCAAATTGCCAGATGTTTTTACAGTACCCTCATTCCACAGAACAGCAGAGTTTTCAACATTAAGATTAGTTGCAGAAATGGTTCCGCCATTGTTCAACACCTTACAGCCGTCTTTGAACGTGATATTTGTTCCTGTAACCCGGCTCGTGCCAGAAAGATAAACAAATGCATTAGACTTATATATGGAAACATTCCCATCAAAGTTCGTATTTTCATTTCCCTGCCAGTCATAGCTCTTTGTAAGATCAAGTACAGCACCTGGAGCCAAATATATTTTCAGATTATCTCCGAAGCTACTCAGATGTAAGGTTGAGTTTTGAAGTACAACGAATGTAGCACCATCACCATTGTTACTAACCCCTGAGTAATACTTGACATCACCATTCACATAAATGATGAGGTTTGACTTATTTCCATCTGTCCAATTGTAGTCTTTATCAATATAAACCTTCAAGCCATCTGACCAGCTGGTAACATCATTTGCATATACAGCACCTGCTGCTTTTGCAGCATCAAGTGTTGTAGCAAAAGATGGTTTTGCAGGTTTTTTTGAAGCATCATAGTTACTGAATGTCGGTGTATCAGGTTTAGGGCTTGTACGTGTACCTGCCCTGGTCCTGTAGCGTGAACCTGCAACCACATCGTCTAGGTCCTCAAACTCCACGCTATCGCCATTGGCAATGATCATCCGATCAGAGAATCCCCATTTCTGATAGGGATCGATATTATCACCATATACCTCTTTAAAGACATCCTCGAATGCCTTTGCCTTCTGCTGAGCCACTGGAACGTACTCAGACTCTTTCTCAGCGCAACTCAATACAAGGGCCCCTGCGAACAGAGCCAATGCGCCCTTAATCAAATACTTCTTCATTGCAATAATACACTAAATAGACGTTACGTAACTTTAAACTTAATCGATTTGGGTGCAAAATTAATCAAAATATCGATAACTTGTATCACTTTTTCTGTTAAATTCTGTAAAAGGTGCGCAAATATGTTGCTCGTATGCAATTATTTTTGTAATTTTGCCCACATATTTATATAAATAAGGAGAAAGTTATGAAACAACTTAGATGGATTATTCCACTGACAGTGACCGTCGTCTTAGTAGCGAACAGCTCTTGCAGCCCTAACCGTGAATTGTTTGATCAGGAAGTCACACAGGCCATCAGCGACAGTCTGTCGCCCGTGGACTCCATAGACAAGTACCACAACTGGATGCTGTCAGACACACGAAGCCTCACGGTGGTGGCCAATGCCAACGTGAATGCCAAGTGGCTGAAGATCCTGACGGCCGACCCTCACAAGAGTACGGATGCCGAGGTGGCCACACAGGTGATGATCGCTGACGGCGAGACGGCCATTATGAGCTTCTGCTATCCCAAGACCCTGACCACACTCTATGCCGCACTCGTCGACGAAAACGGGCTCTACACGGTGACAGCCTTCTCGCCCAACGCCACTAAGGTGGACTTCTCTGAACCGCTCTACACCAGACAACTCATTTCGTACATCCCGCAGCCGCAGGTGTTCGTCTACTGCTATGAGGAAGAGATGCCCGACTATACGAATTTGAACTTCGATTATAACGACGTCGTCATGAGCATTGCCTACGAACGGACTGACGAACGGGAGATACGTTTCCACGTCTGGCTGGATGCCGTAGGTACCGACCGTCCCATGAGTGCTGCTCTCCATTTGAGGAATTTCAAGTACAATGAGATTGATACCGTCTACACCGTAGGAGGTGCCTCTTTCAACGTGAACAGCAAGGGGGAAGAGATCCAAGACCAAGTCGTCTCGGCCAATCTGCTCAGAACCAAGGAACTGCTGCTGAAAAGCCAAAGCCAAGAGAGGGAGGAAGACAAGGAGGCAGTCATCAACCTGTTCTGCGATGCCCACTGGGCTACGGGTGACCTGCTGACGCTGAATGACGTTCGTCTGATAGACCGCAAGCGCTATAACGTCAGCAAGGGCAGTAGCGATGACTATAAGACGATGGTGCCCAAAGAGGTGACCTATGTCGTGAAGTTCAAGGAGAAGACGGGGCTGGAGTATCTGAACTTCGACCTCATCGATCCGTTTATCATCAAGGAGTATCTTGGCGGTACCTTCGAAGTCCACCAGTTCGCCTACCGCAACGACTGGGTGTTTAAAAATTATAGGATTGCAGAGATTGAGAAGCTGCCTTGGGCGCTGATCGTCCCCTACAAGAAGTTCCGTCACCCATTAGAGGGCGTGAACATCGGATTTAAGAAAAAAGACGTACAAGGTTTTGGTGCCTATAGTCGTGTGATAGGTCACACCTTCGGTGAATGGTCAATGAACCACAATCTCGCCCAAGACTGGTACTTGAACGAGTACGCCACAGAAAACCAAGTGTACTAATTATTCTTCATCTCTTGTCCAGGTGACGACTTTGCCGACGGCAGCATTGTGGCCGGCATACCAGTCAATGGCCGTATGCATATTAGAAGCCCAGGTGCTGAACTGCGGATAAGCCACACCGAGGTTGATACCCTCTTTTGCCCAGAACCAGCGACGGTCTGAACTGCCGTTGATGACGACATAGAGCGGTGTCTCGCCCGTTTCCATGGTGCCGATATTGCCGTTAGCGTCCTCTACGCGTACAGAAAAGCTCAACTGGTCGATGCGGGCATTGCCGTCAGGGAAGGCAATCTCACCTAATCGAGAGAACACACGATTGATCGTTGACACATTGGCGGTCTTATCGGCAGCCACACCCATCAAGCTGTGTATCTCATCGCCAAAATCCGAACCGTTATGGAGGATGTAGGTCTTGAGATAATTGCCCACACACATCACCAATACATTCGACACATAGCGACCATCGCCTTTGTCTTCCGGCACTCCGACACGCAGCACCACATCGTTATAGTCGTAGTCCTTCGTCCCACTCTCAATGGTCTCGAAGGCATAATACAGGCCATTGGGCTCTGGTGTCGTCGTTGAACCCTTCGATAGATAAGGCATGCTATACGAGGCGGACGTGCCGTAGGTACAGGTCTGACGAGTATTGTCGCCACAGGCATTGGCGCTGATACTGCTATTCCAGACAAGGGCATCCTTATTGCCCACCAATGCCCAGTGGTAGTTGTTGTCGTTGATGAGCCTTCCATCGCAGGCATTGAGCCAGTAGTAGAACAGGCGGTTGTTGTCGGTAATCAGGTCGGTGTCATAGTCTACGGGGAAATCTTCTGGCAATATCAGTTCCACGTGGTCGAGCAAATAAGTGCCTGCCTGACCTGCGGTCGTCACACAGCCATTGCAGTTGTCAACCTTCAGCAAGGCATTGGCAGTGAAGTTGTCACCTACAGGTCCCCAGACACCGAAGTTGTCGATGGTGATGTCTGTGGTTTCGATGGTGGCACCGTTACCCATATACACGATCTTGTCGCCGTCAGCGCTGCCATTAAGCACCAGCGACGGACAGTGAAGGTAGCTCCAGTCGTCAAGGCGGGTGCTCTCCGAAAGAACCACTTCTTGATCAATATTCAAATAATACCCATTCTGCAATGAGAGGTCGTCACCACTGATCTGCTTCAACCAAGCATTTCCTCGGTTGACCAGCACACCCTGTGCACCATCCTTGGTGACACAGGTCACAGAGGTAGGCGTATCAGTCTCGCGGCCGAGGATATAGCCGTTGTAAAGGCCACAGCCGTTCAGACAGATCTCATTGGCGCTGATGATGCCGGAGTTATAGCTAAAAGTACCTTCACCCGTGTTATACTCCAGCGTGCCTTCACCCGTAACCTCTCCACCTGGGAGAATATATATCTGACCCGTAGTACCACTGGCAGAAGGCGTGGCGCTGAGCGTCATACCCTCCGGGATAATCACCTTGCCGCCACTACCGACAACGATGACATTGCCATTAGACACACGCTGGTTGAAGCTAAGCGTCCAAGTGCCAGTCACATAGACCGACATATTGCCACGAATACCCATTGAAGGCAGATAACCTGTATAGTTGTCACTGATGCTGAGGCGCAGGCGGTCATCACCTACTGGTTCAGCATCCATCGAAGACACCTCGATAAAGGGACCTGTAGTATAATCACTGACGTCGGGCATCTCCATGATGGGTACACTCCATCGCTCATCCATCCCGCCCGTCGGCTGCTGGACACGGACTTCTGTTTCAGGCTGCTGTCCACTGAACACCACCTCACTGCCCGAGGCCATCGCAGGGAATGCCTTGCAGACGGCATGTCCGTCGCTGTCGAAGCAGGCGGCATAGAGCAGGGCATCATGGGCCGGACGGCACACTGTAATGGTCTTCGACTCGCCGGACTTCAGACGGGCCATACCCAGATAGCAGGCAGAAGCATCGTAAATGGCAGTCGTGGGGAGAATATACACACGATATTCCATCTCATTCCCATAATCAACAGAAATCTTGACAGACAAACCCGTAGACGTACTCCAATCCTGAAGGGTATCTACCTGTTTGCCACCCATGACCATAGCTAAGAAATTATCCTTGAATTCTTGTTCAGGTGTTGTCTCGGATTCCTTTGAACATCCTCCTGCCGTTAAACAAAGTGCAACAACAGCAATCAAGACCTTAATCCAGCTCTTCTTTCTCATCATACGCGGATGTTTAATTAATGGTGTGGACCAGCCAGGGCTTGAACCTGGGACCTCCAGATTATGAGTCTGTTGCTCTAACCAACTGAGCTACAAGTCCGAGTTTTGCGATGCAAAGGTATAGGAAAATCTTTAAATATCCAAATTTTTAAAGAGAAAACACACAAAATAAGTGGAAAATAAGTACCTTTGCACTCCAATGGAGATTATTCGTGACATAGAAAAGACGAGAATGGTGGTAAAATGCGCGGCCACCATCGGTGTGTTTGACGGCGTCCATGCGGGACATCGGCAGGTCATCAAACATCTGGTTTCTAGCGCTCAGTTCCACCATCTGGCTTCGATGGTCATCACTTTTGACCGCCAGCCCCGTCAACTGTTCGATCCCGAGTTCCGTCCTCAGTTGCTGACGACGCAGGAGGAAAAAGAACAGGAAATCGAACGATTAGGCGTCGATTTCCTGGTGGTGCTGCCTTTCACCAAAGAGATGGCTTCACTTTCGGCCCGTGACTTCATGGTGCAGATCCTCAAAGAGAAGCTGAACGTGAAGAGTCTACAGATAGGCTACGACAACCGTTTCGGACATGACAGGACGGAAGGCTTCGATGATTACAGGCGCTATGGTCAGGAACTGGGCATCAATGTGTATCAAGGCATCAAGTTGTCGTTTCAGGATTATGATTTTGCCGTCTGCTCGTCGAACATCCGCAGCCTGCTTGCTGAAGACGGCGACATCGAAACGGCTACCGTTATGTTAGGGCATCCCTACCAGCTATCCGGCAAAGTCATGCCAGGCGAGCATATCGGGCACCAGTTAGGATTCCCCACGGCCAACCTACAGCCCGACGATCCCTTCAAACTGATTCCCGCCAGCGGAGTGTATGCAGTGTGGGCTCAAGTCGCGGATCAGACCACCCCTGGCCCCTCCCGCTCGAGCTCTGCTCGCTTGCTACCAGAGGGACGCAAGAACTCAGGAGGGGAACTGCCCGCGATGATGAACATCGGCACACGGCCTACCTTCGATGGCAGGAACCGCACCTTAGAGGTGAACATCTTCGACTTCGACGGCGATCTCTACGGACAGACGGTGATCATCACGTTTGTAGCAAGGCTGCGCGAGGAACGGAAATTTGAATCTCCCGAGGCTTTGGTGGCTCAGCTGAAGATAGACCGTGAAAGGGTGAAGAGAGCCACAGATTACACAGATAATCACAGAAAGAAAGATTAACACAGAAAAGTGAATCCTATATGAAGAATGCTATTATCTACACGTTCGTTTTCCTCGCCATTCAGGTGATAGCCGGTTTTATAGTCGACGGCATCTGGCGCTGGACGTTAGGGAAAGGTGCCATGAATGATGCCACCGGCATCATCGTCACGACGATGGTGTTTACAGTGATATCCGTAGCCGTGTTCCTGTTAGCGAAATGGTGCGAGGTGTCGAGACACTGGATCCGGAAGCGTCCATGGGTGATGCTGTTCTGGTGCGCCATCGCAGCCGTCGGGGCCATCATTCCCTCCGTCTGGATCCAGGAGCACATGCCCGAACTGCCCAATATCGCCGAAGATACGTTCGACCTCATCATGAGAGACCGCTGGGGTTATGTGGCCGTCGGACTGCTAGCGCCATTGGCCGAAGAACTGGTATTCCGTGGAGCCATCCTGAAGTCACTTCTGCAATGGTGCAACAAGCCTTGGGCAGCCATCGCCATCTCGGCATTTCTCTTTGCCGCCGCCCACATGAACCCGGCCCAACTACCGCACGCCTTCATCATCGGTCTGCTGTTAGGATGGCTGTATTACCGCACCAACAGCATTATTCCCGGGATGGTGTACCACTGGATCAACAACTCAGTGGCCTACGTGATGTATAACCTCTACCCCAATCCCGACCTCAAGCTGACAGACCTCTTCGGTTCCGAACGGACAGCACTGATGGCCGTGGGCTTCTCGCTCTGCATCTTCCTCCCCGCCCTCTTCCAACTGAACCTGAGGCTGAAAAAATAAGCGAAGTGGGCTGCGACCTCCCGGTCGCAGCCCATACCTTCATTTAGTACTTAATAATTTGAGAGAATCGAAACTTCACAGTTTCTTCATTTTAAAATATAGAAAGCATAGAAAAAAATTATTCCAAGTAAGTGGATTGCTCCTTAGCCGGAACCTGAGGCACCTGGATGGTGTCACTCATGTTCTCCGCCTGTATCGTGGTCAACACGTTGACCGTATCTGCCAGTTCCTGTTGGGCCTTCATATAGGCACCTTTCGGATCTTCCCAGATATCCCACGGCGCCTGGGCGGCATTGCCCAACGTCAGGATGATGGCCACGATGGCGGCGGCCTTGAACAGAGGCATCAGACGATCCTTCAGCGAGAAGGTCTTAGCCACTGGGGCTTCACCGATCTGCTCAAGGATACAGGCATCGAAGTCTTCGCCCAACGGTTCCTCCTTCTGCATTTCGCAGACGAAGAGCGCCCGGTATTTCCGGATCTCCTCTGGAACCTCCGGCATCTCCGGCTGGCTGAAGAACGTCCGGAGAATCGACTCCTCCTGAAGGGTGGTCTCACCCTCCCAGTAACGTTCCAATAACTGTTCGATGTACTTATAGTCCATAATTCTCTGCCTTTATAAATTGTTGCTTGATCTGTTGTCGTGCCCTGAAGATGTTGATTTTCACCTGTTCCTCTGTGACACTTAGGATCTTCGCTATTTCCTTGTAACTCTTGCCCTCGAACTCCCGGAGCTGCATGCAACTGCGTTGTTTCTCGGGCAAGTTGTCGATGAGCTGCCTGACAAGTGCGATGCGGTCGCGCTGCATGGCCTGCTCTTCGGGATTGGATGAATAGCTGTGGTCGGCTGCGTCGCTCCCCTCTTCCAGACTCGGATTCTGGTTTTCCGCCTTCCTCATCTTGTCAACGGCGATGTTCCGACAGATAGTGAGGCAGAAGGCTTCGATGGAGTCTAACTCCTCCCAGTGGTCTCGCCTGTTCCAGACCTTGATCATCGTCTCCTGAACCACGTCCTCCGCCTCCGCCGGATTGAGAGTGATGCGGAGTGCGAGCCGATAAAGCTCATTTTTCAGCGGAAGGATATCATTCCGGAAACTGATCTTTTTCATCCTCTCTAATATTAATGACGATTGAAAACGGGAAAAGTTACACTCGGATGAATTTTTTTGCATCGGATTCACACGGATAATCACGGATTTTGTCCTTCCGTGGCTATATTATCCGTGTAAATCCGTGTGAATCTGTGGCAATAATATCATCCGTGGCATATAGTTGTGCCGCTGTGGCCGTCGAGGGCGGTGGCGAGGGTGATGATAACACGGGAGACGCCAGCATCGATGGCAGAGAGGGCATTCTCAATCTTCGGCAACATACCACCGCTAATGGTACCGTCTGCTTTTAATTTAATAAAGTTCGCGCGCGTAATGGTCGGAATGACAGAGTCTTCATCGTCAGGATTACTGAGCACGCCTTTCTTCTCAAAACTGAAGATCAGCGTCACATCATAGTATGGAGCGAGCGCCTTGGCAGTCTCACTGGCGATGGTGTCGGCATTGGTGTTGAGGATGTTCCCCTGCCCGTCGTGTGTCAGTGGAGCCATCACGGGGGTGACGCCTTCCTCAATGAGCCGGCTGAGCATCTGACCGTCAGCACGATCCACATCACCCACGAAACCGAAGTCGATGCCATCTTTCAACGGCCGCTTATGACTGCGGATGACGTCCATATCAGCCCCCGTCAGTCCGAGGGCGTTCACGCCGTTGGCCTGCAGACGAGCTACGAGGTCCTTGTTCACCAGTCCGCCATAGACCATCGTCACCACTCTGAGCATATCTGCGTCGGTGATACGACGGCCACCCACCATCTTCGACTCAATACCGAGGGCTTCTGCCACCTTCGTGGCCTTCCGTCCGCCACCGTGCACCAGCACCTTCTTTCCCTCAATGGCACTGAAGTCCTTCAGCAACTGCCCGAGCTGAGCCTCGTCTTCCACGACAGCCCCACCCACCTTTACTATTGTCAGTTTTTCTTTCATATTCGGTGATATTCTATTTGGCACGGATTACACGGCTCTTACTAAGAGACACGGCTTTTGTTGTAGCCGTGTTAATCCGTGAAATCCGTGCCTATATTTATTCTAAATAGGTGTATCCGTAAAGGCCGGAGCGATAGTTCGACAGGAACTCCTTGCCCTCCTCGAGCGAGATCTTGCCCTGTTTCACGCTCTTGGCCACCCAGACCTCCAGCTGACGGACGAGTTTCTTGGGATTATACTGCACGTATTCGAGCACCTCCTCCACTGTCTCACCGTCGATGATCTGGTCGATATGATAGGTGCCGTCTTTCTCAGAGATATGCACGGCGTTCGTATCGCCAAAGAGGTTGTGCATATCGCCGAGTATCTCCTGATAGGCACCCACGAGGAATACACCTAAATAATAAGGCTCGTTCTTCTTCAGCGGGTGAACAGGCAGCGAATGGGTGTTATGCCTATTGGTAGTGAAATTGGCGATCTTTCCGTCCGAGTCGCAGGTGATATCCTGGATGGTGGCATTCCGTGTGGGACGCTCATCCAATCTTTGGATAGGCATGATCGGGAACACCTGGTCGATGGCCCACGAGTCGCTGAGACTCTGGAAGAGCGAGAAGTTACAGAAATACTTGTCTGCCAACAGCTTGTCAATCTTCATCAGTTCCTCAGGGATATGCTTCAGGCTCTTGGCGAGGGCGTGGATCTCGTGACAGACACTCCAATACATTGCCTCCACCTCAGCACGTGTTTTCAGATCGACGATGCCATGCGAGAACAGGTCGAGCACCTCTTCACGGATCTGTTCGGCGTCGTGCCAGTCCTCCAGCACATTACGGGGTGAGAGATTATCCCAGATCTCATAGAGGTCCTTCACCAACTGGTGGGAGTTCTCATCGGGCTCAAACTCCTCCGGCATCTCAGGCAACGAGGCCGTTTCCAGCACGTCGATGACGAGCACGGAGTGATGGGCGGCCAGCGAACGGCCACTCTCAGTGATGATATTCGGATGCGGCAGGTCGTTCTTGTTCGCAGCATCAACGAAAGTATAGATACAGTCATTGACATACTCCTGGATGGAGTAGTTGACAGACGACTCACTCGACGGCGAACGGGTACCGTCATAATCGACGCCCAAGCCACCGCCACAATCGACGAAGTCCACATTATATCCCATCTTATGCAGTTGGATATAGAACTGCGAGGCCTCACGGAGGGCCGTCTGGATACGACGGATCTTCGTGATCTGCGAACCGATATGGAAATGAATCAGTCTGAGACAGTCGCGCATATCTTTCTTATCCAGCAGATCCAGAGCTTCTAATAGTTCTGCACTTGTCAGACCGAACTTCGAAGCATCGCCGCCGCTCTCCTCCCATTTGCCGGAACCAGAAGAAGCAAGTTTGATGCGGATACCGATATTCGGACGGATATTCATCTTTTTGGCCTCACGGGCGATGATCTCCAGTTCGTTCATCTTCTCCACGACGATGAAAATCTGCTTGCCCATCTTCTGTGCCAACAGGGCCAGTTCGATATAACTCTGGTCCTTATAGCCGTTGCAGACGATGATCGAGTCGCTCTGACACTGCATGGCGATGACGGCATGCAATTCAGGCTTCGAACCAGCCTCCAGTCCGAGATTGAACTTCCGGCCATGAGAAATAATCTCCTCGACGACGGGTTGCATCTGGTTCACCTTGATGGGATAGACCACATAGTTCTCGCCTTTGTAATCGTATTCCTCCGAGGCTTTCTTGAAACAGCTCCACGTCTTCTCAATCCGGTTGTCAAGGATATCGGGGAAACGGAGCAGCACGGGCGGCGTGACATCACGCAGCGCCAGTTCGTCCATCACCTCACGCAGATCGATCTGCGTACCGTTCTTGCAGGGTGTGACATAGACGTCGCCCTTCTCGTTGATGCCGAAATAGGAGGTACCCCAACCGTTGATGTTGTAGAGCTCCTTCGAGTCATCGATGGTCCATTTCTTCATAAGCCTAATAGTTCTTTTATTTTCTCGACACTGATTTTGATCTTATCATAGTTGTCCATGAGGCTGACATCGAGCGTGTAGTGGGCCTTCGTATAGAAGGGTTCACGCTTCTCCAGCTGTTCCTTGATAAACTTCAACAACTCCTCTTTGCTCTTGCCCTTCAATAGTGGGCGTTCCACCTTGGCCATCAACAGATGCTTGTACAGCACCTCGGGCTCGGCCTTCAGATAGACCACCTGTCCCTGCTGGTTCAGATAATCCATATTGTCGAAGAAACAGGGTGTGCCGCCACCGCAGCTGATGATGACATCCTCAAATTCCGCCACCTCGTGGAGCATGTTATACTCGATTTGGCGGAACCCCTCCTCTCCGCGCTCGGCGAAAATCTCCGATACGGTCTTCCGCATCCGGCTCTCGATATACCAGTCGAGATCGTAGAAGATGATGCCTAACTCCTTCGAGAGTGCCTTGCCGATGGTGGTCTTGCCGGCACCCATATAGCCTATGAGGATGATGCGGGTCATTTGTTGATGATCTTCATACAATCCTCAAGCGTCAGTTCGGCAGCCTTCTCATGCATGCTCTTCGGCAGACGGTAGTTCTTGCCGTCGTAGGCGAGGTAAGGACCATAACGGCCATCCAGCACTTCCAGTTTCGGATCCTCGGCAAACGTCTTCAGATGCTTGCGTTTCTCCTCCTGCTGTTTCTCCTGAATAAGTTCGATGGCCTCATCGAGGGTGATGGACATGGGGTCAACGCCTTTGGGCACCGACGTATATTTGCGGTCGAAAAGGATATAGGGACCGAAGCGGCCTGCACCAATGGTGACGGGTTTACCATGATAGTCACCGACCTCACGGGGCAGCTTAAAC
>JAEEGK010020482.1_pt1 | contig 14063 bp, 12 predicted proteins | sample 8958771 | NCBI WGS metagenome assembly JAEEGK01 (sample SAMN16246547, study PRJNA631951) | gut metagenome | biome: gut microbiome; feature: rumen; material: SC-attached | host: Bos | place: Iran: Karaj | collected 2018-10
GCGGCATTTGCCCTCCTGCGTTGCTTGGGGGCCTGTACCGGGCGGCCCCAGCCCTCCCCCGGCCCGGAACCCACGCCCGCGGCGGCGGTCACGGCCACCCCTGCGCCCGCGCCGGAGGCACCGCCTTCCTCCACACCGGAATCTGCGCCGACGCCAACGCCGGAGCCCACGCCATCCCCCACACCGGAGCCTGCGTCCACCCCCACGCCGGAGCCGGAGGACCCGACGGAGCCCCTCCTGGGGAAAATGAAACGGGAGAATGCGGAGAGCATCCGTTATGAGCTGGGTTCCTGGGGGGAAACCTATCTGCTGCGCAGGGGAGAGGAGGGCTTCGAGGAAGCTCTGGACATCCTCTTTTCCCTCCGGGGCGTGCGCTGTGAAAAGCCGGAGGCCCTCAATACCCGCAGCTTCGACCTGGGCCGCCAGGTGGAGCTGGCCTACGACGGCGAGTATGTCTACGGCGGGAGCTATAACGGCCACCGCTGGCTGCGCCTGGAGGGGGAGGGCAGGCCGGACCAGGCGCTGAGCGCCATCTTTGAACGCTGCGCCCCCGCCCTTAGTGGCGTCGGCGGCCTCGCCCCCGGCCATGAAAACCTGATCCGGGACGACACCCTCGTTTTGCGGACCAGCAGCCCGGTCTACGACTGGGCGACCCTGACAAATGCCATCCGGGGGATGCACGAATCCTACAAGGAATCCGGAAACCGGGCGGTGGACGAGCTCGCGGAAATCTATCTCATCCGGGAAAACCGGACGGAGGAGACCATCCTCTTCGACACGCCGGTGCTGGAAATGCTGGTGGACGGGGAGTGGCACTACCGGCATTTCCGTTCCAGCGGCAGCTTCCTCATGTACGGCGTGGCGGAGCCGGGGGAAAGCATGCTGAATATCCCCATGTGGCGGCTTGCCGGGGAGCTGGAGCCGGGTCAGTACCGCATCTGCGTCACCTATTTCCTGGGCGGCGGCGAGGCGACAAGTCCGGACCACGTGGCCTACGCGGAGTTCGAGATCGCGGAGGATGGGCCGGAAACGCCCATCCCGCCCCTGCCCTGGCTGGAAGAAGCCCTGGAAGCCTATGAAAAGGCGGAGGAAGCGTATTGCTGGTTCAAGCTGGATAGTCTGGCAAACGGCCCCGACGCGGACCGGGAAATGAAGGACGACGAAGGCCGGTGGCTGATCACCGACCCGCGCTTTGCCGACTGGGAGACCCTGGAAAACTACCTCCTGGGGCTCTTTGACCGGGATACGGCGGAACACCTGCTTTCCGGCGGACCCTATAAGGAATTCGCTGGGCGCGTGTACGGCTGGTCCGGCGGAACGGGCACAGACTGGCGGGTGGGAGAGCGGACGGGCATCCGGGCCTGGCGGGAAATGAACGGGAAGGTGTACGTCGCCGTCAGCTATGAATATCTGCCGGACGGCCTGACAAGCGCGGGAGAGTTCACCTGCACCTACCCCTATGTGTGGGAGGGGGATCACCGGGTCTTCCGGGGTTTCACCCTGCCCTATGTGGATGGCATTCCCGCAGATTTTGAGGAGGACTGAAATGAAACTCCGCAGTTTGTTTTCCGCGCTTATCTGCCTGGCCCTGCTGCTGGGCCTGGCCCCTGCCGCCATGGCGGCGGAGAAGGATTACCGCTGCTCCCCCTGGGCGGCGGAGGAAATGGCGGAGGCAATAAGCCTGGGATTCCTGCCCGCCGACCTCCCGGAGGACTGCACGCAGCCCATCACCCGCCGGGACTATGCCCGCGTCGCCCTGAATTTCGTCTCGGAGCTGCAATATAGCTTCCATGTGGGCGGTACCTTCTTCACGGAGGTCTACTGCCAGGCGAAAAGCCTTAAGCAGGCCGCGCCCTTCGCCGACGCGCCGGAGGAGACGCTCACCCAGGCCCGGAGCATCGGCCTAATCCAGGGGCGCAGCGAGACGGAATACGACCCGGATTCCGGCATCACCCGGCAGGAAGCCGCCCTCATCCTGCGGCGGGCCTACAGCCGCTATGCCGACCCGGAGGCCCTGGAAGCGGCCCCCGCCGCCTATACCGACGGGGAGAAGATCGCCGCCTGGGCCATGGAGGGCGTGGATTTCGTCACCGCCGCCGGGGTCATGCAGGGCGTGGGGGAGGGCAAATTCGACCCCCTGGGGGCCTACACCGTGGAACAGTGCGTCGTGACCTTCCTGCGCCTGTATAAGTCCGCGCCGGTGAGCCGTGCTAAGGGCAATGTGGAGCCCCTGCTCCCAACCTATCAGGTGACGGCCCTCCTGGTCACCCAGAAGATGGGCGACATGCCCATCACCCTGGAGCGGAAGACGGAGGCGGCGGGCTGCACGGTGCTGCACTGCGCCTACCGCGGCCTTCCCCACGGCAGCCTGGACTATCTCTACGTCGTCCTTGACGGAGGCGGCATATGGGACGCTCTGCGCGCTCTGAGCACCGTGGGCGACGCGGAACGCTATGCGGCCCTGGGGAACCTGCGGCGCTGGAGCTGGAGCTTCACGGAGGACGGAGGCGCCCTCACCCTCCATGGGGAATATGCCTCCGGGGATACGGAGGATTATCTTTTCCGTCTGGACCCCGCCGCCATGGACCCCTGGACGCCCTATACCCCGGAACCGGGGGAGGAAGCAGTGGAGCTGGTCAAGAGCTGCGGCGCCATCGTCCCCCGGCGGCTGGCGGATACCGGGGTGAAGATCGTAGGGCTCCTGCCCCCCGATCCCTCTGGCGAGGATATGATCGCCCTGGGGGAGGACGGCAGCGTTTTCATCTGGGAGAATGTGCATGACGACGGGCCGGAGGGAAAAGCCATCTGGCGCTTTGAATGGGCGAAAACCCCGGTGCGGTATGCCTTTTTCCGCTTCACCTACTGCTGCGTGGACGACCGGGGCGTGCTTTGGTCCGGGGAGCGGGGCGGCGGCCTGGCCCCCCGTATGACCGGCGTCCGCTACGGGGAGACTTATCTTTCCGAGGGCCTGGCCGTGACGACGGCGGGGCAGCTTCTCCTCTGGTACGGGGAAGAGGCGCCGGTTTGCGTGCTGGAAAACGTGGGCGACGCCCGGCGCTTCGGCAGCTTCGTCTATGCCGTCGGGAACGACGGCGCCCTCTGGCGGCTGGCGGGCTTCGGGGAGCAGGACAAGCGCATCCTCACCGACCCCCGGCCGGAAAAACTGCTGGATGGGGTGCGGGCGGTCAGCGGCTGCCTGGCCCTGAAGGAGGACGGCAGCGTCTGGAGCCTGGCGGGAGAGGCGCCGGAGAAAATGCTGGACGATGGGGCATACATCCATTCCAATGGCAGTGCCTTCGCCGCCGTCCTGGATAACGGGGAGCTGTGGTGCTGGGGCACCCTCCACCAGCCGGGGAACGTGCAGAATGCGATCACCCTGGACGCCCCCGCCCTCTGCTGCGAGGACGTGGCCCAGGCCACCTGCTGCTATGACGGCGTCCTGATCCTGAAAACCGACGGGACCCTGCTGACGCTGCGATACGAGGACGGGGAACTGCAATCGTTTCCCGTGGCATAGTCGCGCTTTCAGCCCGGCTAAGAATCAGCGCCTGTGCAAACGCTTTGGTTTGCACAGGCGCATTTCCGCTTGCGGACAGACCTGCCATTTCGCCGAATAAGGACGCCGTTACCCTCTGTCGTTGGTCGCGTCACCGCTGCCCCAGATGGGGATGGCTTCCCCCAGATAGCGGGGGAGGGGCTTCAGGATGCACTTGAAAAAGTCCTTGTCCCTGGCCAGGATCTCCCGCACGTCCCGGTAGAGCTGCCCCGCGTAACGCCGGGTGTCGCAGCTGACGCCCACCGCCTCCAGGCCCAGAGCCCGGGCGATCCAGAGGGCGCGGGGCAGGTGGTAGGCCTGGGTGACGATGACCACCTTTTTCACGCCGAAGATGGCCCCAGCCCGGTAAAAGCTGTCGTAGGTGGCGAAGCCCGCATGGTCCATGAAGATATCCTCCGAGGGCACGTCCTGGGCCATGGCCGCGTCCTTCATGGCGTTCACCTCGTCGTGGTCGGAGCGGCTGTGGTCCCCGCTCATGAGGAGCTTGGGGGCGACCCCGGCCTTGTAGAGGTCCACCCCGGTCTGGATGCGTTCCCCCAGCATGAGGTTGGGGCTCCCGTCGGGCTTCAGCCCCGCCCCCAGCACCAGGATGCAGTCGGCCCCAAAGGCGGCGGCCTCCTCCGGAGAGACGATGCTTTTGCGGCCCGTGGCCAGGATCAGCAGGTCCGGCCCCAGGCCAAGCAGCAGCGCCAGCAGCACCAGGGCCGCGGCGAAAGTCAGCAAAACTCTCTTTTTCTTTTTCATCGGGTCCTCCCGGTCATGTGATGGCTCCATTGTAGCAGAAAGAGAAGGGCAATAAAACGGACAGCTTGCTTTCTTTAGTGAAAAAAGTATGGTATCATGGGAAAAAACCTTCTGGGGAGGAAAAACCATGGAGATCGGCATCACGAGAGAAGAAGCCCTGGCGCTTCTGAAGCAGTACAACAAGGAGCCCTTCCACCTGCGCCACGCCCTGACGGTGGAGGCGGTGATGGACTGGTACGCCGCCCGCCTGGACCCGGAAAACCGGGAATTCTGGTCGTTGGTGGGTCTCCTGCACGACATCGACTTTGAGGGCTGGCCGGAGGAGCACTGCAAAAAGGCTCCGGAACTGCTGCGGGCCGGGGGCTGCACGGAGGAATGCATCCACGCCGTGTGCAGCCACGGCTGCGGCATCTGCTGCGACGTAGAGCCGACCCTGGAGATGGAAAAGGTGCTCTTTGCCGCCGACGAGCTCACCGGCCTCATCTGGTCGGCGGCCCTGATGCGGCCCAGCAAGAGCTGCACGGACATGGAGCTATCCAGCCTCAAAAAGAAATTCAAGGACAAGAAATTCGCCGCCGGCTGCTCCCGGGACACCATCCGGGAGGGGGCGGAGCGCCTGGGCTGGGAACTGGACAAGCTCCTTGGGGACACCCTGGCGGCCATGGCGGAATACGAAGCGAAAATCAACGCCGAGGCGGAAACAATCTGAGGGTTTTCACGTCTAAATAAGCAGAAGGGGGGAGAGACGATGCGGAAAAGCGGCATGACGGCGGCCTGCGCCGCCGGGCATTTCTTCATCGACTTTCTCTGCGCCTGGGCCCTCTTCCGCTTCTGCCGCCCCACGGACGCCTGGGCGGAAGTCATGCTCTACTATAATTTCTGCGCCTTCGCCCTCCAGATGCCCCTGGGCCTCCTGGCGGACCGCTTCCGGCAGGATCGGAGCTTTATGGTCCTGGGCAGCCTCCTGGTGGGCCTTGCCTGCCTCGGCCTGGGGAAAGCGCCCCTGGCCCTGGCGGTGGCGGCGGGGGTGGGGAACGCCCTCTACCACGTGGGGGGCGGCGTGGCGGTGCTCCACGCCTATGCGCGTAAGGCGGGGCCGCTGGGCGTCTTCGTATCTCCCGGCGCCTTCGGCATCTTCTTCGGCACCCTCCTGGGCAAGGCGGGCACGGATATCCTGGCCCCCTCCCTCGTCGGTCTGGCGGCCTGCCTTACGCTGGCCTGGCTCCTGCGGGGGGCGGACAAGCCCGCGCCCATAGACCCCTTCCGGCTGGACGCGCCCTTTGCCGCATTAACCTGCCTGTTCCTGGTGGTGTGCCTCCGCTCCCTCCTGGGCTTCCTGTTCACCTTCCCCTGGAAGACGGGGTGGTGGAGCGTGGCGGCGGCCTGCGCCGTGGTCTTCGGCAAGGCGGCGGGAGGCTATGTCAGTGACCGGGCGGGGATGAAATGGGCCTCCCTGGGCTCCCTGGGGCTGGCGGCCCTGGGCTTCCTTTTTTCCGCAAGCCCTCTCTGCGGGGTGCTGGCCATCTTCTTTTTCAATATGACCATGCCCCTCACCCTCCGGGCGGCGGCGGACGCCCTGCCGGGGATGCAGGGCTTCTCCTTCGGCCTCCTCACCTTCGCCCTGTTCCTGGGCTTCCTGCCCGCCTGGGCAGGCTTCGGCCTGCCGAATGCCGGGTGGTTCCTTATGCTGGGGGCGCTAGTGTCCCTTGGACTGCTGCTGCCGGGGCTGCGCAAGAAGACATGAGCGGCTGGCTGATCGCTCTGGGGGCATCCCTGGGCCTGACCCTGGTGTTGGAGGGGGCCTTTGCCCTCCTGTGGGGCCTGCGGGGCCGGGATCTTGTACTCTGCTGCCTGGTGAACCTGCTCACGAACCCGCCCCTGGTGTTCTGCGTCCTGAGCTGGCGGCATTTCGGCCCCGCCCCGGCCTGGCTGCCTGTGCCCATTCTGGAGGCCCTGGCGGTGTGGGTCGAGGGGCATTTCTATAAGAAGGACGGGGAGAATATCCGCCGCCCCTGGCTGCTGTCTCTCTGCGCCAATGCGTTCAGCTATACCCTGGGCCTTCTGATCGGGGCCACTTTCTAGGAGGTGCCTTATGAAACGGTTTTTGACGCTGCTGTTCATCCTTGCCCTCTGCTTGAGCCTTAGTATGAGCGCCTTTGCGGACGTGATCTATGAGCCGGAGGATAGCTTCTTTGAAAAGCACAGGGACGAGTGCTATTATGAAAACCGGGTGTATATCGCCTCCGGGGAGAACGGCTATGCCTCCGCCAAAAAGAACCCCACGTCGAAAAAGGCGGAATGGGAGATCCCCAACGGCACGGAGATCTATATCAGTTTCGTGTGGGATCAGGACGGGGGCTGGGGCCTGAAGGACTCTCATGGCTGGATCAGCATGGATGAACTGACGGTGAAATACGACGGCATCTCCTTTGCACAGGAGCACGGCGGGGAGTTCCTCTACCTGGACGAATGGGAATTTATAGACCTGACGGGCCGCGACTGCCTGCACCTCTGGCGCTACCCCGGCGATACGGAGCCCTTCAACACCCTGAGCGGGTCGGGGGAGGACTACTGGTGGGGCTGGCCGCCGGAGGAAATGAGCGTCAATACCATCTATGAGGACCCGGCTGGCCGCCGCTGGGGTTATGTGAATTACTATTACGGCCTGCGGGATTTCTGGGTCTGCCTGACGGCCCCGGACGACGCCTCCATCGGCGGCGGGGAGGCGCCCCAGCCCGTGGAGGTTTCCCCCACGGAAACGCCCGCCCCCACGGAGGTGCCCGTCCCCACGGACGCGTCCACGCCTACGGTTTCCCCCGCGCCTACCGTTACTCCGGCTGCCCCCCAGCCCACGGAGCTGCCCCCCATCATCGACCCCGTGCCGCCCCAGCCCTTCCCCTGGCTCCCCGCGGGCCTTGCCGTCGGCGCGGTGGTGATCGCGGGCGTCCTCCTGGCGGTGTTCCGAAAGAAAAAGTGAGCAATACGCCGATAGCTTCACCCCTGCCCGGCAGTGCCGGGCAGGGGTGAATGTTTGTTACTTCTGCTTCTTTGCGTCCACCTCGATGAAGTAATGCTCCACCGCCGGGTCCAGGGTCACCTGGAGGACGCCCTTTTCCGGGTCAAAGCCGAAATTCTGGTCGAGGATGATGATATACTCCCAGCCCTCCAGCATAGCCCCCTGCTGCGTGAATGCCAGGGGGCTTCCCAGCCGGGGCGTGAGGTCATAGCCGTTGCGCCGCAGATCCCGCTGCGTGCCGGAAAAGTCATAGCTGGGGTGCTTAGGTGCCGTGACGGTGAGCCGGCGGCTCTCCCCGGCGGGGATGTGCAGCGTGAAGCGGACATACAGCACCCGACGATCCCGCAGCCGGTTGAATTCCTCCTCCAGGGAACCGTCAGCGCTTTGCCAGAAGCGGGTGTAGTTGCCCTCCAAAAGGCCGATCTCCCTCCAATGGGCGGCGATCAGGCCTGCTGCTGCGGCAGAGCGGCGGATCTCCTCCGCTGTCTCCGGCGGCATGCCCACCGTAGCTGCCTCCTCCAGCTCCTGGCTCAGCAGGTGCAGCTGCCGCACCATCTCCCCCAGGGTGGAGGCATAGCGCACCACCGTGCCCCCGGCCTCCTCCGTGGGAACGGTGCAGCTGCCGTCGGTGTAGGCCCGCAAGGTATAGTCCCCGATGTCCTCTCCCAGCACCAGGAGCCAGGCGCTCTGCCCGTCCCCCCTGGCGCCCTTCCGGGGAACGGAGCAATGGCGTTGGCACATGCCCGTGGCCAGGTCGTTGGTCCCGCCGTTGAAGCCAAAGGTGAGTACGGCGGTCTTTGCGCGGTCGATGGTGAATTCCATGTTCAAGGTGGGATTCTTCACATCCTCCGACCGTTCCCCCCAGCGGTCACGAAGCTCATAGACCACCACAGGGATGTCCAGGGAGGGAGGCTCCGCCAGCGCCCGGTCCAGGTAGCCGTCCTCCAGCCATGCTTTATAATCCTCCCAGTCATTCAGACGGGGCGCCCGTCCCTGCCGGTTTGTGCCGGGCCCCAGGATGCATTCCGTTTCCACCGGCATGCCGTCCAGGGTGACAGAGGGCAAGCCCTCCTCCTGCGGGGATGTGACGACGGGGTAGTAGAGCGTATAGCTCCGGTCCTCCCCGGTGGGATTCGTCAGCAAGTATTCGTCTATGACCGTGATCTTCCGTACATAGGGGGAAGGGGAAGCGCCGCTGTAGCCGGTGAAATCCAGGGTGACGCACCGCGCCGCCGCCAGCTCCGTGCCCTCCGGCGCCGTCAGGGGGAGGATCGGCCCGGCGTAGTACATGAAGCTGCCCTTCTCCTTGCTGCTGCCGCCGCCTGCAGCGGGACCGAGGGGGACGACGCCCAGGACGGCCAGCAGATAGGTTCCTCCCGCCAGCAGGAGGAAGCATGCCGCTGCCAGTCCTGCGAGCCGGGGCAGGGTGACGCGCCGGATGCGGGGGAGAGCAGCTTCCTCGACATACTCCTCCCGGATATCGGTGATGGCGCGAAATAAAACTAGCGCTCTATCCTCGTTCACAGGCTGATCCCCTCCTTCTCCAGGGCCTTTCTGAGGCTTTGCCGCAGGCGCAGCATCTTTTGGGCCAACCTGGCAGGGGAGAGGGCCCGCTCCTTTGCCAGCTCCTGCAGGCTCAGGCCGTACCAGTAGCGGCGCAGAAAGAGGACGCGGTCCGTCCTTCCAAGGAAGGCCAGCCAGCGGTCGATGGCGTCCCGCAGCTCCTTGGCTTCCAGGGCCTTATCCGGCGTGTCCGGGGCGGGGAGGCAGTCAGTTAGCTCGCCCAGCAGCTCCGTCATCCCCGCATCCCGCTTGCGGCGGTGCTCCCGGTTCCAGCAGCCCAGGGAGAGATTGCGCGCCACTTTCCCCAGCCAGGCCCGGAGGCTGCCCGGCCTTTCCGGGGGCATGGCGTTCCAGGCGGCGTGGTAGGTATCGCTCACGGTCTCCTCCGCGTCCTCCGGGCTGCGCAGCAGGTTGAAGGCGATCTGATAGCAGTAAGCGCCGTATTTCGTGCGCGTCTCCTCGACGGCCTGCTCATTTCGCTGCCAGTACAGCTCGATGATGGCTTCGTCCTCCATGGGCCGCCTCCTTTCCGACTGGATTCGTTTTCACCTGTATAGTACCGTTTTCCCGCCGGATATTGCATCCCGCCGCAGATTTATTTCATTCTATCATTTTTGTCAACAGAAAGAGGCGGACCCGGTTGGGCCCGCCTCTGCGTCGTTTGGTTCACTTTTTCCTGCGCTGGAAGTCTTCATCGATGCGGGCCTTCCACTTTCTGCCCAGAGGGGCGCTGGCCCGGACGCAGCTGACCGCTTCGCTGAGGACCTCGTAATTCAGGGCGGTGCCCGCGGCGTCAGAGTGGTAGTTCACGGCCCGGTCCTCCCGGATGCCGAATCTCTTCGCGGTTTCCACGGCGTCGATGTTGGCCCCCAGGAAGAGAAATTCCCAGCCCTGCTCCTTTTTCGCCTCGATGAGTTTCTTCACCTCGTCGCTGCCGTAGCGATGGGAGGCGTTTTCCATGCCGTCGGTGGTGATGACGAACAGGGTGTGCTCCGGGATGTCCTCCTCCCTAGCGTACTTGTGAATGTTGGAAATGTGCTTCACCGCGTCCCCGATGGCGTCCAGCAGGGCGGTGCAGCCGCCCACGCTGTACTCGCTGTCCGTCATGGGGGGCACCTTCTCCAGGGGCAGCCGGTCATGGATGACCTGGCTCCGGTCGGAAAACAGCACGGTGCTGACCCAGCAGGCCCCCGCCGTCTTCTTCTGCTTTTCGATCATGGCGTTGAAGCCGCCGATGGTGTCGCTCTCCAGCCCCGCCATGGAGCCGCTGCGGTCCAGGATGAATACCAGTTCGGTGCAGTCCTTTTTCATTGTGTAAGCCCTCCTCGTTTTTGTTTTCTGAGCAGAGCATACACCCTTTACGACCCCTTGTGGTCGCCTGCAAAGCGACAAATGCGCTCTTACCAAAATCTGCCGGATGTGATATGATATCCTTACCACAACAAAGGAGGACGGAAATGAAACTGAGAAGGCTGGGGAAAACGGAGCTGATGGTCAGCGAGGTGGGCTTCGGCGGCGAATGGCTGGAGCGGCACAGCGCGGAGGAATGCGCGGCCCTGCTGGACCACGCGGAGAAAGCGGGCATCAACATCCTGGACTGCTGGATGAGCGAGCCCAAGGTGCGCACCAATATCGGCAAGGCCCTGGCGGGCAGGCGGGAAAAATGGTTCATCCAGGGGCACGTCGGCTCCACCTGGCAGGAGGGGCAGTATGTGCGCACCAGGGACGTAATGAAATGCCGGGAGGCCTTCGAGGACCTGCTGGAAAGGCTGCAGACGGACTATGTGGACCTGGGCATGATCCACTATGTGGACAAGGTGGAGGACTGGGAGGCCATCCTGGCCGGGCCCTATCTGGACTATGTGAAGGAACTGAAGGCCTGCGGGAAGATCCGCCACGTGGGCCTCTCCACCCACAACCCGGTGATCGGGCTTCTGGCGGCCCGGAGCGGCATCGTGGAGATGATCCTGTTCAGCATCAACCCCGCCTTTGACCTGATGCCCCCCACCGATGAGATCGACAATTACTTCGTGGAAGAATACGAGGGCGGCCTGGCGGGCATCGACCCCGCCCGCGCCGAATTCTACAAGGTCTGCGAGCAGCTGGACGTGGGGCTGACGGTGATGAAGCCCTTTGCCGGGGGGCGGCTGTTCGATGAAAAGCGTTCCCCCTTCGGTGTGGCGCTGACGGCGGCCCAGTGCATCCACTATTGCCTGACCCGCCCCGGTGTGGCCTCCGTCCTCTGCGGCTACGACACCGCGGAGCAGATCGACGCCGCCGTCGGCTATGAGACGGCGTCCCAGGAGGAGAAGGACTACGCCAGCGTCCTGGCCGGCGCGCCGAAGCATGCCTACAAGGGCGGCTGCACCTACTGCGGCCACTGCAAGCCCTGCCCCGCGGAGATCGACATCGCCATGGTGAACAAGCTCTATGACCTGGCGGTGATGCAGCCGGAGGTCCCCGCCTCCGTCAAGGCCCATTACTTTGCCCTGGGGCACCGGGCCGACGAGTGCCTGGGCTGCCGCCAGTGCGAGAGCCGCTGCCCCTTCGGCGTGCCCGTCTCCCGGCGCATGGAGGAAGCATCGGCCCTGTTCGGCAGGGAAGGGTGAGGGAAGCTTCGGGCCCTGAGAGAATGAGGGACGGGGAGCGGCGGAGCCTTTGCGATCGGCTCACCCCTCCCCGTTTAGCTCGCAGTCGATCTGAACGATGGCCCCGATGGGGATCACTTCGCCGCTGTCCAGAGTGATGCTGCGGGCATAATCGTCGAAACGGACGGGTCTTCCGCGTTTGACCTCATATTTGCCCCCCGCCTTTTTCTCATCCGGGACGAAAACTGTGAAGGAAGCCTCCGGCGCACGGTCCAGCTGCCGCATGAGGACGAGCTTATCGTTTAGTTCTTCGATCTCGTTCTCGTCCAGCATCCGCTGGGCCTCGGTTTCCCGCGCCGATTCCCGCACCAGGTCGTCGTAGCCCTTCAGCGTCGCGTAGGGGGCGAACTGCACCGCGCGGCTCAGGCGCGGCATCTGCGGGCGCTTGGCGGAGACGTGGTGTTCCCGGTCAATGATGTCTCCGTATATTTTTCTTGCATCTGGGGGCTTATCCTGTCTGTTCATCCTCAGTCTCCCGCCCGGTGGCCGCCCACCTGCTTGTTGCGCTCCATCGCGGTGGCCCCCTCCTGCATGTTCAGGCCCTTGACGATGGCGTTCTTGCCGTATTTGTCCCGGATCGCCAGGATCGCCTGCTGTCTGCGGCGCTCCTTCTCCAGGGCGGCCTGCTCCGCTTTCTGCTTTTTCTCCTGCTCCTCATAATCGGTGAAGAGGTCCAGCTGCTCCGCCTCCGGCTCCTGCCCAACCTCCTCCTGGGGCAGAAGATGCATCAGCGCGAGGTAGAAGCGGCGCACCAGAAGGCTACTATCCACGATCCGGTCATAGATCGCGGCGGCGGCCTCCATGATCTTGGCCGTGGAGGAGGTGTGGCGGCCGAGATTCTGAGAACCGTGGACGGCCTTCGGAGCGGCCCGCCCGTAATAGTCCGCTTCGATGGGGCCTTCGTACTTCGACATGATCTTCGGGTCGCGGAGATTCTCAATATCGTAGACCACGTCCAGAACCACCTGGTCGGCGCAAAGGCCCTTGCGGACCAGCTCCATGGAGAGCTGGTCGGCCATCTCCCGCACGACGATGCGCCCCTCTGCGGCGGCGTAGGGGCGGGGGAGGACCTGGCCCTGGCTGAAGCTTCGGGATTCCGGCTGATAGGCGCGGCAGTCGGCGATCTCCGTCGGCTCCCAGCCCCAGGCGTGGTCGATGAGCAGCTCCGCGTTGACGCCGAAAAGCTTATACAGGAGGTCCTCGTTGTACAGGGAATCCTCCGCTCCCTCGGAGCAGCGGGCAACGTCGCCCATGGTGAACATGCCGTTAGCCTCCAGCTTCCGGGCGATGCCCCGGCCCACGCGCCAGAAATCCGTCAGCGGCCGGTGGCACCATAGCTGCTCCCGGTAGCTCATTTCGTCCAGCTGGGCGATGCGCACCCCGTTTTCGTCCGCCGGAATGTGCTTGGCCACGATGTCCATGGCCACCTTCGCCAGATACATGTTGGTCCCCACGCCCGCGGTGGCGGTGATCCCCGTTTCCTCCAACACATTGCGGATCAGGGTCATGGCAAATTCCCTGGCGCTGCACCGGTGGGCTTCCAGGTATCTGCTGGCGTCGATGAAGACCTCATCGATGCTGTAGACCAGCAGATCGTCGGGGGAGACGTAGCGCAGATAGATCTCCACGATCCTCCGGGAATAATCCATGTAGTATTTCATCCGCGGCCTCGCCACGATGAAGCCGATCTCCAGCGACGGGTCGGCCGCAAGCTCCGAGGAAAGAACGCTGCTGCCGGTGAACGCACGCCCCGGCGCTTTCCTTTTTCGCTCCCGGTTGGCTTCCTCCACTCGCTGCCTGACCTCGAACAGCCGGGGGCGGCCGGGGATACCCAGCGCCTTCAGGGCGGGGGAGACGGCAAGGCCGATGGTCTTGTCCGTGCGGCTTTCGTCGGCCACGACCAGATTCACGTCCAGCGGGTCGTAGCCCTTTTCGGCGGCCTCGACGGAGGCATAGAAGCTCTTGAGGTCGATGGCGATGAATTGCCGTTTCATGAGGGTCATGCCTCCTTTCCGCGGAGCGTCAGAGCGCATTCACTGCGGGCTGAGAAGAATAGAGAGTTCAGCGCCGTGCCCTTCGCGGGCACGGCCCTCAAGCTGTCGACATTTTGTCGACAGCTTGAGGCGCAAAATCAGAAATGTTTTCTGCTTTTGCGTGGATTACACGTGAAGGGGGAATCCCATCCCCCTTCACAGATCCCCCATGCGGATCGAAACACGGAATCATAGGTTTGTCTACAGTCTGAGCGCCGTGCCCATGAGGACACGGCGCTGAGTTAGCTATGGGGGTCAGGGCGTGTAGTATTTCAGGATATCCAGCTTCCCCGCGTCCCGGCCGAAGGCACCGATGGAGGACATGCTGGTCATCTTTGCCTCGCCGAAGCCGAGGCCGTAGAAGATGCCGCAGTCGTGCATGGTGCGCAGGTTCATCAGCACCGTGCCCTGGCCGCCGGCGGAGGTCTCCTCCACCCAGCTCATGATGTAGCAGTCGCTGCGGAGCTTCACGTATTCGCAGGGGGAGGACCACACCATGCCGC
>JAEEGK010020484.1_pt1 | contig 14062 bp, 6 predicted proteins | sample 8958771 | NCBI WGS metagenome assembly JAEEGK01 (sample SAMN16246547, study PRJNA631951) | gut metagenome | biome: gut microbiome; feature: rumen; material: SC-attached | host: Bos | place: Iran: Karaj | collected 2018-10
CCCAATCCCCAATCCCCAATCCCCAATCCCCAATCCCCAATTATATATTTTAAATTATTTATAATTTTTAAATAATATAAATATAATTTTTAAAATAAACTTTCATTAAATATATTTTATAAAAAATTTAATTGAAAATAATTTTTGGATATTTATTTAATAATAATATAATTTTTTATATTGAATTTTTATAATTATTATTAAATCAAATAAAAAATGAAAAAAATAAAATTAAAAAGTTTAATAGATCCAACTAGTGAAAACATTGATGATATTTATTCAAATATAGTTAATGAATTAAATTTAAATAATAATACCAAATCTTCTCAATCAAATAAACAAGTGAATAAAATATTAAACGACCCAAAAAATAAAAATTTAAAAAAAGTTAAAGATGAAGATTTATTATTATCAATGACTAAACGTTTAAATCTAGTTGAAGCACAATTAAAAGAATCAAACAAAACAATAAAAGAAAAAGACATTGAAATTCAAAAATTAAAAAATAAAATAAACGAATTAGAAAATTCTTCTTTTGAATGTGAAAATTGTGAAAAAATGAACAAAATTATCGAAAATCAAAATGAATTTATAAACAAACTTTATTCATTTTTTAAAGAAAATGGAATTATTATTCAAAAAAGTGTTAATGATAAAGAAACTCAAAATGAACTTAAATTAAAATTAAAAAATTTAGAATTTGAACTTAATAAATTAAATATTTACAACGGAGAAGATCAACTAAAAACAAAAGATTCATCAACAGAAAATCACATTAACAACGAAGAATATAATAAAGACAAATTACCAAAAACAATAGATATTAAAACATTAGCAAGAAGAATAGATGAAATGAACAGTTTAATTATGGATGAAAATAAATGTGGATTTGAAACAGAAGATGGAAAAATATTTAAATTAAAACATAGAAAAGAAATATTAATTTCTTTTTATAAAAATGGATTAATAATTGAAGGATATCAATTTATTCCTTATGAAAGTGAAACAAGTCAAAAAATATTACAAGATATTATAGACGGTTATTCTCCTTTTATTTTAAAAGAAAGATATCCTGATGGAGTAGTTATGAAAGTAGAAAATCATGTAAAAGTCATTTATGAACCTAATAAAAAAGATGATAATAAAACAAATATAAAAAATTTAAATGATCCTGGAGAAAAAAAATATTTAAGTGGAGAAGAATTTACAAATTTATTTCCTGAAAAAGTTATTAAAAATGGAAAAGTTTTAAATATTAAAGAAGATATGGAAAAATTATTAAATGTTATTAATCCTAAAAGAGATAATATTGAAGAAATTGATTTAGAAAAAAATACATATGAATTATTTGATAATAAAAAAGAAAAAATAGATGAAAAAGATATAAGTAAATTACAAATAAAAATTATAATTATTAATAAAACTATAAATGTTAATTGTAAAAAAAATATGGATATTAATAGTTTATTTGATTTTATTAAAAAATATGTTAATAATGTCTTACAAAAACAAAGTTTAGTATTAAAAATTAATAATATTAGTGACTATGGATTTATTATGGCTTATCCATTTAAATTAATTAATTATTATAATGAAAAAGATAAAAAAATTCCAACTATTGAAGAAGTTGGTTTCCATCCTTCAATATTTGTTACTTTTGATGTTTTAAGTAAATATCAAAAAAAATAATAAGAATTTTATATATTTATTAATTATATAAAAGTTTGATTAATATTTATAATTATACATATTTATATTTAATAAATTTTAGTTATTTTATATATTTCATATAAAAAAATTTATCTAAAAAAAAATATAAGTAATTATTTTATATAAAACTAATTTTACTATTTTTTCATAAAGAATATTATTATTAATATCATTATTATTTATTATTTATATTATTATTATCATTAAAAAAATGATTGTTTAAACAAATACTATCTAATAAACTTGGTTTATTATTATTATCATTATTCATTATTAAATCTCCATCAATAATATTATTATCAATATTAATAGTTTCCATACTAAATAAACTTACACATTCACTAAATGTAATTTTTTGATTATTAAAAGGGTCAATAATACTTAAAAATTTAAAAACAAATTGTTCTATATTATTTTGACAATAAGGAATTTCTTTTATTAAATTAATAAATTCTTCTTCATTTATTATTCCATCTAAATCTTTATCATATTTTCTAAATAATTTAACAAAATTTTTTAAATAATTTTCTCTACTTTTTATTTGATGTTCACTTACTAATTTTACAAAATCTTTATAATTAATATTTAATTGTTCTTTACTTTTATTTAAAAAAAATATTTGTTCTCTTGTTAATTTTTTTTTATGAGAATTAAGAGTATTAATATAACTATTAATATTACTATTATTATTATTAATATTTCCTAAAGTATTATTTAAAAAATTATCATTATTATTAATATTATTATTGAAAATATTATTATTATTATCAAAATTATTTTTTTGTATAAAATCTAAAATTTTATTTTCAATAATTTGAGCATCATCATTAGTATAAATATAATAAATAATTCCTTTCCATTCTTCTTCATTTAGAAATCCATCTAATTTTTTTTCAAGCATTTTATTAATATCATTTTGTGTTTTTAAAGGATTTTTTGATTTTAAATAAAGTTCTAATAATTCAATTATTGAACTTCTTAATCTAATTAATATTAGTCTACTATCTTCTTCTTGTTCATTTCTTAATATTTTTCCAAATAAATTAACATCACAATCTTCATTTGAATATTTTTTAATAGATTTTATTATACTTGAAGCCCATTCAATAATTAAATTTTTTAAACCATATTTTTGATTTAAATATGTATACATATGTTGTTCCATTGTTTCTCTTGGAAGTTTGTTTTCATAACAAATTTTATCGAAATTATTTTTTGATTTGTAAATATCTTCTATTATTTCTTTTGTCATTTTTAATGTTAATGGTTTAGGTTTTGTTGGAAGAGAAATATTAATGTTATTATTATTGTTATTGTTGTTGTTGATTGTTAAATTATTGGAATTAATTTGAGGAGTTGAAAAATTTTTGTTTGATAAGATTTTATTTTTTGAATTTATTGAAAAAATGTTATTATTGTTATTATTATTAATAATTTCTGAATTTATTTTTATTAAATTATTATTTATATTATTATTAGTAATATTTTTATTATTAATATTATTTATTTCTTTATTGATAAAAAAATTATTACAGTTTAAAAAGTTATTATTTTTAAAAAAAATATCTTTTGCATTTTTTAATAATTTTTTTGTCATAATATTATTTTCATTTTGTAAATTTTCATTTTTAATTTTTAAAATATTATTTTCATTATTTAAAAAATTTTTAACTTTAATAACATCATTATATTTTTTTTCATAATCAATAATTTCATCTGCAGCTTTCCAAGCATCTTCGAGTTGATTTCTTAAAACTTCAGTTTTTTCTTCAATTTTTGGATATAACATTTCAATTAATTCAACAAGTTTTTCTCCAATATTTAAAATATTATTAATTAATAATTGAGCAATAGTTTTTATTTCATTATCATTAATTTTTTCATAAAATTTCAAAGCCAAAATTTTTTGTAAATTTAATTCACTTTTCATTACAACATTAGCATAAATATAATTTGGTTTATTATCATTTAAACATTCTTTTATTTTTTCAGCTTCATTGAAAAGTTTTTGTTGAAAAGTTTCTAAAAAATTATCGTTATTAATATTATTTAATTTATTAACAATATCAGTAAATAAAGGAAGTTCATTTTGTAATGAATATTTTTCTATTTCTTTTTCATCTAAATCAATAATTGTTACTGAATCTTTAGTTGATTTCCCATTTAATAATATTAATTTTGGTAATTTTTCTAATATTAAAAGAACTTGATTTTGTTCTATTAAATCTATTTTTAAATCTATTAAATTTCTAAATTTTAATAAATTTTCAACAACCTCTTCGAAATTATTAAATGAATTATTTCTAGCATCTAAAGTTGTTAAATTTTTCATATTAAAAAAAATATTTGGAAAAATATTCAAATTACAATTGTTAATATTTAATTCATTTGCATTTGAAAAAATATTAATAATTTCTGAAATTAAAGAAATTGAATTTTTTTCTGACAAATCAAAATTCGAAAAATTTATTTTATTTCCATCTTTTTCAATAAATTTAGAAAAATTTTTAATATTATTTTCTAATGACATAAATTATTAATTTTATAATTATATATTAATATATTATTAAAATGATTATATTTATTAATTAAACTATTCTATAAAAATATAATTATTTTTATTTATTTAATTACATTGAATTTTAATTTTATCTTTTTCATTTTTTATATTAAGTTTTTCATTAAATTCATCTTTTATATCATTATTTGCGTTTTTTGATAATAAAGCACAAAATTTCATTTGATAAACTTCAACAAAACAACAATATTTATTTTTAACAAAAGGATCTTTACAATCTTCTTTTGAATTTGGAATGTTATATCTTAAATCTTTTCTTCCGCAGGTATTAATTGCTTTGTTTGATGTTGATTGAAATAATGAAAATTTTAATAATAAAAGAGTTGATAGTATTATTAATAAAAATGATTTATTATTTTTCATTTAAATATTTAAATTTATTTTCAATAATTAATAATTATAAAATTTATTTTTTTATTTTATTTTAAGAAATAATAATATTTCTCCTAATTTTATTTATTTATTTTTTTATAATTTAAATTAAATACATTTAAAATGTCTGAAGGAAATAAAAAAAATAATGAAAATAAAAATGAAAAAAAAGAAGAAAAAAAAGATAATTCTAATTTAGTTAAATTAAGAGTTTTTGAAGAAGATGATTATTTTGAAGAATTTGAACAAGATAATATAGATACATTAAGAAAAAAAGATTCAATTGATTTTAAACAATGGCAAGCAGATTGGGAAGACGAAGAAATAAATGATCATTTTGAAGAAATATTAAAATCTGAATTAAAATTATAATATTATCATAATATTTTTATATATAAAATTATTAAATAAAAAATTTTTAATATTAAATTTCATTTTAATTTTATTATTATTATATTTTTTAAAAAAATAATAAAAACATTTATTTTCAATTAATAATATTTAATTTTTAAACAAATAAAATAAAATGGGAAATAAACAAAATAATCAACATTTATCAACAGATATAACAAATCCTTCATCATATCCTCATTCATCATTAAAAAACACTCAAAACAACACAAACAACCAAAATAATCATATTATTCGTCGTAATTCAAACATAAATATAGAAACACTTTATTATAATAATGGTGATTATTACATAGGAGAAACATTACAAAAATCTCGAAATGGCTATGGAACATATTATTACAAAAACGGAAATAAATATGAAGGTTTTTGGTTAGATAATTTAAAGCATGGAAAAGGTACATTTTTTTATAATACAGGAGAGATGTATGAAGGTTATTTTGTTAATAATAAAAAAGATGGTTATGGTGAATATTTTTATAAAAATGGTGATAGATATCAAGGAGAATTTAAAGAAAATAAAAGAAATGGAAAAGGGACTTTATATTTAAATAATGGATGCAAATATATAGGAAAATTTAAAAATGATGAAAAAGATGGAAAGGGAGAATTTACAAATAAAAAAGGTGAAATTCAATATGAACAATGGGAAAATGGAAAATTGTTAATGAAAAATAATAAAGAAATTATTGAAGAAAAAACAAATATGAATGAAATTGATTATTTTAATGAAGTTAATACTATTAAATATGAAAAATATATTAATAAAAAAATAAAGGAAATTAATGATACAAAAAGTAATTTAGTTAAAATTAGTGCAAGAGATTTATCAAAAGAAATGACAAAAGAAAATATTCAAAAAATTATGAATATTATAAAAGAAAATCCAGATGTTTCAAATTGGAATAATAATGACGTTATTAATTTTTTTGAAAAAATAAATTTTAATAAAAAATACATTGAACAATTAAAAAATATAAATGGAAAAGAATTATTAAATATCGATCAAAATTATATTCAAAATATTTTAGGAATTAATGATAAATTCGAAATTAATTATTTATTAAGAAACATTGAATTATTAAAATATTTAAAATTAGATAAAAGAGAAAAAATTTATGAAGACAATGAAGAACAACCAAATTCTCAAGAAGAAATTGATAATAATAATAAAAATAATAATATTATAGATGAAAAATTAAATAGTATGCCTGAAATAAAAAAAAATGCAAATAACAATCAAAACAAAGAAAAAAAAAATGAACTTAATCCTTTTGAAAAAGAAAATCTTATTCAAGAATTATCAAGAAAATCAAAATATTTTTATTCATCTCTAAATTTAAATGGATTAAATTATTTTATAAATTTCGATGAAATAAAAAAAGACAAAATAAAAATAGGTCAAGGAGGATTTGGTGAAATTTATTTAGGAAATTGGCAAGGAAAAAAAGTAGCTATTAAAAAATTAACATTAATAAATTTACGAGTAGGTGACAATAATTTATCAAAATTTATTAATGAAATTAATATTATAAGTTCTTTAAGACATCCAAATATTGTTTTATATATGGGAGCTAGTGTTGATAAAGAAAATTATTATATGATTTCTGAATATTTACCAAATGGAACATTATTTGATTTATTACATAATAATAATAATACTAATAGTAATAATAATAATAAAAATAATAATAATAACTATGGTGAAAATATAAATAATAATAGTTTAATATCAACTAATAATAATTCAATAAATAATTTTGATAATTATTCAAAAAATAGTTTTTTTTTAAATGATTCAATGAAAATAAAAATTGCTTTGCAAATTGCTTTTGTAATTAAATATTTACATAGTAGAAAAATTGTTCATTGTGATTTAAAAAGTCCAAATATTTTAATTGATAAAAATTATAATATAAAATTAGGTGATTTTGGTTTAAGTAGATTTATTGGAAAAAATTCAGAAAATATTAAAGGCAAAATTGGAACTCCTCATTGGATGGCACCTGAAATTTTATTAGGAGGAAAATATGAATATCATAGTGATATCTTTTCTTATGGTATGATTTTATGGGAAATTTTAACTGGTGATATTCCTTATAATAATATAGATCCTAAAAAAATTGAAAATTTAATTACAAATGAAAAAAATATTGTTAAAGTTCCTGATTATGGAAATTTAATTTTAAGAAAATTATGTAAAAGTTGTATTAATTATGAGCCTGAAAAAAGACCAAGTATTGATGAGATTTTAAAAGAGTTAAAAAATATTTATGATAAAGATGATGATGATAAAGATTTTTTGGAATATTTAAGTTAAAATGTATATATATTTATAAAGATTGATATTTTGTTTTACAATTAAAATGATTTGTTTTTCTTAAGAATTTTAATATATTTTCAATAATGAAAATTAGTAAAATAATAAAGGTATATATTTTATAAACATATAATTGTATAAATAATATTAATTATATATATATATATTAATATTTATATTGAAATAAAAAATAATTAAAAATTTTATATATATTATTTTAATAAATAATTTATTGTAATTTTAATTTATTTATTAAATATATAATTATTTTCAAAAAAATAATTTGTTATATTTCCATATTTATTGAGATAAATCTTTTTAAATTATCATTTTTTTTCTTGAATGGTCAAATTATTGGGAAATTATTTGTTTATTTTGGAAAAGTAGAAATAGGTAAATTATTTTTATTTATAAAAATAAGTAGAAAAAAAAATAATTTACTTTTTTATGTTGTTTATGAGAATAATAAAAATAATATTTAGAATTAAATTTATAATAACTATTTAGTAATAACAATTTTATATATTTATTTATATTATGAAAATATTATAAAAATAAAAAATTATAATATATTTATATTTAATTTACTATTAATAAATTTATTCATCATTAAAAAAAAAGTATTCTCTTGCTGATAAAACTGATTTATAACAATTGGCAGGTAATACAAAATCTTTTTTTTTATTTAACATATTATTTTTTTTCTTTTTTTTAAACTTTAAATAATTATTATTATTATTATTATTAAATGAGTTATAATTTAATGTTTTAAAATTATTTAAATTATTAATATAATTTCTTTTAAATTCATTTCTATTAGATTTAGGAATTTCCATAAAATTATTAAATTTTTTATTAATTGTTTCAAAATTATTTTTATTTTTATTTTCATGATGAGGAATATTATATAAACTATTATTATTATTATTATTAAATACTTTTTCCATTGGAGAAATATTATAAAAAATTTTATCATCAATTGTATTAGAATTATTTTTATTATCATAATTATTATTATTATATTTTTCATAATTATAAAAATTATCTTCATCAAAAGTTGTTTTTTTACTTATATGAAAAAGACTACTTGTTTTACTATTATTTAATTTTTTTCCAAAATTATTCATACTATTATTATTATTAATACTGTTATTAAAACTATCTAATAATTTTTTTGTTCTATTTGTTTCTTCTAATTGTTTTGAATAAAGATTGTTTAATTCATTAATGAAAAAATTATTATCATTTAAATTTTTATTATTTTCAATAGGAAAATCATTATTATTATTATTAATATTATTAATTGTATATTGAGTTGCTTCATCTGTTGTTATTTTTTTAATTTTTTTATTTCTACTACTTAAACTATTATTATTATTAGTATTTAAATTATAATTAAAACTACTTTCTCTATTATTTTCTTTTTCTTCTTCATCATTTTTATTAATATAAATATTATTATTATTATTATTTTCATTATTATTATTATTATTATAATTATCGTTATTATTATTATTATTATTATTATTATCATCACTATAATTATAATCATTTGAATAGCTATTTAAATTTTGATCATTGAAATAATTTTCATTTGAATCTTTATTTTCTGAATTTCGACTATTATAAATATTATTATTATTATTAAAATTACTATTATTTAAACTTTTTTTCTTTTTGAATTCATCTAAAGAAATTACATCGCTATCTTTAAATTCACTTGTATTATTACTGAAATTAATTTTATTATTACTAATATTATATTTAAGACTATTAATATTAGTTTTGAAATTTGTAATTTCAGAAGAATTATTTTTTTCTTTAGAATTTCTTGATAAACTTAAATCATTATTATTATTATTTTCAATTGTATTATTATTATTATTAAATAAACTTTTATTTTTATCGAAATTTAATTCTTTTTTTATTTCTTCTGATGAAATTGTTTCTGAATTTTTATTATTATTGTTTTTATTAAAAGAAAAAGGAAGTTCAATTAAATTATTTATTGATTGAGGAGAATTAATTTGAGATTCTTCGTTTAATTTTTTTTCTTCTTCTTCTTTTTTTTTTAGATTTTCTAAACGTTCTTGTTCTAAACGTTTTTCTTCTTCTTCTTTTTTTATTCTTTCTTCTTCTTCTTTTCTTATTTTTTCTAATCTTTCAATTTCTTTTCTTTCTTCTTCTTCTTTTTTTAATTTTTCTAATCTTTCTTTTTCTAATCTTTCCTCTTCTTCTTTTCTTATTTTTTCCAATCTTTCAATTTCTTTTCTTTCTTCTTCTTCTTTTTTTAATTTTTCTAATCTTTCTTTTTCTTTCCTTTCTTCTTCTTCTTTTTTTAATTTTTCTAATCTCTCTTTTTCTTTTCTTTCTTCTTCTTCTTTTTTTAATTTTTCTAATCTCTCTTTTTCTTTTCTTTCTTCTTCTTTTTTTAGTAATTCTAATCTTTCTTTTTCTTTTTTTTCTTCTTCTTCTTTTCTAATTTTTTCTAATCTTTCTTTTTCTTTCCTTTCTTCTTCTTTTTTTAATTTTTCTAATCTTTCTTTTTCTTTCTTTTCTTCTTCTTCTTTTTTAAGTAATTCTAATCTTTCTTTTTCTTTTCTTTCTTCTTCTTCTTTTTCTTTTTTAATTTTTTCATTTTCTTCTTCTTCTTCATTATTATTATTATTATCATCATCTTTTTTTTTAATTTCTTTCTTTTTAAAAATATCATCTTTACTAACAAAAATATTTTCTTCTTCATCTTCTTCACTTTCGCTTGTATTATTATTATTATTTTTATCTAATAAATTATTATTATTATTTTCAATATCCAATTTAGAAATATTTTTTATAATATCACTTTTATTTAAACTTGTTTTTTTCTTTTTATTTGAACTTAACATTTCTTCATCTAAAATATCAACCATAGATTTTATTCTTTTTTCTGCAATTTCTTTTTCTTTTTTATTATTTTCTATTGAATTATATAAATATTCTTTCCCTGAATTTTCATTATTAAAACAACCAGGAAAATAACCTTGAGAAAAACTATTATGAAGCTTTTGTTTATTATTATTATTGTTAATATTATTATTATTTAAATTTTCTTTATTATTGTAATTATAATTCATTAAATAATTATTTTTATTAACATCGTTTAAATTTTCATTATAAATATCATTTACATTTTTATATCTTCCATTTGAATTTAAACTTTCATTAAAATTATTATTATAAAGATTACTATTATAATAATCTTTTTCATTTATATTATTATTATCTTTAATTTTATCATATTTAATTGGTAAATAATTATATTGATAGTCAGAATATTTTCCACTTAAATAATTACTATTAAAATATAAAGAATTTATTTCATTATTATTATAGTTTTCATTATCTTTTGGATTTGATATTATTTGATAACTTAAACGATTTTTATTATTATTTAAACTATTATTATTATTATTTGAACGAGATAAAAATAAATCATTACTTTCGATTAAATTATTATTATTATAATCTATCTTATTTTTAATATTATTATTATTATTTATTATATCATTTTTATTATAATTATGATCTTTAGTTTCATAAACAAAATTATTATTAAAATTAATACTATTATTAATATTATTACTATCAATTTGATTATGATAAATTTTCTTAGTCTTATTAATTTTTATACTATTACTATGTTGAGGTGATAAATTATTATATGAACTATTATTATTAATATTATCACAAGAATAATTTCTATTTAATTGTTGATTTACAAAAATTTGATTATTATTAATATTTTTATGTGAACTATTACTAACTAAACTTAAATTTAATCCTAAATATTGTTTTTTATTACTATTATTAAAATACCTATCACTACTATTATTATCGGAAATGCTTCTATCACTTTTTTTACTTTTTATTTCATAATTATTTTTAATATCATATTCTTTATTTAAATTAATACTACTTTTATTACAAAATGAATTAGAAAAATTTCCAAAATGATTATTATTAATAATATTATTACTACTATTTGATAAAAAAAAATGTTTTGATTTATTATTTTTATTTTTTGTAGTTAAATTATTATTATTACAAATAGGAATTTTATTTTTATTTTTTTTTGCCGTTTTATTATTAAAATCTTGTAAATCACTTAATCTCATTTTTTTATCAAATTTTCTTTCATTTTTCATGCTTTCAGGTGAAAATGAGCTGCTTTTTATTTTATTATGATTATTATTATTATTATTTTCATTAATATTTTTTTTTATAATTGAACCATTACTAAAACTTTTACTTTTACTAAGCATTGGATTTATTACATCAAAAGTTTGATAATTTTCTTTTTCTTTATAAATTTCAATGTAAGAATCTTTTTGACGTTTTCTTTTTTCTTTTTTTCCGTTGTATAATGAAACTGATGAAGATGGAACTATATTTGAATAATGAAGACTGTTATATGATGTTGAAAAATTATTATTGGAATTCATAATTTAAAAATTAATTTAAATTTTTATAAATTATTTTAAATAAAATAAATTATGAATAATAATATTTATTATTTTTTTCATATAATTATTTATTTATATTTTTTTTTTATTCATTGTCTAATTTTTCATTTTCTTCTGATAAATTTTCTTTATTATTATTATTATTTTCATTATTATTATTGTTATTTTCTTTTTGATTATTTTCATCAATAATTTCAGTATTTATTTCATTATTATTATTATTATTATTATCATCGTTATTATTTTCATTATTATTATTATTATTTATAACAATATTATTATCAACATTATTATCATTATTTTTATTTTTATCTTCTTTAATTTCATTTTTTTTATCTTTTTTTTTCTTCATTTCTTCTTTAATCTCATCAACAAACGATCCAAAATTACTCCAAACATTTAACAAATCATTTAAATTTCCATAAAATTCATCACTAAAACTCTTTAAATCTTCTATATATTCTTTATTATATCTTTTTATCATTTTTTTTAATTCATCTAAATTACATTTATTTGCATATCCAACCATTTTTGCTAAATTATCTAAATTTTTAGTTTCAATTGAACACATTTTTTGCATTGCATAATCTCTATTTCTTAATAACATAATTTTATCAACATTATTAATATCTTCAATTTCCCATTGATTAATATCTTTTAATATTAATTTTTCTTTTTTTGCTTTCAAAGTTTTTCTATCTTCAATAAATTTATCTCTTAATTCATCTCTACTATTAATAATTTCATTAAAACATTCACCTTCTTTATTTATATTTTTAAAAAAATCTTTAATATGAAATTTAATAAGTTCATTTTGATTAAAAATAATTCTTTTATAATTTTTAAAAAACGTACTTAAATTATAATAACATTTTACTATTTCATTACTAATTTTTACTTTATTTGATAATAAATGAAGTAAATCAAAATCTTTTTGCGCATCTTCTAATGCAACACATGCTTGTTTTGTATATGAATAAAAATCTTTTAAATTTTCATTTAATCTATTAAAAATATCATTTTGAATTTGAAAATAATTATGAATATTAATATGATATTGTTCATTTATTGAATCTAAATTACTTATTAAAACTTTTCCTGAAAAAGTTCTTTGTTCTTCTACAAAATTGCTTGGAAAATAACTTGAAATTTCTTTCATTTTATATTCAAATTGAGTTCGGTCTTGAACTGTTAAAAATGATAATAAACTTTCGCTTGATTTAAAATATTCATTTTCGATTAATTTATTTAAAAATTTATTTAATTTTTTCATACGTTTTTCTACGAAATCTAATTCAAATCGTCTTGAACCTATTTTTTTACCTGGAATAGGAGGAATAAAAAATCGTGGAAAATGTTGAGAAAGACTTTTTCGAAGCCAAATAAAATCTGAATATCTTCTTTGAACTTTGAATATTTTATTATTATTTTCATTATTAAAATTTTGAATAACTGTATTTATTTCATATAAAATGTAACTTGAAAAAAAGTAACCATTGTCAATTGGAATTGGATTTTGAATTGAAATTGTTAAATTTTGATTTGATAAAATTGTTTTTGGAAATAATTTACAAGGAATTTCAATATTATTTGTATTTAAATTATTACTATTTAAAGAATTATTTTGATTATTAATTAAATAATTAGATAAACTTGTAATAAAATTAAGATTATTTGTTTTTTCTTGAGTTTGCAAAAGAAGATTATTTTTTGTTGCTTGTTTTTGACGATTTGAATCTTCGATTGAAGTGAATTCATTTATTGTTTGAATAAGTTCATTCATTGACCATGAATTAAGATCACCAAAATTATTATTATTATTATTAGAATTATTTTGGAGTTTTTTTTGCATACAAAAATCAAAAAATTTTGTTTTGTTATAATTTTTATCTATAATGTGCTCTTTTATGTAATTTTGTTTAAGTGTTAAATCGTTATTGATGTTATTATTATTATTATTATTAGACATTTTTAATGGAAATAAAAAAAATAATAATATAATTATTATTATTAAATTAAAATAATTTAATTTTTTATTATTTTTATTTAAAATAATATTAAAATTGATTATTATATTAATTTTTATATTGGGGATTGGGGATTGGGGATTGGGGATTTGTCCCAATCCCCAATCCCCAATCCCCAATCCCCAATCCCCAATCCCCAATC
>JAEEGK010020485.1_pt1 | contig 14062 bp, 13 predicted proteins | sample 8958771 | NCBI WGS metagenome assembly JAEEGK01 (sample SAMN16246547, study PRJNA631951) | gut metagenome | biome: gut microbiome; feature: rumen; material: SC-attached | host: Bos | place: Iran: Karaj | collected 2018-10
CACCGACCGCTTCTACGGCCACGACTACATAGCCTGCGCCCTTCTGAACTTCGGCGGCAACACGCTCTTCAACGGTAACTTCCCCACCCTAATCCCCTTCTACAAGGAGACTCTGGAGGACGGTGGCTCGAACATGAAGGGCGTGGGGTCCACCCTGGAGGGCTTCGGTACCAATCCTTACTATTACGAATTCGTGCTGAGCCAGGCCTGGAACTATCCCCAGACCCCCGACGAGTGGATAGACAAGCTCGCCGACCGCCACATAGGCCGGGAAGATGCAGCCGCACGAGCCCTCTGGCACGACCTCATCATGAACGTCGCGCCCAAGTATACGGGGTCCGGTGTGTCCATGAACGCCCATCCCAAGTTCGGCGAACGCTGGAACTGGACGGTCAAATATCCCGACATCAAGGGCCGCACACCCATAATGGACCATGCCTGGAGGCAGATGCTCAAAATCGGTTCGGACCGTTACGAATGGCGCTACGACCTCGTGAACCTCGGCAGGCAGGCACTCGGGGACTATTTCGACGTGCTGAAAGACAGCCTGGAGATAGCCTGGAACGCCAAAGACCTCGAACAGATGAAGGCCATCAGCGTAAGGATGGGTGAAGTTATGGACGACTGCGACAGGCTCGTCGCCTGCGTGCCGGAATTCAATCTCCAGGATTGGAACGAGGCCGCCCGCACCTGGGGTAAGACATCAGAAGAGAAGGATTATTATGAACGCTCAGCACGTACGATTCTCTCCATCTGGGGCAACGCTACCAATCTCACCGACTATGCCAACCGCCAGTGGGCTGGGCTTATCAAGAGCTACTACAAGCCCCGCTGGATGATGTTCTGCAGGGATCTGATCAATGCAGTCGAAGACGGCCTCGAGTTCAACGTGCAGCGTTTCGACGAGCGCATACGCTACCATGAAGTGCTGTGGACCGAACCGTCCGCCACCACAATAGACTACAACGCCCCCGGCGACCCTGTGGAAATCTCGAAAGAAATAATAAACAAATACGGATTCTGATATGGACATTTTAACCTTCGCGATTCTTCTCATCGCATACTGCACGATTCCGGCCGGAGTGCTGTGGCTCTGCAGGAAAGTTAAAGTGATAGGCAAGATCGGACCTATCCTCATGCTCTACTTCCTTGGCGCAATCATCGCCAACATCGGCATCCTGCCTTCCGGACCCGAAACCGGCAAGGTTCAGGACCTGCTCTCCAACGCGATGATTCCCCTGGCCATCCCCCTGATGCTCTTCAGTTTCACCTTCCGCAAGAGCGAGACTCGCGACCAGCTGATAGCTATGATCACCGGCCTGGTGGCCGTGATAGTGGCGATTGTGGCCGGCTATCCCATCTTCGGTCCCCACATCCCCAACGGCCCCCAGGTCGCCGGCATGTACACCGCCTGCCTTACCGGCGGCACAGTGAACATGGCTGCGGTCAGCCAGATGCTGGATGTGGACGGACAGCAGTACGCCCTGCTCAACACCTACGACATGATGGTATCCTTCACCTACCTGGTCTTCATCATGGCGATAGGTATACGCCTTGCGCGCAAGTGGCTGCCTGTCAAGACTTTGGATCACTACGACGAGAAGGCCGTCCTCGAAGCCGGCGAAGAGAAGAACCCCTACAAGGGCCTCTTCACAAAGCGCGGAATGAAGCACGCCCTCGTTCAACTGGGAGTAACACTAGTGGTTGTGGGTCTCGCAGCAGGTTTTGCAATCGGACTGTCCAAGATAATCCCCGGCACCTTCATGATGTTCTTCATCCTGGCCATCACCACCATCAGCATCATAGTCTCCTTCTGGAAGCCAATCCACAACTATGACTATGGCTACGACATGGGAATGTATTTCATCTACATCTTCTCCCTCGTGGTCGCTTCGATGGCGGACGTGCGCGCCCTGGACTTCACCGGAGCCCTCTGGATCGTGGGATTCCTCTTCTTTATGGAGGTCGTTTCCCTCTCCCTGCAGCTGCTTTCCGCCAAGTTCTTCAAGGTGGATGCCGACACGGCCGTCATAGCATCGGTCACATATATCAACTCCCCGCCCTTCGTGCCTATGATCGCCGCCTCCATGCGTAACAGCCGCGTGCTCATGCCCGGCCTGAGCATTGGTATAGTCGGCTATGCCGTGGGCAACTATCTCGGAGTATTAATCTGCGGACTTCTGAGCTGATGCGCCCGGTTTACGCAAAAGACACCGCTTACGACCTTCTGGTTCCCTATGTGAACTGGACCTTCCGCCGTATGTTCCGAAACCTCCAATTCCAAGGGCTGGAGAACATCCCGCGCGACGGAGCGGTGATCTTTTCGCCCAATCATGTGAACACCCTGTTGGACGCCCTGGCAGTGCTGTCGATGATGGGAAACCATCCCGTGGTATTCGCCGCCAGGGCGGACATCTTCCGCAAACCCGCGGTCGCAAGGATCCTGAATTTCCTCCGCATCATGCCCATAAACCGCATGAGGGACGGTGTGGATGCCCTGGCGGGCAACGAAAAGACCTTCCGCGACGCGGTGGATTCGCTTAACGCAGGCATCCCATTCTGCATATTCCCAGAAGGAAGGCATAGCCAGGAACCCGGCCTGCTGCCCCTTCGCAAAGGCATCGCCCGCATAGCCATGATGGCCGAGAACGAATTGGAAAGGCCGGTCTACATAGTTCCGGTGGGATTGGTTTACGAAGATTACGTGCGTTTCCGCACCAGCCTGACCGTGAACGTGGGAGAACCCATGCCCGTGGCAGGTGCCATGGAGGAAGAAGCGTCCGAAGATACTCCTGAAGAGAACCTGCACCAACGCAGGGCAAGGAAGATCCTGCAGAACCTTGCGGAAAAGATGCGCGGGCTGATAGCCAATCCCAAGCGCCCCAAACGGGCCAAGGATTCCATGATGCTTCGTATCCTCCGCGTACCTCTGGTGCCATTCGCCGGGCTGATACTGCTGCCCGCCTTCGGCATCATCAAGTATCTGCGCAAGAACATGAAGGACAAGGCCTTCCTGAATTCCGTCCGCTACGGCATCTGCTACCTGATCAATCCCCTGATCATCCTCCTGATAGCACTTATCTTGCTGATTTGCGGACTCCTCCCCTGGTGGGGTTTGATCATCCTCTTGATCTTCACCCCCTTCGCCCCCGAGATCTGGTACGGGGCAGTCGGTTAATTGGGTAAGGTCCAATTTTAGGGCCGACACCTTACCCGCTGGAAGTACCTGCAAGCCATATTTGCGGGTAAGGTCCCCAGCATGAAATTGGACCTTACCCAAAATAAAAAAGGTCGGCGTGTGCCGACCTTTCGTCTGGATGACTGGACTTGAACCAGCGACCTCCTGGTCCCTAACCAGGTGCGCTACCAACTGCGCTACATCCAGAATTTGGGATTGCAAAGTTAGCAATTTTTTTGATAGTCGAAACAAAAAAAAAGATTTTTACTTCCAATGGCATAGAATTAGTATATTTGCCGCTTGGTTATTATTGATACTTATATGAGAAGATTTATTATCTGCCTGTGCATCGCCCTTCTTGCAGGCACGTCCATGAATGGTGCCGACAAAGGCTTTCTCAAGGGAAAAATTCTGAAAATCGATCTTAAAGACGTAGTCGCGGAGCGTGGAGGAAGCAACTTCAGCATCTCCCTAAGCGGATTGAACGTCAACTCGTCCGTGTCCCTCCTCGGGTTCGAAAGAGCCCTGGCAGAAGCGGCCGAAGACGATGCAATCGCGATGATCTACGTGAATACGGATCATTTCTCCGCCAGCATGGCAGGGATGGAAGAAATCCGTGAGTATCTGAAGCGCTTCAGCGGCAAGGGCAAGCCCGTGGTGGCTTATGGCGCCGGTTTGAGCAACGCTTCCTACTACATCGCCTCGGTTGCAGACCGCGTTTTCCTCTATCCCAAGGGAAGCGGCACCCTCACCGGCCTCGCTACAACACAGTTCTTCCTGAAGGATGGCCTGGATGCACTCGGAGTGGATGTCCAGCTCATCCGCCACGGCAAATACAAATCAGCTGGAGAGATGTATATCCGCAACGACATCAGCCCCGAGAACCGCGAGCAATACGAAGTCCTGTTCAACTCACTTTGGAATTCCATGCTTGCCGAGATCGCTGAATCCCGCAATGTTAAAGTGGAGGATCTTATCGGTTGGATCGACAATCTCGAACTGAACACTGCAGACACCTGGCTAGAAAAAGGCCTGATCGACGGCCTCAAATACAGGGACGAGATGGAGAAGTACCTCTGTAACCTCTTCGGCAAGACAAAGCCCGAAGAGGTAAAGGTAGTTCCTATCACCGACTACATAAAAAAGGTCAAGAATGGACCCTCCGACAAAAAGATAGCCGTTATCTATGCAGACGGCGAGATAGCCCGCAGTGGCGGCGGGATTGTTGGAGAACAACTCTCCAACTCCATCGCAAAAGTCCGCAGGGACTCCACCGTCAAGGCGGTGGTCTTCCGCGTGAACTCTCCCGGCGGAGAGGTCGTAGCGGCAGATATGATACGCCGCGAGATCGAACTCCTGCAGCAGTACAAACCCGTTATCGCCAGCTATGGCTCCTATGCAGCCTCCGGCGGATACCTGATCTCCGCAGGGTGTGAAAGGATATTCGTGGATAATACCACTCTTACCGGATCCATAGGCGTATTCGGCATGGTGCCTTCATACGGCCGCGCCATCAAGAAAAATCTCAAGGTGAATCCCGTAGTCATCGGCACAAACAAGCACAGCGCCATGGGTTCCGGCATGCAGCCCCTGAGCGAGGATGAGCAGGAATGGTATCAGAAGGAAATAGAGGGCATCTACGACGACTTCGTGGGAGTCGTTGCCGATGGCCGCTCCATCACCAAGGAATATGTCGATTCCATCGCCCAGGGCCGCGTCTGGTCCGGGAAAGATGCCATCGACATCAAACTTGCCGATGAAAAAGGAACGCTTCTGGACGCCATCGAATACACGGCTGAGAAAGCCGATCTGAAAAAATATCGCATCCAGCCCGTTCCCGAAGAAAAATCCATATTCAAACAAATGAGGGACGGAGACTCCGGTAAGAAAGACAATCCTCTGGTAAGGACCCTCACCGAGCCCGGCTTCAAGGCCATGGCCATCCTCCCGTTCATCCCGGAAGAAACGATAAAAACCATTGCAAAATGAAAAGAACGATCATAATAATGGCACTGTGCGCTCTGACTGCAAGCGCATTTGCACAGGAAGAACAGAAATCGGCGAAAGACCGCCTCACCGAAATAGAGAATATGGCGGACGAGATTAAGGAAGCCAAAGGCAGCAGCAGCTCCGACGAGTTGTTTTCCGTAGATGGCCTCAGCCATCTTTATGTCGGAGGTCACATTGTGGACAACAACGTATTCCCCGGTGGCAAATCCCACGAAGTGGGCCTGAACATTCTACAGTTCAGCTTAAATCCTGCAAAATGGCTCTCCTTTGTAATTGGGGCGGACATTAAATGGGACAGGTTCATTGCGAAAGGGAAAATGTTCGAACTTGACACCAACGGGCAGTTCGCTCTTTCCACTGCCACGCCCCCGAACCGGATCAAATCCAAGATATGCGCCTTCGGAGCGAGCGCCCCTGCAGCCGTCTCGTTCAAATTCGGCAAGGTCGGCCTCAAATTCGGCGCCGAAGCCACATACGATTTCGACCGCTACACCAAGATAAAGAACAAGTTCAGGGACGATAACGGAAAGAGAGCCGCAGATATCATCAACGGCGGTGAGATTCAGAATTTCCGCCTGAGCTACTTTGGGGCCCTGCTTTTCGACGATTTCGGCGTTTATGCAAGATACTGCCCTGGAACCGTAATTCCGGGCAGCATCCAGGTTGAGAACCTAATATCTATAGGTTTCTATATGGGATTGTAGATTACCTGATCTTAATAAGCCCCATCTGAAGTCCCCAGCATCCGTCAGTGATGATGGGGATTTTCTTTCCCCGGGCATCCTTCACATAGATGAAATCATCCACGAAAGTGTGGGTATGGCCGCCTATGATGAGGTCCAGTCCTTTTGTCTGGGGCACGACTTCCTGATCCACGTCATAACCAAGATGGCTCAGCAGGATTACGAAGTTGCACTTTTCCTCCTTCCGGAGGTGCTCGGTCCACTTGTTGATAGTCTCCACGTTATCCAGCTGGCGTATGCGCTGGGCGGTAGGAGCCGCCACCATCGTAGCGATGTCGGACTCCATTCCGATTATACCGATGCGCATTCCCCCGCGCTCTATGACAGTCGTGGGAGTGATATACTGCTGGAGTATATCAGGGAATTCGCAGTTCGCGCAGACAACGGCGCAATCGACCTTGGAAAGCCTTTCGGCAAGGCTCTCTATCCCCTCGTCCAGCTCATGGTTGCCGAGCGTAATGCAGTCATAGCCCAAAGCATTGATCATCTTCGGCTCCAGCATCCCGCCGAGTTCGCTGTGATATGAGGTTCCCTGGTTGAAATCCCCTGCATGGACCATGAGAACCTTGTCGGCAGGATAAACGGAACGTATGCTATCCACGAAAGCAGCACGTTCGATTATGCCGCCAAGGCCGTCACGCTCGCCGCCGCGAACGGGATCGAAATGACTGTGGGTATCGTTGGTATGGATAATGACCAGCCTCGGCTGGCAGGCGGCCGCAGCGATGCAGACCGCCAGTATGCTCAATATTCTTTTCATTTCTCCCTGACTATTCGTCCGTCCGTAAAATACTTGAGTTCCTTCCCTTCAGCCGTCATCTTGCGTATGTCCGCCAGCACGGCATCCCCGATCCTTATGTCCGTAAGCAGATAATCCTTGGCATTGCGGGCGAATTTGTATCCGTCGCCCCCGTCGAGCAGGAAATCGATGGTCGCAACCCCGTAAAGCCTGTCGTCATCCAGCGGCTTGCCGCCGATTTCCACGGAAACAAGCTTTTTGTCCTTGATGACGATCCTTGCTCCGGATACGGCCTGGATGCCGTTTTCGGCCATGAATTCGAAGATGTTGCGGAGATCCCTGCCTTCCAGTTGCACATAACTCAGATAGTTGGCGAAAGGAAGCATCGATACGATGTCGTCGAGCAGGACGTCACCCTGGGCTATATCCTGGCGGATGCCGCCGCGGTTGGTAAAGGCGAGGTCCACCTTGCGGCCAGTACGCGCTGCGATCGCGGACATGTCGGCGAAAAGCCTGTCGACTATGAAATTGCACAGCGGGTCTTCAGGCTTATGCTTGACCATAGGCTCGGGTGCATAGGCGATAACTTCCTTCAACCGTGCCATAGCCGGCTGGACTTCGATCAGCAGCCGGGCCACTTCAGGAGTAGAGCCCCCGTTGAACACGGTGCCGTTGGGAGATGTGTATACTCCGTCCTCGACGACGCCGAGAGCCTCGGGCACGTTGGTGGCCGTAGGAACCGCGGCACCCGTACGATGACCGTCGATGGGATAGGATTCCCATTTGAAAGTATGGCCGCACGAGCATAGCAGGCATGTGGCCACGAAAGCGATTATTACTTTTGTTTTAACCATTTCCAAAGATCTCCCCAATTGGATTTCTTGCCGAACATCAGGATGCCCGCCTTGTAAATCTTGGCGGATGCCCAGGCCATGACGAGGAAGGTTACGAAAAGCAAAGCCACCGATACTGCTATTTCCCACACAGGCACTCCGTAAGGGATGCGTGCGAGCATGACGATGGGCGACGTAAAAGGTATCATGGAACCCCAGAACACGACTCCGCTCTCGGGGTTCTTGAATGCGAAGAAAACGATGAAGAATCCCAGCATGAGAGGAATGGTGACAGGCAGCTGGAGCTGCTGTGTGTCAGCCTCGTTCTCCACTGCGGAACCTATTGCAGCATACATGGATGCATACAGGAGATAGCCAAGCACGAAGAAGATGAAGAAACTGACCAGAAGGGTGCCCCATGGAATATGCGACAGCGTCGTGAAGATTACCGACAGTTCGCTGTTCTGGGTCATTGCAGCCACGTCCACACCTCCCATTCCGGTCTGAGCCATACTCATCATATCGGTAGAAGAAACCATGCCGCTTAGCCCGAAGATGGCATTGGCGCCGAGAACAAGGATAAGCGTCAGGATAATCCAGAGCAGGAACTGGGTAAGGGCAACCAGGGCGATGCCGATTATCTTCCCGAACATAAGTTCGGTGGCCTTTACGCTGGAAACCAGCACCTCGACCACGCGCGAACTCTTTTCTTCGATTACGGAAGACATCACGGAAGCGCCGAACATGGCGATGAACATATAGATCATCATACCCAGGATCATGGAAACAATCATGTAGATTCCGGATTCGGATACGGTGGCATTGCCGCTTTCATCCAGAGTGAACTCGTTCACCTTCACGTTGGCCTTGACGTCCTTCATGATCTGGTCTAGCCCGCTGATCTGGTAACTGCTTATCCTGTACTGCTCGACGGCCTTGTTCGCCTTGTTGCGGATGTTCTCGCTGAAATCCACGCCTGCGGGTTTCTTGCTGTAGGTCTGCACGCTTACGCTCTTTGCCGAGTCCAGCGGAGAAACGACCACCAGCACGTCGAAGCCACGGTCTTTCAACTGGTTCTTTAGTTCTGCGGGATCCTCTGAGCTGCAATCCGTAAAGGTGGCGGCATCGTTGCTCTCCAGATAAGGCATTACGATGCCCGAATTGTCCACCACGGCCACGTTCTGGCTCTTTTCCTTCACATTCATCATAAGGAAGGTGGGAAGGATGCAAAGCGCAGCAAAAAGGATGGGCACCACGAAGGTGGTGATGAGGAAGCTCTTTTTCTTAACCTTGTTAAGGTATTCGCGACTGATTACTATTCCAGTTTTCTGAAGATTCATTTTGTGCCGGCCTCCTCTCCGGTAACCAGTTTGATAAAGATGTCGTTCATCCTGGGCATCAGTTCCTTGTAGGAATTGACCGTGACTCCCCTGTCGATATACGACTGAAGCACGTCGTTGCCTGCCTTTTCGCGGGAGACCACCTCGGTATGGCGGCCGTCCGCATCGGTGAACTCTATTTCGATGTTGTTGTTGCCGTATTCGCGGCGGATGTGGTCCACCCCTCCAGTGAGCACGAGCCGACTCTTGTTTATGAGGGCGATGTTGTCGCAGAGCTCCTCGACGCTCTCCATGTTATGGGTTGAGAGGATGATGGTGGCGCCTTCTTCCTTCAGCCGTAGGATCTCCTTGCGGATGAGGTCGGCGTTCACCGGGTCGAAGCCGCTGAAAGGCTCGTCCAGGATCATCAGCGAGGGCTTGTGCACCACCGTGGTGATGAACTGCAGTTTCTGGGCCATGCCCTTGGAGAGTTCTTCCACTTTCTTTCCCCACCAGTCCTGGATGCCGAAGCGGACGAACCATTCCTTTAGGGCCTTCTGGGCGGCGGAAGCGCTCATTCCCTTGAGCTGGGCGAGGTACATGGCCTGGTCGCCGACCTTCATCTTGCGGTAGAGGCCGCGTTCCTCGGGCATGTATCCTATCTTCTCCACATCCGCCTGGGTGATGGGAGCGCCTTTGAAAAGTATCTCTCCCCCATTGGGTATCGTGATACGGTTTATGATGCGGATCAGCGTCGTCTTGCCGGCGCCGTTGGGGCCTAGCAGACCAAAGATTCCGCCTTCGGGTATTTCAAGGCTGACATGGTCCAGTGCAACCTTTTCTCCGAAGCTTTTGCAGACTTCCCTGCATTCGATTATTGCCATTGCGATTAAATTTATCTTAACCCACAAATTTAACTTCAAGCAGAGAAAAAAGCAAAATTTATTTTGTATTTTTGTGCTGATATGGCTAAAACAACCGTCAATATCGCCCAGCAGAGTTCAGACATCATCAATGATGTGAAGAACGGCCGTTTCGCGCCCGTCTATCTGCTGATGGGAGACGAGCCATACTACCCCGAACTGGTCTGCCAGGCCATCGTCGACAACTGCCTCCAGGACTTCGAAAAGGATTTCAACGAAACCATCTGCTACGGGTCGGACGTCACCGCGTCCCAGATAGTCACGACCGCCAGACGCTTTCCCATGATGGCGGAACGCCAGCTGGTCGTGGTAAAGGAGGCCCAGCAGATGAAAGGCATCGAAGACCTGGCCGTCTACTGCAACGAGCCGCTGGATTCCACGGTGCTTGTGCTGCTCATGCACAAGGCATCCGCCGACAGGCGTCGGGGGCTCTACAAGGCCGTTCAGAAGAACGGCATAGTGCTGGACTCCCCAGCCATCCGGGATTATGAAATCACCGGCTGGATCAGTTCCTATTATGCCGGCCGCGGGCTTCAGATCGAGCCCCAGGCTGCGGCACTGCTCGGGGAATCCGCCGGCACCGACCTCTCGGTCATAGTGGCGGAAACGGAAAAACTTCTCCGGAATCTCCCCGAAGGATGCACCCAGGTGAGGGTGGAGGATGTCGAGAAGAACGTCGGCATCTCCCGCCAGTTCAGCGTATTCGAGCTCACGCGGGAACTGTCGCTCAAGAATTCGGCCAAGGCCCTGAAGATTGCCACCCACATAGGCACGGCCGCCAAATTCGCCATGCCTATGGCCGTGAGCGCCCTGTATACCCACTTCTACCGCCTGCTCAAATACGAGGCCGCCCTCAAGCAGAATCCCGGCATGGGGCAGCAGGAACGCGCCGCCATCCTGGGAGTCAGTCCCTTTTTCCTGCGCGAATACGATGCCGCCGTCCGGAACTATCCGATGCCGTCCGTGATGAACGTCATCTCGATGCTCTGCGAATTCGACTACCAGGGCAAGGGCGGTGACGGCGCGGCCCTTCCTCCGGACCAGCTCCTGATCGAACTCACAGCCAAGATACTGAATGCCTGACGCCGAAAAATACTTCGACCCCCTGCGCCGAAAATGGGTTGCCGCCACTCCCGAGGAGAGAGTGCGCCAGTGGTTCATAGGCATCCTATCCGACAAAAGCCTGGTTCCGGCACACCTGATGATGAGCGAAGTGCCCATGAAATACGGGCAGAAGAACTGGAGGGCGGATATCGTGGTTTACGCCTCCGACGGAAGCCCGCTCGCGGTAGTCGAGTGCAAGCGCCCGGACGTACCCATCAGCGAGGCCGTGGCCGAGCAGGCCCTGCGCTACACAGCCGTACAGGAAGTGAAATTCATTTTCCTCACAAACGGAAAAGAGACTTACGTATATAAAAGGAATGGCGACGGCTTCGAACCGGCGAACGCCTTCCCCACATATCAACAGATGAAAGAGTCATGCCAACGGTAACAGCACAATACGTCCAGAAAGACATCTTCCGCATCGTGAGCCAGGTGGCCCGCGAACGTGGCGTGCGTGCCTTCGCCATAGGCGGATATGTGCGGGACTGCTTCCTCGGCCGTCCGTGCAACGACATCGACATAGTGGTGGAAGGCAGCGGCATAGACTTCGCGCAGGCAGTCGGCGAGAAGACTGGCAAGACCGTCTCATATTTCAAGAACTTCGGAACGGCCATGCTTCACTACGAAGGGGATGAAATCGAGTTCGTGGGCGCCCGTAAGGAATCCTACCGCCGCGAATCCCGCAATCCCATAGTTGAGAACGGCACCCTCAGGGACGACCAGCTCCGCAGGGACTTTACCATCAACGCGATGGCATTTTCACTGCAGGAGGAAGACTACGGAGCGCTGGTGGACCCTTTCGGTGGAATCAAGGACCTTGCCGCAGGCATAATCCGCACCCCCCTGGATCCGGATACGACATACTCGGACGACCCCCTGCGCATGCTGAGGGCAGTGCGCTTCGCCACCAGGCTCAGCACCCCGGAACAGACCTTCACCATCGTTCCGGAATCCATGGAATCGATGAGGAGGATGGCTCCGCGCATGGAAATCCTCTCGCGAGAACGGATAGCGGAAGAGCTCAACAAGATGCTTCTCTGCTCCAGGCCTTCCATGGCTTTCTATCTTATGGACGAAGCTGGGCTTCTGCAGGGCATACTGCCTCAGATATCTGCGCTGAAGGGCGTCGAGACCATAGACGGGCGCGGGCACAAGGACATCTTCACGCACACCCTGGCCGTGCTCGACAACGTTGCCGCCGAATCCGACAATCTCTGGCTCCGCTGGGCCGCCCTCCTGCACGACGTGGGCAAGGCAGTCGTAAAAAAATACGATCCCAAACTTGGCTGGACCTTCCACGGACACGACGTGGTCGGCTCGAAGATGGTCCCGAAGATATTCGCTTCGCTCAAGCTCCCCTTGGACGATAAGCTGAAATATGTAAAGAAACTGGTATGGCTGCACATGCGCCCCATCGCTCTGGTCGACGATGAAGTCACGGATTCCGCAGTCCGCAGGCTTCTTTTCGATGCAGGCGACGACATCGACGACCTAATGACGCTGGCCGGCGCCGACATAACCTCCAAGAATCCAGTGAAAGTGGCCCGTATACGCGCCAATTTCGAACTGGTGAAGCAGAAACTGGTGGAAGTGGAGGAAAAGGATGCCCTGCGCAACTTTAAAAACCCCATCAGCGGGGATTATATCATGGAGGTGTACGGCATAGAGCCTTGCAACACCATAGGCCAGCTGAAGGATGTAATCAAAGAGGCCATCCTGGAAGGTCAGATAGGGAACAATTTCGAGGAAGCGGACGCGCTCATGCGCAAGATAGCGCCTGAATACGGACTCACCCCGTGCAAATAGAGGAATACATAAGCTATATTGCCGGCGTGCGCAGGTATTCTCCGCGTACGAAAAAGTTGTATTCAGATATACTGAACGAGTATAAACTCTTTTTCAAGGATGTGGAGCCACGTTTCACTCCCACCGACATACGCAACTACGAAGTTCATCTGCTGGACGAGAAGAAAGAAAGCGCCCGGACCGTCGGCCTGCACCTCAGCGTGCTGAGCGGCTACTGCAAGTTCCTGATGAAAAAGGGCGAACTCTCTTCCAATCCCGTCCGGCTGGTCCGGAGGCCGAAGGAAGAAAAACGGCTTCCTGTCTTCTACAGGGCGGACGCCATGCAGGAGTATTTCTCCACGACCGAGTGCAATGCCGACCAGGAAGCCCTTGAATTCCTTTTATCCCTTCCTCCGTCCGATCCCATAGCCAGGGACCTTTATGAACGGAGGCTCCGTCGCCTGATCATTTCCATGCTGTTCTGCACGGGCATACGGCGCAGCGAACTTATCTCACTGGACAAGAGCTCATTGAACCCGGGACGCATGACTTTATCAGTACTCGGCAAAGGCGACAAGATGCGGGAAATTCCCGTCACCGCTTCATTATATGCAGAAATTTTGCTATATTTGAGAGCAGCCGACTATATGTTGGGGGCCGGAACAGGGAGCGGTACTCCCCTTTTGCGGACTTTGAAAAACGCCAGGCTTTATCCTGTCTTCGTAGACAGGGCGGTCAAAGAGGAATTGTCCGATTCGGAAGGATTCACCGGCAGGAAATCGCCGCACGTGCTGAGGCACACCATCGCGAGCGAACTCCTCGATGAAGGAACCGACCTGAATTCGATCAAGGAGATGCTTGGGCACAGTTCGCTCGCAGCAACTCAGGTCTACACCCACAACACCATAGAAAGGCTCAAGAAAGTATACAACAACGCCCATCCAAGGGCAAATAAAAACGGAGGTAAAAATGGAGATCAAGATTAAGACCCTCAAGTTCGACGCCGACCAGAAGCTGATCGAGTATGTCGAGAAAAAAGTATCCAAACTGGACAAGTTCTTCCTGGGTGCCGCAGACGTGGCGGAAGTGACCCTGTCGCTTCTTTCCGAACCCGACAACAAACAGGCCAAGATCCAGATGCACGTCAAGGGAGACGACCTCATCATCGAAAGGAATTCCCACAGTTTCGAGCAGGCGATCACCGACTGCGTGGATGCAATGAAGGAGAAGCTTACGCGCAAGAAAGAGAAAACGTACGATATGTAAATTTTTTGCTATATTTGCAGTCCCAAAGGAAAGATGCTCGAGTGGCTGAAGAGGCGCGTCTGGAAAGCGCGTGGCCGCCCAAAGCGGCTCCAGGGTTCGAATCCCTGTCTTTCCGCAAGAAATGCCGCACGGTCGTGCGGCATTTCTTTTTTGTGGAGATAG
>JAEEGK010020487.1_pt1 | contig 14059 bp, 3 predicted proteins | sample 8958771 | NCBI WGS metagenome assembly JAEEGK01 (sample SAMN16246547, study PRJNA631951) | gut metagenome | biome: gut microbiome; feature: rumen; material: SC-attached | host: Bos | place: Iran: Karaj | collected 2018-10
TATATAAAATAATATATTTAATATTAATTTTATAAATATTTGAAGTTTTTTGAATCTTAATTTTAGATTTAGCAATAAAATGTTGTTAATTAATTTTTAAAAAATTTAAAAAGAAATAAATTATAATATACATTTAAATATTGAAATGAAAAATAAACTTATTATATACTTCTTGAAAAATTTATATTGATAATTTTATATTTATTAATTAAAAATAAAGATATATATTTATATATATATAGAAATAATTTTTATTTTTTTAAAAATATAAAACAATCTTTTAATTACACACCTTTATTCTTTTACGTTTATATATTTTAAAATTATATACTTATATATGTATAATTAAAATTGTTGTAACATTTAAATATTCAAATAAGAAGGAGTCCAATTATTCATATAATTTATAACATTAATTTTTTTAGCATCATTTTCAGAAACTTTAATTCCTTTTCTTTTAGATAAATCAACACTTTGACCATTCGAATATTTAGTTCCACTTTCTTTAAATCCAGCAACATTCTCAGGTTTAACTCCACTCATTTCATACCATCCTTCAGGAACAATACTACTACTATCTTTTAAAATAGTATTTATAAACATAACTTTAGCACTACTTGCCCAAGGTCTCCCTAAATAACCAGCTTTCACTGTAAGTTTATTATTTTTCGTAACTTTACAATTTTTAAAAAGATATCCAGTATAATATTGATTTCCTGCTCTAGCAGCAGTAATATATCCTGGATATGAAATACCAGATGAATATCCTTTCCATCTAAGTTCACAATTATCAAATACAGCATTACTTTCACCAAAAATATAATCAGTTTGTCCTTCAATTACACAATATTTGAAATATTGTGGAGAACCACCTGTATAAAGTGTATCTTGACTACTTAAAAATGTGCATTTATAAAATTCAGAATATGGAGCTTCACATGTTAAAGCAGCTGCACGTTCAGTTGCAATTCTACTTTGAACATCAACATTTGATTGTCTTTTCACATTAATTGGTGAAACTGATGAAATTTTTACTAGTTCAACACCATCTGAAATTTCTTCTCTTGTCATATAACGATTGAAGGAATTTTCAAAAATAATATTGTTTGCTTTGAAATATTTTGCTTGTGGCCATATTTGAACTGTAGCTCCCCATTTACTTGCAATTTTTTTTGAGGATTTTTTCTTTGCTAAATTAACATCATAATAACCATTATTATTACAACTATAATATTTATATCCTATTCCATAATACCATGTAATTATTACATTATTATTCTTAGGTTCATTATTTACTAATGTTATATATGGTGTTTTGATAATCACTTGTTCACGATATGTTCCTGGACGAATGTTAATTGTTACACGTTGAGATTCTCTAATTGGGTTTATTTGTGCTGCACGATTTACTGCTTCTTGAATTGTTCTATAATTATTTTGTTTTGAAGAATATCCTACATAAAGATTAGTTGCAGTGAAAACTTCTGTGAATAATAAAATATATATTAATAAAGGATTCATATTATATTATGAAATATTTTTTGTAGTATTTATAATTTTTTTTCAATTTTTTTTACATCATCATATTTTTTTATTTTTTTTTATTTCAATTATTTTATATTTTATTTCGTTAAGTGATAATATAATGGAAAGTTCACCATATAATATATAAAGAAGAGTTTCAAATTATATATAATAATAAAAAATATGGTATATACTAAAAAATTTTACAAAATTAAAAATAAAAATATATACAACAAATAATCATAAACAATATAAATATATTAAAAAAGTTTTAAATACAATAATATATAAATTTAAAGTTTATTTTGGTAAAAAGTAAAATATAATTCATCAAACACTTATCGATTTCAATCAAAAGACTGTACTTTTTACAAATGATGGAAATTATCATTTAAATATGTAAATATTAAAAAATAAAAATATAGTTATTTTAATTGTATTTAAAAAATTTCTATTTAAGGAAATTGAAGTGGATATTTTGCCTAACAGCACTCCCTAATCCCTTATTTATTTTATTTTTTTAAGGATAATAATTTATTTAATAAAAAATTATAATTGAAAAATGATAAGATTATTTATCTTTTAATAAATAAAATCAATATATGAATTGAATAAATTAAAACATTTTATTTTTTATTATAAAAAAATACTTCTTAATTAAATATTTTGATTATTTTGAAGTTTAAATGAAAATTCTCTTTCTTTTTCTATAGAATTTAAAAAACTTTCTTCAATAATATAACCTTTTTTTATTATATTTTTTTTATTTTTTTTTTTTTTTTCACCAATTTTACTTTTTCTATCTATAAAATATCAATACATCTATAATAACTTTCACAATATATAAAAAAAAGTCAAAAAAATAAAATTTTTATTATTTTGTTGATAAATTATTATAAAAATCAATTAATATTTAAAAAAAATTTTAAATAATAAAAATTTAATTATAATTTAATTAATTATTTATGTTTCTTATATTTAGACATCCAGTCAATGCTCATATCTCTACTATTAGATGTCTTATCTAAATCTTCAATATGATAGTCACTATTTTGAATAGCACTATCTTCAATTCTTTCAATCCTACTTTCAACTCTACTATTCATTTCATTAATTGGATTACCTTCAACAACAGTAGGACCAAAAACATATTTTTTTTGAACAGTAGTATAATATTTCTTACTCATTTCTTCATTCATTGAAGGTTCTTCAGCAGAAAACATACCAAGATTTGAACCAAATCTTTCAAATTCTTTTATAACTGAAGGATTCATTTCATCTTCATCACCAAAAACTTCATTTGCCATTTGTAAATATGAATAATGTAAATTTTTATACATTAATTCTAATTTCTTTCTTGCCATTTTTTTAACAAAAGCTGCAAATCTCCATTTTCTTATTAATTCTCTTAAAAATCTATTTTTAGCTACATTTTGATGCATTTTTGACATACGAATTAAATAAATTAATAAATACATTCTATTTGGTTCTACCATTGATTCACTTATATGTCTTACATATTTTCTTCTAAATAATGAAAATAATTTATTTAATAATGGTCCTGTTTTATCCATATAATCACTTTTTTCTTTCATATTTGTTACTAATTCTACTTTTGGTTCTATCATTTTTTTATTTGAATAGTTTTTATATAATTTACAAAATCTTGTATATAAATCATTTTTCTTTAATCTTTCCATTGTTTCTTTTTTTCTATTTTGAATTTTCTTTTCTAAATATTTAACAAAGAATGGAAGAATTTTTTTTATTGGAGCAGATTTATCACTTTGTTTTAATTTAATTTGTTTATTTGGTGCAGTTGAATGAGATTTAAATGATAATTTTGTTACTGGAGTTTGATGACTTGAAGTTTGTTCTCCTTTATATTCATATTGTGTTTTTTTTGATAAATTATTATATAATTTTTCTAAGAATTCTTTTGCATAAAGTGGTTTAATTGTTTTTTTAACATAATTTTTACATGTATTATCCAATTGTTCTAATTTTTTATAAACATATAATTTCATTATTCTTTCAATTAATTGTTGTTTATTTTGATCAATTATATCTTTTTTAGATTTATTTAATGTTTTACCTAATTTTTCAAATTTTCTTTTATTTTCTGCATTTTTCTTTAGTTTTTGTAAGAAATCTAATGCTCTAATTCTTGGAATATCATGAAGTAATTTTTTTAATAATGATACTTTTGAATAAGTATCTAATGCAATTATTTTTCTTCTAATATCAATTGAATTTAATGCTTTATTAAATAAATTTTCTCTTTCATTTATTCTTTTTACTTTATCATTCCATTTATTAATTGTATCTTTTAAATTAAGATTATTACTTCCTTTATGAGATGTAGTATATATTTTTTTTAAAATTTCAATTATTTTTCTTTTTCTAAGCATATCATTTAATTTTGTAAAGACATTATCTCTTGCATAATGAATAACAGTTTTTGTTATTTTTTTAATTACTACTATTTTTCTTAATTTATCTATAATATTTCCAATATTATAATTTCTTTTTTTAATAACATATTTTTGAGAAAGATTATTCCAATTTTGTCTTGCATTTGCTAATTTAAATCTTTTTATTACATATCTATTAATTCTACTTGCTGCTCTTTTTATTTTCATTGATTCTACTTTTTTACTCCATTTTTGAAGATATGTATGAACAATATTATTTTTCTTATTATTTAATTTATTTAAAATATCATTTAATTTATCATGAATTTTATTTTTTCTTGTTCTGATTGAATATAATTTCCAATTTTTTTGAATTAAACTTGCAGCAAATTTATTATTTAATTTATCAGTATTTGTTTTCCAAGTATCAATTATTTTTTTATAAATTCTATTTCTTAAATTTTCTGGTATTCTCATTATTTTTCTTAAAAGATTATTTTTAGCTTGATTTTTAATTTTATCATAAGTTTCTTTTATTGTATTTGTTCTTCTTTCAGTAAGTTTATTAAAGAAATTATTTAAAGTCTTTTCTTCACCATTTGATTTAATTTTATCAAATGCATCTTTACATCCAAATTTAATTTTAAACATTTTATCTAATCCTTTTTGAATTTTTCTTTGTCTTAACATTTCCCTTCTATTATCCATTTTCTTTCTTATTTCACTCATAAAACTTTGAATTACTTTAGAAGAATCATTAAATTTTCTTACATTAGCATTATTTTTCCATTTATATAAAGCAAGTCTAATTTTATTATTAATATTATTAGTTTTTCTTAATATTGCTCTATTTAATCTATCATTAATTCCTTTTAATCTATTTAATTTTCTTCTTGATTTTAATCCTCTAAAAATACTTTGAATTAAAGTTGAATTTTTTTCTCTTTTTTCATTAACTTTTTCTTTTTGATTTCTCCATCTATCTAAATAAGTTTTTAAATTCAAATTTTTTAAATCTTCATTTAATTTAATGTATCTCTTATTTAATAAATTTTTAATATCTAATTTTCTAGTATTTTCTTTTAATCCACTTGTAATATTTGGCATAGAAATTTTTTGAAGAGTTTGTTTCAATTTATAAAATTTAAGTGCTTGAAGAATTCTTTTACCAGCTAATTTTTGTGCATGTTTAATATAATAATCTTTAAATTTATCATTTAATTTTTTAGCAATTTTAGGTCTTAAATACCTTTGAATTATTTTAGTTTTTTGATTAACTCCAATTAATCTTGCTTTATTATTCCATTTTCTTAAAGTTGTAGATAATTTATTAGAATTTTTATTATTTTTTCTAGTAACAAATTTATTAAGTGAAATATTAATATTTTTCAATCTATTCATTTCATTTTTAGCTTTATAATTTCTAAAAGCATTTTGAATTTTATTAGCACTTTTATTAGTAAATGAACAATATTGTTGCCATTTATTAACATATCTTTTTAAAGCAGAAACTGCATCAGTATAAGCTCTTTTAGTAGATAAACTTTGTAAATATTTAATTCTTAAATTATTATTAACACTTGAAAGAATATTATTAGTTGCATATCTTTTTTCAATTTGACTTTTCATTTTACTCATTGATTTCTTTAAAGGTGTCATATATCTATTTGCTTCTATTAAAATATCTGAAATTTCTCTTACTGCACTTCCTTTAAATAATCTTTGGAATTTTTCCATTGCATCTAATTTATCTTCTTCTTTCTTTAAAATATAATTTCTAAAAGCATTTTGTATTCTATTAACTGCTTTTCCCATTTTTTCCATTCTTACTTTTCTTGCCCATAAACTAAATGGTATTCTTAATGCAATTTCTTTATCTTTTTGTATTTTTTTAATTTGTTTTGTTAGAAAATCATTTTTTTTAATATTATCTTTTTCTTTTTTTATATTTTTCTTTTTTTTTAACCAAGTTGTAATTGTTTCTATATTTTTAACTGAAACATCATATGTATTATTTTTCCATTTATTAAGATATTTTGGAATAAAATGTTTTTCTAAAGAATTTTTTATTTTTGGTTGAACTTTTAAAATTGCCTTTTGTCTTGAAATTGTTTTTAATCCATTTCTTAATATATTATATGGTCTTTTAATATAAATATCTTCTAAAGTTTTAAACATTGCTTCACCTTTTCCTCCAATTATTCTAGATGCTTTTGACATTAAATTATTTAATTGATGTTTGATATTTTTTTTAAATAAATTTTGTAATTTATTTTGTGAAATCTTTTTATTATATTTTTCCAAATTCTGTCTTAAATATGATTGAATTATTTTTATATTATTTTCACTTTTTAATAACATTGCATTTCTTAACCATTTTCTTAAATAATATTGATTCTTTTTTTTTCTGTCATAATCATTTTTTTCAAAAATTGTATTAATTTTAATATTTCTTGTTTTTAAATCATCTCTTTTCTTTTTTGATTTTAAATTCCTAAATGCATTTTGAATTTTTAAAGCAGCTTCATTATTTTTTAATATAGGCATTAAATTTTTCCATTTAGTAAAAGCATCAGTTAATAATTTTTTATTAATAAAATCTTGTTTATTAATATGATTTAAAAGTGTTTTTCCAATATGTTTATTTTTACCACTTTCAAAAACTTTTTTAAACATATATTTTTTAGTAAATTTACTCATTAATTCAGCTCCATCGACAATTTTTTTTCTTCTATCAGCAGGTTTAGTTAATCTTGCTTTAAGAAAACGTTGAATAATATTTGCATTTTTATTATTTCTTAATGTTTGAACTATTCTATGATATCTTAATAAAACAATTTTAGCTTTATTTTTCAAAGCATTATTTTTATTTTTGATAATTTTATTTAATAATAATGTTAATTTCATTCTATTAACTGAATTTTTTGAATTTAATATTTTCTTAAAGAAATCTTGAATATTATTTGCTTTATTTTTTTTAATTGTATTATAATTTTGAATTGATTCAATTATAATTTTTTTTGGTTCTTCAAAAACATCTTTATGAATTTTTTGTGAAGGAACATATCTTTCAAATAAATCTTTAATTTTATTTTTCATTCTATTTGTATCAGGCAATTTACTAGTCCAAATTTTAAATGCTTTTTCTTCATCTAATAAATTAATTCTAGGTTTAATTTTATTAATCATTATTTTTAATAAATGATTAATTCTCCTATTTTTAGCTCTTTCTTTAATACCAGAATAAATTTGAGGTTCATCTCTTTTTTTCAAACCTCTTTTTAATAATTGACAACCTCTTCTAATTCTTTTTAAATTATCTAAATAATTAGTTGGAGTTAAATTAGCTCTCCATTTTAATAAAGCAGCATGTAATCTTGCTTTATCATTTGCTTTTTCTTTTAAAGTTTGTGAATTTTTTATTTGTTTTACTAATAAAGATTTTAAATAAGCTTCTCTAATTTGATGAATTTTTTTCTTCCAATTACTAAAATATCTATTTTTTATCATTTTATCATTTTGTCTTATTGTATTTCCTATCATTTTTTTTGCTTTATCAATGTCTTTTTCTCTTAATTGAATTTTTTTTGTTTTATATTGCCAAATACGGAATGTTTGTGATAAAGGTTTTCCTTCTTTTTCTTTTAATATTCTTCTTAATCTTGTTTTTATTTTTCTAAATTTATTTGGATCAATTTTTGCTGCATTTCTAAACCATTTTAATAATGCGTTATGTAATAAATTTTTTTTATATGATGAACTTGTTTTAAAAACTGAAGTTAATCCCTTATTTTTTTCTACTGAATTAACTTTTATTTTCATTGTTTTAAAAACATTTTTAAAACTTTCTTTTCTTGCTTTATTTTGAATAAGCATTAATCCCTTATAAAATTTATAATCTAATCCTTTTCTTCTATATAATTTCCATCTAGTGAAATATTTAGATAATAATTTTATATCATTATTTCTCTTTAAATCATGTTTTGTTTTTAATATTATTTCACTTTTCAAATTCTTAATTTCATTTAAATTAACATTTTTTCTCCATTTATTTAATGTTTTTCTTAAAATATCTTTCTTAATTCTATTTTCATTTTTATTTCTATTTTTTAAAATAGGATTAAGTCTCCTTTGATAATTTTTAGAAGATTTCAATTTATTAAAAGGAACTTTGCAATCACTATTATTAACATAATGTTTCAATAAATTTAAACCTTTAACAATTTTAGGATAATATTCTTCAGGTTTTCTACATTCATGTTTCCATTTAAAGAAAGCTTTCAATAATAAATCTCTATTAGTTCTTTCTTTAACTCTTTTAGCATTTTGTTTTATAAATTTAGCTTTTAAATTTAAAATACTTTCCTTAGCTTTTTCTCTTTCATTTACTCTTCTCCATCTATTTAAACATTCTCTTATAGTTGATCTTGGTTTATTTAATCTTGTATAAATTGAATTAAGAAATTGTGGTCTGAAATCTTTATTCATTTTCCTATATAATCTAACAAATATTGTTAATGCTCTATTATCATATATTTTATGTAATTTATCAAAACCTTCTCTTACTCTTTTTAATTTTTCAATATTATCATAATGTTTTCCTGATGCACAAAATAATTTCCATCTTGTTAAATATCTTCCTAGTTTTAATTTTTTATTTCTTATTTCTTTATTTTGATATAAATATTTTATTAATTGAACTTTCAAATCTCTTATTTCATAATTATTACATTGTTCTCTCCATTTAAAGAAAAAGTGTCTTAAAATATTTTTATCTTTATTTAAATATTTTGATAATAATTTACTACCTGCTTTATCTAAAGCTCTTTTTGCTTTTACTTTAGTTATTTTTTTCATAAATTCTTCTTCATGAGGTAAAATAGCATCTCTTGCTATTTTATTTAAAATTTTTGACATTAATTTATATTTATTAAATAAAGCTTCCAAATCAATTTTAGGTCTTTGTCTCCATTGATGAAATCTCTTTGATAAAACTCTCATTCTATATTTTTTAAATATTGTTTCAACTAAAGTTTTATATAATTTATCATGTATTTCTCTATTTTTTGCTTTCATTGCTTTATCTTTCCATCTAATTAAATAATCTCTCCAATTATGTTTAATGTATCTTTCTTTAACTCCAAATGCTCTTAATATACCATCTCTTTCTAATTCATATTCTGTTTTTTCTTTAATTGCACTTAATGGATCTTCATATGCTGTTCTTAAACAAAATCTTTCTAACATTTCTGCACCTTGTAAATAATTTAATAGTTTATTATTTGGTATTTGCTTTTTCCATTTATCGAAATATTTTTTCAATTTAATTTTATCCATTCTACTATCTAATCTCTCTACTTTATTTTTAATTATACCATGTCTAAAGTCTTTTAATTGTAATTTATTTATTACTCTTTTCCATCTATCTAAACCATTTCTTAAATCATTTTGTAAAAATCTTCCTTTTTTCTTTAATAATTTCTTCAATTTCAATTTTTTAATTATTTCACTTAAATAATCTTTTAATTTTGGTTCGGCTGATATTAAACCTTCTCTCTTACTTAATTTAGTTAATCCATTAATCATATCAAATGCTCCAAAAAATTTCTTTTTTTGAGCTTCCGCATTTTTAGATTTACTCATATATTTCAAACAATTAGCTTTCAAGGACCATTCATCTAAATACTTCTTTAATTTCTTTTTCTTTAATTCATCATTTTCTCTTCTATCAACTAATTTTCTTCCTTTTTCAAGTCTATTTTTAATCAAATGTGATTTATCATACCATCTTTTTAAATAAGGAATAGCTCTTATTAAAGATAATTTCTTATCTTTTTCTAATAAAATTTTAGTAAGTGCATCTTTCCTCCATTTAGTTTGAGAGAAAATTTCATCCCAAACCATAGGTCTAACATGTCTAACTAAAGCATGTTCTATTGTCTCACAAAATCTTTGATGAAGCATTGACAAATATATTATATCATACATATATTTTCTTAACCATCTTCCTCTCCAATAACTTTGTATCTTTATTATTTTTTGAAGGACACCTTCATATTTTTCTTTAAGACCTCTCCACCATCCTTGTACAATTTTTGCTGCTTTTTCTCTAAATTTAGGATTTACATTTATCATTGATTTACCTCCAGTTTTTTTGGCAACTTTTTTAATTTTAAATTGTTCTTTTTTCTTAAAAGCTTCTTGTGCCAAATCAACAACACCTCCTTTTTCAAAACGCATTCTTCTTAATATTGTTCTATCTTCTGTATTAGTTCCTTTAGAACTTAACATTGCTAAGGTAACATAAAGGAATTTATTTTGATTTGTTCTTGTATTTTTTTTACCTGCTAAAGTAGAATTTAAAGTATTTCTATCAAAAGTTTTTCTTTTTTCATCAATTGTTCTTCCTATTGTATCTGGACTTTGAGAAATACTTCTATTCTTTGATAAAAGAATTGAACTTAATTTATTCATTTTTTGAAGTACTTTATATCTATCATTAAATATATCTTCATTGGCACTTGGAATAACAGTTTGTGAAGTAGAAATTAATCTCCCTTCTCTTCCTTTATTAGGATCATATCCTTTAGTCATTTGCTTAATTAATTTTTTAACTTCAGCTTCAGTCATATTTTCTCTTTGATCTTTAGTTCTAACATAATCTTCAATTTTTTCCATATCATTTTGAATAGGTCTAACACCTTCAACCATACCATCAGCATCAGGTCTAATTAAAACATTTTGATTACGATCCATTTGACTTTTCAAATCCTTTAATTGAGTTTGTGGAATATCACTTTGTTTAATATCAGAAGTACTTTCATCTTCAACATTACCTTTAGGTGACATTTTCCCAGTACCAATTGATTGTTCATTTAAATCTCTTGGATTCATATTATATTGAATTTCTCTACTATTACCACTTAAATAATCAACATTCCCATGAATAGGAATTCCAGGTGATCCCATTGATTGCATAGACTGCATATTCATAGGGGATCCCATAGTATAATTAATTTGATTTTCTCCTTGAATAAAACTTCCTTGTAACATAGGTTGATCTAAGAAAATATTCCCAGGATCATTTTGATTAAAACTTTGATAATTCTGATATATAATTTGTCCACTTTGATTCCCATTAATCATTCCATTATTCATATTATTATACATAGACATATTATTATAATTCCCAGTATTATAATTAGAATTAGTTCTTGGACTTCTTCTCTGATTTAAAGTACGAATATTATATTCAATTTCTTCTTTAGTATCACCAATATTAATTGTTTTAGGACTTCTTTCTAATCTTTCATGATTTCTTTCAATATTCATAGTAAGTGTTGGAATAGGTCTCCTTCCCATTATTTGAGCAGTATCATTTCTATCATTTAAATCATTTCTAACAGCAGAAACTACACTTTGACCTAACATATTTGGAGAACGCATTTCTGAGATTCGAGTAGTTGCTCTTGGACTCATTGCTGCTGTTCTACGGAAATTACCTTCATTTGGATCTAAATACAATAACTCACCATATGATTCCATTGTTTGATCCATTCTCATTGGACTACGACGAATGTAACTTTGATCTAAGGGAGAACGAGAACGAGAATTTAAAGTTGAGGTCATTTTCTCGTCGAAGTATATGTTCGAGGTATTTGTTGTTTGAACGTATTTTTTGCTTCCACCTTTTGAAAGCTGCATATTTTTATTTATTATGAATTTAAATTATTTGGGTTTTTAAATATTTATATAGAGATTTTATTTTTTGATGAATATTTTTTTTTTTTTTGTATTTTTTTTTAAAGATTTATTTTTTAAATGTATGTTTTTTTGGTTTTTAGTGTTTTTAGTTTTTTTTTTTAAGGATGTTTAATGATGGGGATGATATAGATGATATCGTTTTTAATTGTGATTTATGTGTTTTTTTGATATTTTGGATGATGGTTTTTTTTAAATTTAAAATTTAAATTCTTTATGAAAATTATATTTATTCATCTTATTAAAAAATTAATTTGAGCAATTTTATTAATTATTATTTTTCATAAAAAATATTTTATATTATTTTTTATATTAATTATTTTTAGAATTAAATGATTTGACAAATGAATAGATGTAGTAACTTATAAAAATAAAGAGAGAATTAAAGTTACTATCTTATCTTTCAAATTTAATCAAAATAATTTAGTTATTAAAATATATATTTACTATATTATAATTTGAATAATTTGTTTAAAGCATATAAATTATATATTATATTATAGAAAAATATAAATGTTTTTTCTTTTCTTAAAATAATATTCATTGTTTTTTTATACATTTTCATTTTTTTTTCAAAAATTTACAATAAAATTTGTATCAAATCAAATATTTGTTCATTATTTGAAAGTATATTTAAAATAAAATATAAATTTTAATTATTATTATTAATAAGGAAATTTTTGAATATTCTAAAATACTAAATGTTAATATAAATATGTATTAATTTTTCAAATTAAAAATTAAAATGTTTATTTAAAAAAAAATCATTAACAATTTTTTTTATTCTTTAAAAATAAAAAAATAAATAATTATGATTAAAAAATTTCTAAATATTATTTACTCAAAAATAAAATATAATCTATTAATTTATTATTATTTAACATCATATAGAACAATGTCAGAAAGCAAGTCCAATAAAAATAATGAAAAAACCAATGATTTAAATGAAAAAGAATGTAAACATACAATTCAAAAAGATGAAATGATAGATAATACAACCGAAAATTTATTATCTCAAGATTTATTGAGACAAATAAATTTAAACCCTGAAGATGAAAATCAAAACATAAATTTTAATATAAATCCATTTAATAATAATGAAGATGAATTAGCAGATAATAATAGTAATGAATCAGATGATGAAGATTTAATGTTTGTAGAAAATGACATTCAAAATAATTTTAACCCTGAAAATATAGATTTAAAAGAATATTTAAAACAACAAAGTGAACAAGAAAAATATGATAATAATATAAATAATAATCTCCAAAATGAAAATATAAATAATTTCTATTCGAATTTATTTGAAGAAAATAAAGAAAAAGGTAAAAAAAATGTTTATTCCCAAATGCAAAATATGATTAATTTAAATAATAATAATAATATAAATAAACCAATTCCAAGAGTTCCTTCAAATCCAATTCCAGTATCTTATTCAGGAAATTTTGAATTAAATTCAAATTCATTTAATTCATTTAATTTTTATCAAAATCAATATAGTCACAGTAATGGAAGTTTAAATTTAGGTAATATTATGTTTCCAAATAATTCTTTTTCAATGAATGGGAAAACAGGATGGATTTGTTCAAATTGTGAAAATTTTAATTATGAAAGTAAAAATATATTTTTTAAATATAATTTTTTAATAGTGAGAGTTCAATGTAATAGATGTGGAAAATATCAAAATCAAATAATGTTTAATCCTCATAATGGAAGTACTCATAGTTTAAATGAAAATAATTTTATGAGAGAAAGATTACCAAATATTCAATATAATCAAAATAATATTAATAAAAATAATATTTATAGAGATTTATTAGATAAAATGTCTTCTATGAAATATAGTCATAGTTATTCACCAAAAAATAAAAAAAATGAAGAAAAAAAAAAGAAAAAACCTTTTGTTGAAAGAGAAGGTGATTGGATTTGTTTTAATTGTGATAATTTAAATTTTGCATTTAGAACTCAATGTAATAGATGTCATTTGGCTAAAAGTGAAAATCCAAAAATGATGCAAAAATATATGAATAATTATAATATTAATAATAATAATAATAATTTTAATAAAGAATTTTCAACAAAGTAATTTTTCAAAATTTCCTTTTACTATTAGAATTTAAATTATATATATTATAAGGTAAAATAATTTATAAAAATATATATTAAAAATAGAATAAATATAAAATTTTTTATTTTTTTTCATTTTTTAATTCTATATGAATAAAATCCAAAAAATTGATCATTTAATAGGAAATTGGGTTTCATTTTATTATTTAATTCTTCTAATTTTTTAATATGTAAAATTTTTTTTCCTTTATTTAATTTTTTTTCTTTTAAATTATTATTATAAGTTTTATATA
>JAEEGK010020492.1_pt1 | contig 14057 bp, 7 predicted proteins | sample 8958771 | NCBI WGS metagenome assembly JAEEGK01 (sample SAMN16246547, study PRJNA631951) | gut metagenome | biome: gut microbiome; feature: rumen; material: SC-attached | host: Bos | place: Iran: Karaj | collected 2018-10
ATGTTTTTTGACTACACGCCTTCGCCTACCGAAATCTATCCTATGGATTCTGCAAATACGGCCCCGCATTGGGTGATTACCGCTACTGAGTTCCAAATCAACTCATACGACTTCTATCTCTGGGACACTAATCCACATTGCGTTTGGGATACCGTTACTTGGAGCTTTGAAAAACCATTGGAATGGGTGCTTGAGCCTTTCGGGCACAAGGGAACATGTTGTAAGGTATATGTGCTTAATCAAGTGAGCGATACCGTCTGGCTGGATGCCCGTGCTTTCAACCGTTGTGCACCCGATGAGGGTGTCGTGCAAAGATACTGGTTTGTTTGCTCTTTCTATGGTGTTGAAGATTACGGCCCTTTGAGTGATTCTGAAGTTAACTTTGAGGTGTATCCCAATCCCAACAACGGACAGATGACACTGCAGTTTGAACATCTCACAGGCAAGATAGATGTTAAGGTTTATGACATGATGGGTAACTTGATAGAAAACATACAGATTTATAACGATATGGTATCCAGTACAATACAATACAACATGATGGGTCGCCCCGATGGTGTGTATTTCTTTATTGCCACAGGGAATGAAGGTACTGTATCTAAAAAAGTGGTTATTGAATAGACAATGAAAAAGGCCTTACTTTTCATATTTTGGTTTTGTGTTACTTTGGGCTGCAAGGCGCAGACCGACACTGAGTTTTGGTTTGCCGCTCCTGACCTTGACGTGAATCATGCGGAACAACCCATTCGTTTTTGTGTTGTTTCATACGAAGAAGCCGCCACAGTGGTGTTTGAGCAGCCCGCAAATGCTTTCTACAGCCCTCAGACTTTTCATCTTGAGGCCCACGACTGCTATGTTTACGATGTGTCAAACATCATCGACATTGTTGAGACCCAGCCATACAATGCTGTGCTTGATTTTGGCTTCTATATCCATTCTGACACACCTGTCTCGATTTATTATGAATCGGACAACAACAATAGCGAAATCTATTCTCTGAAAGGCAAAAACGCATTGGGAACAAGTTTCGTGGTGCCTATGCAATACTCTTTCGAGAACTATTATTTAAGCACCTGTAGCCGTATCGAGGTGGTGGCATCACAAGATGACACGGAAGTCGCTTTTTATCCTTCGGTCGCCATTAAGGGCGGAGGGCAGCCTGGGGTGCCAGTCACGGTCAACCTCGATCGGGGACAGTCATATGCCATCGAAGCTGCAAGTCCACAAGGGCAAGCCCATCTGCGCAATACGCGGATCACTTCCACCAAGCCCATAGCTGTAAATACTTCGGATGATTCGGTGAATCTCGGTGGGCACTATGACCTGGTTGGCGACCAAATCGTCCCCGTCGACCTGTTGGGTACCGACTACATCGCCATCTGGAACAACAATCCTGACGAATATCTCTTCTTTTTCCCGACGGAAGACAATACCAGCATCTATTTGAACGGAGGATCAGTTCCAGTGGCCACACTTGACGTAGGACAGGAATACACTTGTCAAATCTCTTCCGCGGTGGAGTATATCCATGCCGATAAGCCTATCTCCGTGTTCCAGTTGTCCTCAAGTTCACTGAATGAATTTGGCGGTACGGTTTTGCCCCAAATCAGTTGCACTGGCTCACGCAAGACGGTCTATAAACGCCAAAGCACCTCCAATTTGGTGGTCACGCTGATTGTCAAGACAGCCAACGCCGACGGCTTTGTCCTCAATGGCAATGCTACTTACATTACTGCGGCAGACTTCACACCTGTGCCCGCCAATCCCGACTATTCCTATTGCAAGAAGAATGTCAGTAACTATGTTCCCACCAATGGCCTGATGTCGCTCGAAAACACCTATGCGGATGGTTATTTCCATTTGGGTATTTTGACTGGTGATGAAGGAGCTACATGGAATTATGGTTATTTCTCTGATTACCAGCCTTACGCCTTTGCCGAGTTTTTGATGGACGATACATATTGTTCGGGTCAAGACATTGAGTTTTACTATTCAACGGAAAATGTTTCCAATCTGGTTTTAGTCCTTCCCGATGGGACTGAGGCTCAGCTGCCTTTTGTGCTGAACAATGCCCAGACCGAACACTCGGGTCGTTATTCGCTTCGTGGAGAGGATTGTAATGGCGTGCGTGTTTTGGATGTGATTGATATTACAATTAATGAAGCTGTCCAGACCCAAGTTTACATTAATGGGTGCAACAGTGTTGTTTGGCATGACCACACCTTTTTGCATTCAATCGATACTATATGGACGGAGCCAGGCTCGGGTCTTGATGAATGTGATAGTGTCTTCTTGCTCCATTTCACGGTTTACCCCCCTAACGACACCATGCTTATAGATCCCACCATTTGTGTTGGGGATACATACGACTTTCATGGAACGCTCTATGACCAGGATGGCCAAATCGCCTATTTCGACACCGTTGATATTCACGGCTGCCTGAAAGTGGAGATGCTGGTGCTCTCTGTCGATGAGTTCCAAATGCCACCGGTGCTCAATCAATTTGAGTGCTATACCTATGGGACAACCCCAAGTTGGTATTGGGACAAGACTGGTATTACCTATCATGAAGACACCTACGACGAAATCGTCCTTGACGACCCTAACGGCGGCTGCCCCATCAAGCATCGGCTGAACCTCAGGTTCCACGAGGCGTATTATCATGAGGAATCAAAGGAGGCATGTGGCTCATATTATTGGCCTGTTACAGGTCAGACTTATTATGATAGCCAAGACCCTATAATACAGACTTTCCACTATGCCTTTGGCGACAAAGAGTGTGACAGCACATACGTGCTACATTTGGTTATCAACGATTACGAAACGAGCGAATTTGAGGTGCCTCAAGAAGAGAGCTGTGACGGCTATTTGTGGGATCCGCTCGGGAAAACCTACACCACCGATGACCTTTATGATCCAGTAGACCATTACTTTACCCAGTCGGGTTCCTACCATAGGACATACACCAATATGATGGGCTGCGATAGTATAGTGACTATGAACATGCATCTTGACTATACACCTTCGCCCACGGATATCTATCCTATGGATACTGCCAACATAGCTCCTCATTGGGTCATCACCCCCTCTGAATTTCAAATCAACTCGTATGATTTTTATTTGTGGGAGCAGAATCCGGACTGCCATTGGGACACCGTCGCTTGGAGCTTGGACGAACCTTCTACTTGGATACTTAAGCCTTTTGGAAATAAGGGTAGTTGCTGCAAAGTGTACGTGCTGAACCATGTGGATGACACGGTTTGGTTGAGTGCCCATGTTTTCAATCGTTGCGATTCCGTAAATGGAGTTGAGAAAAAGTATTGGCTTATTAGCTCTTTCTATGGTATTGAGGAAAACGGCACTTCAACAGGCGCATCGACCGCTAATTTTGAAGTGCTCCCTAATCCCAACAATGGACAGATGACCCTCCAGTTTGAACATCTCACAGGCATGATAGATGTCAAGATTTATGATATGAAAGGCGCCCTTGTTGATAACATAGAGACTCATAACGAAGGCGAAACTAATTCCATGCAATACAATTTTAGAGGCAATTGTGGCGTTTATTTCATTGTGGTCACAGGGAAAGAAGGAGTGGTGGCCAAAAAAGTGATTGTCAGATAAATGTGTGAATTATGAAAAACAGGAAAATCATATTTGTTCTTGGCTTACTCATGACATGTGGCTTGGCACTGACCTGCTGCACGAAAAATGATGAAAACACCATCGCGCTCATCGGCACAGAGTATTATATCGATGACATCCTTTCGGTGATTCCCGACTCGTTGCAGACCAGTTTTTCTGCCGACTTTGGTAGTATTCCAGAAGGTCCAGTTCCTCCCAAGATTGAAGGCAGTTATGTGGTGGATCCCAAACATAGGGTTAGTTCCAATTTGACTGAATATGAGTGGCCCTTGCAAACTGTTGAGCCTAATATGTATATGCGTTTCGCCAACCAGCATAACGGTATAGTCAAGATGGACTTGAACGAGGCTACTGAAACGGTGACCGATACGGTGTTTGTCTGTGGTAATGGCAGCGCCTTCGCGGTTTATTTCATTGAGAATAAGTCCTATGAGATAGAACTTGGTGGACAGACATACCATGCCAAGGTGAAACGTGGCATCGTGATGAAAGGTCAGGTGATTGAGGATGGGCTGAAGGATTTTCGTTATGCGACTATCATCATGAACAGTGAGGATGATTCCAACGGACTCATCGCACAATATCCCCAAGGTTCTTATTTCATCTATAAAGATGGTGATGGATTGGCAAAAAGAGAGGTGTGGTAAAAATGTATGAAAAGATGAAAAAATATTTGATAATCATATTGTTGGGCGTTTGTTTTTGTGGCGCTTCCTTTGCCCAAATGAATAATAAACAACCAACAGAAGAAGCCATTTCTATTGGCCTAAAAGGCGGGGTTAATATTCCGAGGATGCTGTATTTCAACAACAAGGCTTTGAATCAACTTCCTCAGGCCTTTCTTTTTACTCCTATGGGCGGTTTGTTTTTTGATATTCCGATGGGTAATGTGTTTGCCTTGTCGCCTGAGTTTGTGTATCTGAAGCGTGGCACTGATATCAGTTATGAACACCGATCAGGCTCAAAGGTGCATTATAGCATGGCTGTGCATTTTGTTGATTTCCGTCTTCCTTTGGAATTGCGTTTGCCCATCAAGCCATATTTCCAGCCTTATCTTATGGTGGGCGGTGAAGTCGGCATGCGTTTGGGAGGACAGATTCATATTGACCGAACGGCTCCCGTTCAGCTTGAACAGACTATAGACGTGGGCGATGCCAACATGAATATGATTCATGCAGGAGCTTTTGCTGGAGTAGGAATCCGCAGCCGAATTGGCTTGGGTAGCCGCCATATCCTAATTAAACTCAGTGCTTCTGTCCATCAAGGTCTGCTCGATAGTTATGCGGCTGGCGAGAAAGATGAAAGCATTCCAGCTGTCAATGTCAATGCGTACCAAACCACAGGTTTGCGTTTGCCGCAAGGTCTGGAAGTCTGCTTAGGCATCGGTATTCCTTTGGAAAAGAAGCTTGAGGATGCTTGCGCCACTTTTGCCAATGACCGTTACCGTCGTCACGGTAAGGGTAGGCATCTGTTTGGATATTGAGTCATTCCAGATACGTGTATCCGTACAACCCAGAGCGGTAGTTCGACAGGAATTCCTTGCCTTCCTCGACTGAAATCTTGCCTTCCTTGACGCACTTGGTGACCCAGGTCTCCACCGTTCGGACGAGTTTCTTCGGGCTATACTGCACATATTCCAACACATCGGCAACAGTCTCGCCATCGATGACTTGGTCGATATAATAACCCTTTTCATCCACGGAGATATGCACCGCGTTGGTGTCGCCAAAGAGGTTGTGGAGGTCGCCCAAGATTTCCTGATAGGCACCCACGAGGAACACACCAATGTAATAATGCTCCTTCTCACCAAAGGAGTGCAGCGGGATGGTGTGCTGCGTCGATTTGGCGACAAAGTTGGTGATTTTGCCGTCGCTGTCGCAGGTGATGTCCTGCAAAGTGGCGAGGTGGGTCGGGTTCTCATCGAGCCTTTGGATCGGGATGATGGGGAAGAGTTGGTCGATGGCCCAGAGGTCGGGCAATGACTGGAACAGCGAGAAGTTGCAGAAGTACTTGTCGGCCAAAAGCTTGGGTAGTGAAGTGAAGTCTTCGGGGACACGCTTCAGGCTGTTGGCGATATGGTTCACCTCGCGGGCTATGCTCCAGAAAAGTCGTTCAATTTTGGCGCGCGACTTGAGGTCGAGAAGGCCAAGGCTGAACAAGTTGAGGGCTTCTTCACGGATTTCCTGTGCGTCGTGCCAAATCTCCAAGGAAGAGCTCTTTGTTAACTCGTCCCAAGAATCGTAGAGTTCCTTGATGAGCTCATGGTCGTTTTCTTCGGGCTCTTCGTCGTCGTCCCATTCGGGGAGTGAGGTCTTTTCCAGCACCTCGAAGATGAGCACAGAGTGGTGTGCTGTCAAGGCACGACCCGACTCGCAGATGACGTTAGGGTGGGGAAGTTCGTTCTTGTCGCAGGCATCCACGATAGTATAGATGGCGTTGTTAGCATATTCCTGGATGCTGTAGTTGACCGAGCTGGCACTGCTGGAGCTGGTGCCGTCGTAGTCGACGCCAAGGCCGCCGCCCATGTCGACATATTCAATATGGTAGCCCATCTTGTAAAGTTGCACATAGAACTGTGCTGCCTCACGCAGAGCCACATTGATTTTCTTAATCTTGCTGACCTGGCTACCGATGTGGTAGTGTACCAATTTCAGGCAGTCTTTCATGTCGTGTTCCTCAAGGAAGTCGAGGGCTTCGAGCAGTTCGGATGAGGTGAGGCCGAACTTGCTGCCATCGCCGCCCGATTCCTCCCATTTGCCTGCGCCGGAGCTGGCCAATTTGATGCGCACACCCAGGTTAGGCGTGACCTTCAAACGTTTGGCAATCTTGGCCGTAATCTTCAACTCATTGAGTTTCTCGATGACGATGATGATTTTTCGACCCATCTTTTGGGCGAGCAGGGCGAGCTCGATGAACTCCTCGTCCTTATAACCGTTACAGACGATAAGAGAATCTGAATCGGTGCCGAGGGCGATGATGGCATGGAGTTCAGGCTTGGAGCCAGCTTCCAGGCCGATGTTGCACTTCTTGCCATGGCTGACGATCTCTTCGACCACGGGGCGCATTTGGTTCACCTTAATAGGCATCACCACGAAGTTCTGTCCGTGGAACTCATATTCCTTGGCAGCCTCCTTGAAGCAGGAGTCGATCTTGTTGATGCGGTCGTCGAGGATGTCGGGGAAACGCAGCAGCATGGGAGCTGAAACGTCTCTAAGTGACAATTCGTCAACCAGTTCCGGCAGGTCTACTGAGGCACAGCCTTCCTTAGGTGTCACGACCATGTGGCCTTTTTCGTTGATGGAAAAATAACTTCCGCCCCAGCCTTTCACGTTGTAAAGGTCCTCGGAGTCTTCAATGCGCCATTTTCTCATTGCTACAGTTTTAAATAGTTTAATGGGCTGCAAAACTATAAAAAATATTCGGTTTTACGCAGTTTTCCTTATTTTTGCACAAAATTATGCAGCTATGAGGCTCATTATTGATGCTGGTTCTACCAAAATGGGATGGATTCTCATGGATGGCCATGAGGTCAAAGCACATTTTGTGACCAAAGGCTTCAACCCGAATTACTCTCCCATGCAAGACCTTGTAGAGATATGCAGCGGCGCATCTCTACCCAACGACAATATTCATTTCATCCATTATTACGGCACAGGTTGTGGCAACGAAAAGAACTGCCAAACCGTCAAAGAGGTCTTCCAAGCCCAATTTCCCGATGCCGAAATCCATGTTACCCATGATCTGATGGCCGCCTGTCATGCTGCCTTAGGCCATGAAAAAGGGATCGCTTGTATCCTCGGAACGGGTTCAAATTCATGTCTTTACGATGGAGAGGATATTGTGGATAAGGCCGTTTCCTTAGGCTATCTTGTCGGCGACGAAGGCAGTGGCATGCACATCGGTAGGGAAGTGGTGAGGGCATATTTTTATGGTTTTATGCCTGAGTATTTGCGTCAAAAATTTGAAGAAACATATCATTTAGAATTAAAGGATTTCATCGACAAGGTCTATCATCAGCCTCTGCCTTCGCGATATTTGGCCACTTTCGCTAAGTTTGCAGGCGAGCACCAATCAAATCCTTTTATAAAAGAATTGGTGAAAGGTTGTTTCAAATCCTTCATCGAAGCTTTTGTCCTTCGCTACGATGCCAGTCGGTCGTTAAAGGTTAGTTTTATCGGCTCTGTGGCTTACCATTTCCAAGACATCTTGAAAGAAAGCCTTGCCGAATATGGCCTCACTTTGGGCGAGGTCATGCAAACACCTGCCGAAGGGCTGATAAAATACTATCAATGAGCATGTTTTTGATTTTTTTTATAGTTTTGTGGTCTGGAATTATCAAATAAAAATAGAATAGTCATGAAGAAAGCATTTATCTTGTTAATGAGTTTGGTTGCCATAGTGGCAGCAAACTTGAGTGCTAAGGCCCAAGAAGTTACAACTGCCGAGGCTTCCATGGGCAGTGATGTCGTCAGGTCGTTAAACATCTTCATCACCGATGGCAACTGGAACGATGGCAGCAATTGGAACACTGGCACAGTGCCTCCTGCGGGCAGCGATGTGGTGATTATGGCCAACGTCATTATTCCCGCTGGTTACACCGCTGTGGTCAATGAGGTCAGCATAGATGGTGGCAGCATCACCGTGGCCGATGGCGGCCAGCTAAGGCACAACACCGACAACCTTGTGGTGACGATGAAGAAGAACATCGAGCCATACGATGATGTGAATGGTACGGACAACTACTACTTGTTGGCTTTCCCGTTCAGTGTTGATGTCGCAGTTCCTGACACTATGACTTTCGCTGAAGGCAACGATTTCTACATATTCGACTCGAATTATCCAAATGCTGAGTGGCGCAACAATAAACAGGAAACCATTGCCACTGTGGGCGGCACTACTAGCTATCTTTACGCTAACCCCGAAGCCATAGAACTTTCGCTAACGGGCAGTACCTATCCCTCATATAATGAGGAAGTGATACCTGTGACTGTCCCATACGATGAGGGCTCCACCAACCCTTACAATGGCTGGGCACTCTTGGGTAATCCATTCACCTGCAATGCTTATGTCTTCTGTCATAACAGCGACAACGAACTCGTTCCGATGGATTTCATGGTGTATGACGCAAATGGTGATTTGGTGACTTTGTCAGGCGAGCCTATTGCTCCGATGCAAGGCATTTTTGTAAAGGTGACGGAAACAACTACGGTATTCATCAAAAACTATGATTACCCCACGGGAGCAATCAACGGCCTGTTTTCCGTGAGCGGGAGCAGGCAGGTGTATTTCTCGAAGGGCAACCTGCAATATCAAGCTTCCACCAATACTTGGCGCTTTGCTGAGCACCAATACGACTATATTGGTATCGCCAACAACAACATCTCCTCCACCTACAGTGGTTGGATTGACCTGTTCGGCTGGGGAACGAGTGGCTACCATGATTCGAACGATGAATATAATGTGAGATATCGGCCGTGGTCTTCTGCCACATCGACTGTCAATACAAGTTACAATTACTACGGATATGGACCTTCGACAAACATGGCTTCGCCTAATCTGACAGGTAATTCGGTGAATTATGACTGGGGTGTTTACAATCCGATAAGTAATGGCGGTAACACCGCAAATCAATGGCGCGTTTTGACTAAATCAGAATGGACTTATGTTTTCAATACCCGAACTACTGCTTCAGGTATCCGCTATGCCAAGGCTAAAGTTAATAATGTAAACGGCCTTATCTTGTTGCCTGATGATTGGAACAGCAATATCTTTGAATTGAACAATACCAATTCCACCAGTGCCAGCTACAATAGCAACAAAATATCAATCACACAGTGGACGACTATCTTTGAGAACGCAGGAGCAGTCTTTTTGCCAGCCGCAGGCATCCGAAGCGGAAAGAATTCGTATGCTATTGGTCACGATGCATTTTATTGGTCTTCTACGCGCAGCAGTTCCTACAATTCGTATGCTTTTTACTTTTATGACACAGTACTCTACATGAGAGACTACTTCCGTTATTATGGGTTGTCGGTGCGTCTCGTGCGCGTTGTCTAGTAATTCCCTATTGCCAACCGCAAAACGGCCTAATGCAAGGGCGTTAGGAAACAATATGGAGACATGCTTTTCGGGCGTGTCTCCATTTTTGTGCCGTCTTTTCCGCCGCTTTGCGTCATTGCGAGGAACGAAGCAATCCAGTGAAACCGCATCGAGTCACCTATTGCAGCGAACTTTTTTTGGAAATTTGTTGTAAGTATTGTTTTTTTGTATTTTTGAACCCTAAATTATCAATCCATAAAAATTTTCAATTATGAAAAAAGTATTTATCTTATTAGTGAGCTTGTTCGCCATGATGGCGGCAAGCACGGGCTTGAAGGCCCAGGAAGTTACAATCTTATTGCGTCCAGGCTGGAACTGGATAGGTTATCCGTATGCTGAACCTATAGATTTAGAGGATGCATTTGGAGATTTTGTACCGATGAATGACGACATGATCCAATCCTTTTGGGGCTATGCCGAATACGTATCGGGCTATGGATGGTTTGGAGGAATTGATGAATTGAAACCGGGATGGGGTTATATGTACTATTCCAACAGGACGGAAATTGTCAGTATAGTTTTCAGCTTGCCACCCATGCCGACGGGCACCCTCACCGTGACCACAGGCGAGCTGGCCAACATCACCTCGACGACAGCCGCTTGCGGTGGTTCTGCAGTCTCTAATGATGGCACCACCATCTTGATGAAAGGCGTATGTTGGGCGACGCATCCCCAACCCACGACGAACGATTCCTACACGGAGGACGGAAGCGGCCCTGGAGCTTTCACTGCTGAGATGACGGAACTCGCAGCGGAAACCGAATACTATGTGCGTGCCTACGCCGTTTCCGTGAAAGGCATCAACTACGGCGAGGAGCTGAGTTTCATCACCGCTCCCGAAGGAGTCCTCAACGGCTTGTTCTCGGTGAGCGAAAACACCCAAGTTTGTTTCTCGCAAGGCAACCTGCAATACCAGGCATCCACCAACACTTGGCGGTTTGCCGAACATCAGTGGAATTTTGTTGGAGAAGGCAATTTGAATGCTTCATCGACATACGATAATTGGATTGACTTGTTTGCCTGGGCTACCTCTAACTATGAACATGCTTCGAATGGCTATCAGCCTTGGAGTGAAGGTTGCAACGCATACGATGGTGAGCTCTTGAACCTATGCGACAGAACAGGAAAGGCTGATTGGGGCTACAACGCCATCAGCAATGGTGGCAACGAGGAAAAGTTGTGGCGCACTTGCACCGATACCGAATGGGTGTATTTGATGAATAACCGACAGACAGCCTCTGGCATCAGATTTGTCAAGGCTAATATCAACGAAATCAACGGTATAATCTTACTTCCAGACAATTGGGATGCAACCTTGTATAGTTTGAACAATCCTAATGATGGAGTGGCAGCCTATAGTGACAACGCCATTTCATTAGAGACTTGGATGAGTGTTTTTGAAGCCAACGGTGCAGTATTCCTGCCTGCTGCTGGTAGAAAACAGGATTGGGCAAACAATGATTTTAATGAATGCGGTGTGTATTGGTATTCTACAAGTCATTATGTGGGCTATCTAAAGGGCCGTATGATTTTTGGAGGAGATTCCATGGAACTTGGTGCTTATTACACAGATGAGCATTATTCTGTCCGGCTTGTCCGTTCTCCGCAGGGAGCAACTTATTCCATTGAAGCCGTTTCCAATCCTGCCGATGCTGGAACTGTCGAAGGGTCGGGAATCTATGATTATTACGCTTCGGCTAACCTGACAGCCATCCCCAACGAGGGATACACTTTTATCTGTTGGAAAGAGAACGGCAGGGTAGTCTCTACTGACAACACGTATGAAGTTTTGGCACTTTTCAATAGGAACTTGGAAGCATGTTTCTTTGAAAACTCAACCTATCCGTTAACCTATAGTTATAACGAAGAAGACCACACTGCCACAGTGATAGGCCGTTGGGATGGCGTGGAGCTCACGGGTGAGCTTGTCATCCCTGAAACTGTGATGCACAACGGTGAAACGTATACGGTGACAGTTATTGGAGATAACGCATTTAATGGTTGTAGCAACTTGACCTCGGTTGTTTTTCCAAGTTCGTTAGTTTCGATAGGCGGATATGCATTTAATGGGTGTTCGGGACTTACCTCGGTTGAATTTAATTCTATTGAATCTATTGGTGAACATGCATTTCGGTCATGCCATAACATTACGGAAATAATTATTCCAGCTACTGTGAACAACTTAGGCGTGAATCCATTTCTTGAATGCAACAGCTTATCACAAATTACGGTAGAAGCAGGGAATGCCAACTATGATTCAAGAGACAATTGCAATGCCATCATTGAGACCCATACTAACAAACTTGTTTCAGGGTGTCTGACAACGATAATACCCAATACTGTGACCGATTTAGGCAAAGACGCTTTTGCAATTGTAACAATAACCTCTATTTACACTCTTGCAGAGACGCCTCCTACCGTGGGAATAAACACTTTTGTTTTTGTGGACAAATCTATCCCCGTTTATGTGCCATGCAGCAGTATTGAAGCCTATCAAAATGCCAGTGGTTGGAATGAGTTTACTAACTTCATCGCTGTTGGAAATTGTTCCGGTATGGTGACCGTCACGGCCAGTCCTGCGGAATATGGAACGGTAACTGGTGGCGGTTATTATGAAAACAGCGCGACCTGTACCGTGACGGCCACGCCCAACGAAGGCTATTATTTCTTGTGCTGGAAGGAAGACGGCCAGTGGGTCTCTTCCCAAGCCACCTATTCTTTCCCTGTGTATAGAGACCGCAACTTGACCGCTGTATTTACTATTGGTGCAGAGAACATCATCAATGGCGATTTTGAGCAAGGGAACGTTGGCTTTACCTCTGAATATTACTACGATTACGATTTTGGCCCTGGAGAGTACTATGTGGATAATAATGGACATGGTTATCCTGGATTTGGGCATGGAGGAACAGGTAATTTCATGATGATTGATGCTGCGACAGAACCGGGAGTCATTGTTTGGTCAGAGCAGGTTTCGGTCGAGCCCAACACGTATTATACTTTTTCCTCTTGGGCTTGTACACTAAACCAAGAATCAAGGGCTTTGCTTCAACTCAGCATCAATGGCACCCAAGTGGGGGATGTTTTTACGGCTCCATCGCAAACCAATACGTGGGAGCAGTTTAATGCGCTATGGTACAGCGGCAATTCCACCACGGCAACCATCACCATTGTGGATCAGAACACCGAGTATATGGGTAATGATTTCGGTCTTGACGATATCTCGTTCCGTGAGTTTGATCCATCTGTAGGTGGCGACCACGCCTACGTAGACCTTGGCCTGCCGAGCGGCCTGCTGTGGGCCACCTGCAACGTGGGTGCCGTTACCCCCGAGGACTACGGCGACTATTTCGCCTGGGGCGAGACCCAGCCGAAGGTTACCTATGATTGGAGCACATACCAATACTGCAACGGCAGCTACAACACGTTGACCAAGTACTGCAACAACTCTGATTACGGTTACAATGGTTTCACCGACAACCTGACCACCTTGCTGCCCGAGGACGACGCTGCCACGGCCAACTGGGGAAGCGATTGGCGTATGCCCACCAAGGAGGAATGGGAAGAACTCTATACCAACACGACCGTTACATGGACGCAGCAGAACGGTGTGAACGGACGACTCTTCACCGCCGCTAACGGCAATATTCTTTTCCTACCTGCTGTTGGTTGGAACACCGGTAGCCCCTCCGAAATAGGTAGCTTCGGAATTTATTGGTCGAGTTCGCTCTTTTTCAATCCAGACATCTCTTGGACTTGCGTCTTCAATACGGATGATTGTATCATGTACTTTTACGATCGCGCTAATGGGCAGTCTGTACGGCCTGTGCGTTCTTCGCGTCAGAACTAACTTTTGTTCCGTTACGGGCAAGACGGGCAAGGGGCGAAAAAGTTATCGGGCGGGGGCGCATGAGTTAGCGTGCACAGAAGCCCCCGTCCGATAACTTTTTATTGGGGTCTGTCCGTTTGGTCGTTTTGCGTCATTGACTCGCTTCGCATCGTCGAATCAGGGATTTGCGAGGAGGAACGATGAAGCAAACCAGAGAAGCCGCATCAAGTCACCTGCCGTAGCGAACTTTAGCTTTTTTTGAGGGGCTATTCATCCTAAACATTGTTTTTTGGTATTTTTGAACCCTAAATTATCAATCCATAAAAATTATACAATTATGAAAAAAGTATTTATCATTTTAATGAGCTTGTTCGCCCTAATGGCGGCAAGCACGGGCTTGAAGGCCCAGGAAGTTACAATCTTATTGCGTCCAGGCTGGAACTGGATAGGTTATCCGTATGCTGAATCTGTTGATTTGGAAAAT
>JAEEGK010020493.1_pt1 | contig 14057 bp, 17 predicted proteins | sample 8958771 | NCBI WGS metagenome assembly JAEEGK01 (sample SAMN16246547, study PRJNA631951) | gut metagenome | biome: gut microbiome; feature: rumen; material: SC-attached | host: Bos | place: Iran: Karaj | collected 2018-10
ACGGAAGTACGCGTATCCGCCGATCTTATCTTCAAGTGACTCCACCTCCGCCTAAATCATACGCTTCGCGGCGGTCAGTTTATGTCGCGCGGGGTCGGAGCGAAAAACAAAAAAAAACGCGCCGCAGCGGTCTTTTGTTCCGCTGCGGCGCGTTTCATGCGGTCGTCTTCATACGCCGAAATATCTGCGGGTATCCTCTCTGTCGCGCAGGATCTGCTCCTTCAGGGCGTCCACGTTTTCAAAGCGGCGCTCGGGCCGCATGAAGCGCATGAACTCAAGTCTGACGCGCCTGCCGTACAGGTTGCCGTCGTAATCAAGGATATAGCTTTCTACGGATACCGTTCCCTCTCCCGATACGGTCGGCCTCACTCCGACGTTCGTCACGGCGCGGCGGCGCAGGCTTTCGCCCTCTATCGTCACGTTGGCCGCGTAAACGCCGAAGGCCGGAACGAGCACGCCCTCTTCAAAACGCATGTTGATGGTGGGCGTGCCGAGCTTGCTTCCCAGACGGTAGCCGAAGCGCACGGTATCGGTAAGCGTGTGCGGATGGCCGAGGAAGCGGGCGGCGGTCTCCATGTCTCCGTTTTTCAGCAGGGAGCGGATGTAGGTAGAGCTGACGGTTATGCCGTCCAGCTCAACACGGGGGATGATATCGCAGCAGAGGCCCATCCCGGCGCATTTGCTTTTCAGCTTTTCGGGATCGCCCCCGCCTTTCCAGCCGAATTTGAAATCGTGACCCGCTACGAAGCCCGCGGCGCCGAGATCCCGGACCAGCCATTCGACGAATTCGTCCCAGGGCATCTTCATCATGCCCTCGTCGAAGCGCAGCGAAATGATGTCCTCAACGCCGAAATATCTTCGGATAAGCTCGGCCCTGTCCTCGGGCGAGCTTATCAGCTCCACTGCCGCGCCGCTGACAAGGCTGTCCGGATGCCTGTCGAAGGTCAGCACCGCGGGACGGGCGCCTATGCTCTCCGCGCGTTCCTTTGCTTTTTTTATCAGCTCCGCGTGTCCGACGTGCACTCCGTCGAAAAAGCCGAGTGCTATCACTCTTTTTCCCATAAGACCTTCAAACCTCGAAAAAGCTCTTTATAATGTCTATCCTGCCGTCCCGGGCCTCGCCCAGGGCGAGGAATTCCCCGCCGCGGGAATATATGCGGTACCTGCCGTCCTCCGCGCCCGCAAGAGGGGGATTGCCGCAGCGAATGCGCCGCTCGTCCGCGCCGTCCGCCGTCAGAGCGGGCAGCTGTCCGAACATCACGTCCGTGGGTCTCAGCGCGGCGGCGCCGAGGCTCTGCGCGCTTTCGATGCTTATCGCCTCTTCTATCCCGAAGCAGCCCGCCCTCGTGCGTTTCAGCGAGGACATCGCCGCGCCGCAGCCGAGTTTTTCGCCAACGTCATGACAGAGCGTGCGCACGTAGGTGCCCTTGGAGCAGACCACTCTGAAGCGGTATTCCCCGCCGCTGAAGCCGAGGGGCTCGACTTCGTAAATGCATATCCTTCTCGGGCTGCGCTCCACTTCCCTGCCGCGGCGGGCGTATTCATAGAGCTTCTTCCCGTTGACCTTTATCGCCGAATACATGGGCGGAAGCTGATCCCGCTCCCCGGTAAGGGCTCTGAGCTCCGCGGCTACCGCGTCGGGGCTGACGTCCGCGTCTCTCTGCCCGATGATATTTCCGGTAATGTCCTGAGTATCGGTCGTCACGCCCAGGCGCATGCCTGCTATATACTCCTTGTCCGCGCCGTCCATGAATTCAACGGCGCGCGTGGCGCGCCCGACAAACAGCGGCAGCACTCCCGTCGCCATGGGATCGAGCGTGCCGCCGTGTCCTATACGTTTTTCCTTGAGTACGCCCCGCATTTTGGCTGCCACGTCGTGGGAGCTCCAGCCCGCGGGCTTGTCTATCACGATTATGCCGGTCATTTTTCCTTCCAGTGCTTCCGTACCGCCGCTTTTACCGTCTCCGCGGCGCTTTCGCGGCTGCCCTCTATCGTTCCCCCGGCGGCCATGCCGTGCCCTCCGCCTCCGAACTCGGCGCAGATGAGGTCCGCATTCGAATATTGCCCGGTGCGCACGGATATCTTCCACGTCTCCGGAGCCGTCTGACGCATCGTAACGCTCGTCTCCACGCCCTGCACCTGACCGGTGACCGAGGCGATATCGTCCATATCGTCGTCCGTGGCTCCGCTCCTCTCCAGCATGTCCGAGGTTATGTACCCTATGACTGCCTCGCCGTCCATGAAAAACTCCAGCGAGCCTATTATCATGCTCTCCAGCGCGAGACGGCTGCGGCGCTTTTTCATGAACAGCACGCGGTTGAGGTCTATCGGCGCTCCGGCCTCGAGCAGCTCTGCTCCGGCGCGGAGGGTATCGGGCGAGGTGTTTTTATAGCGGAAGCAGCCCGTGTCGGTGGTAACGGCTATATACAGCAGCGTCGCCGTTTCGCTGTCTATGCCGCCCGAGAGCGCCCGAAGCAGCATGTATATTATCTCTCCGCAGGACGCTTTCCCCGGCAGTATGAACTCGTTTGCGGCATAATGCGTATTGGACGGATGGTGGTCTATCGAAAGATCCACCCTGCCGATAAGCTCCGAGGCGTTTGTCTGGATTATGTTCTCGTCCGCGAGGTCCACGCTGATTATTTTCCGCGGCTCAAAATCGCCGTTTCCGTACTCTCTTACCCATTCGGCGTAGCGTTCGGTCATATTCGGGTTTTCAAGCACTCTCGCTCTTTTGCCCGCCTGCCTCAGGCCCCTGCACAGAGCGGCGGCGCTGCCGAGCGCGTCGCCGTCGGGGTTGCGGTGATTGATTATGAGATAGTCGTCGTGGTTTTTCAGCCACTCGACGCAGCTGTCAAAGCTCAGCATCGCCGTTTCCCTCTCCTCCGATGCTGCTGAGAAGCTCGGAAATATGAGCGCCGTTGGCAATGGAGGAGTCTCTCTCGAAAATAAGCTCGGGCGTGTAGCGGAGGCTCAGTCTGCCGCCCAGCTCGCGGCGCAGCCACGGCGCGGCGGACTTCAGGCCCTTTTTCAGTTCCTTCTCGTCCACGTCGCCCAATATGCTCACGTATACCTTCGCGTAGCGCAGATCTCCCGTCGTGTCCACGCCGGTTATGCTCAGCATGCCCTGCCGCACCCGAGGGTCCTTGACCGCGCGGATAAGCTCCGCCAGCTCCCGCTGTATATCCTCGTTGATGCGTCCTATACGGTTGTTCATCTTGTCATCTCCGATCACACGCCGCCGAAACGTCTGCTGCGCCTGCCGTATTCGACAAGCGCCTTGTCAAGTTCCCTTTCATCAAAATCCGGCCACAGCGTATCGGTGAAATAATATTCGGAATAGGCCGACTGCCACAGCAGGAAATTCGACGTGCGTATTTCCCCGCTCGGGCGGATTATCAGATCCGGGTCGGGAATATCGGCGGAATACAGGTATTTTGAAAAACCCGCCTCGTCTATTTCGCCCGCTCTGCCGGCGGCATAGTCCTCCGCGTAGCGCCTCGCGGCGCGCAGGATCTCGTCGCGGCCGCCGTAATTGAAGCAGACGTTCACCTGCAGTCCCCTCACGGTCTCCGCGGTCTTCAGAGCTCTTTTTGACAGCTCCCGGAGCGCCGGCGAAAGGCGGCCGAGATCGCCCATGAGGAACAGGCGCGTATGCTCCTTTTCCATGTCCTCGATGGCCTCGTAAAGGTATTTCTCCAGAAGCCCCATTATCGCGCCGACCTCGTCGGCCGAGCGTTTCCAGTTTTCGGTGGAAAAAGCGTACACCGTCAGATATTCCATACCGAGGTCGCGGCAGTACTTGGTTATTTTTCTGAATGCCTCGGCTCCGGCGGAATGTCCGGCCGTGCGCGGCAGGCCGCGCTTTTTTGCCCAGCGGCCGTTGCCGTCCATGATTATTGCAACATGACGGGGGACGGCAAGCCGCTCCTCCCCCGCCCGTGCTTTGTTTTTCCCGATCGGCGCCATTATATCTCGGAAAGTTCCTTTTCTTTCTTCTCGGTCAGCGCATCCAGATTTTTGATATAGTCGTCGGTAAGCTTCTGAATGTCCTTTTCGATGTTCTTGTAATCGTCCTCGGTGATCTCGGATTTTTTCTTCTGCGCCTTGTAAATTTCCATGGCGTCGCGGCGGATATTGCGAACGGCGACCTTGCTCTCCTCACAGTATTTCCTTACCTGCTTGATCAGCTCCTTGCGGCGTTCCTCGGTAAGCTGCGGGAAAACAAGGCGTATCAGCTTTCCGTCGTTCTGAGGGTTGATGCCGAGATCGCTGGCCTGTATCGCCTTTTCGATGAGCTTGAGAGTGCTTGCGTCCCAGGGGGAGATCACCAGCGTTCTCGCGTCCGGCGAGGAGACAGACGCGATCTGGTTTATCTGAGTAGGAGTGCCGTAATAGTCCACCTTTATCTGGTCGAGCACGCCCGCGTTGGCTCTGCCCGCTCTTACGGCGGCGAAGGCGGCCTGCATGACCTCGGTGGTCTTTTCCATTTTGTCGGTAAACTCTGTGTAATCGCTCTTGTTCATTGTATTATCCTCCTGTCAAAACACTTTCGTTCCGGTTTTTTCGCCCGTGACCGCACGGACTATGTTTTCCGTGTCCTCCAGCGCGAAGACCTGAATGGGTATGTTGTTCTCCATTGCGAGCGACGTGGCGGGCATATCCATCACGCCGAGCCGCCGGCTCAGCACCTCGGCGTAGCTCACCTCGTCGAACTTCTTTGCCGAAGGGTCCTTTTTGGGGTCTTTGTCATATACGCCGTCCACGTTTTTCGCAAGAAGTATCGCGTCGGCCTCTATCTCCACCGCTCTGAGCGCCGCGGCGGTATCCGTGGAAAAATAAGGCTCGCCGGTACCGCAGGCAAACAGCAGCGTTTTCCCCTCCTCGAGATATCTTATCGCCTTGTCGCAGCTGAACGCCTCGCCTATCTCGTTCATGGCTATGGCGCTGAGCAGCCTTGCCTCCACGCCGACGCGCTCGAGACAGTCCAGCGCGGCGAGACAGTTCATCGCGGTCGCCAGCATGCCCATGTAGTCCGCGCGGGAACGGCGCATCCTTCCGCCGCCGTCCTTTACGCCGCGCCAGTAGTTGCCGCCGCCTATCACTATGCCGACCTGAACGCCCATATCGACGCATTTTTTGATCTTGCGGCAAACTTCCTCGAGAAAATCGAAATCTATTCCGCGCCCGGAGCCTCCCGCGAGGGCCTCTCCGCTTATCTTGAGCAGTACGCGTCTGTATTGAAGCTCCATTGAATTTTTCCTCCGATATAGGCGGGCCGCCCCGCAAAGTGTTTATATAATGATACTACATTTGCGCCGACATTAAAAGAGGTATGAGCAAAAAAACAGTAAAACGCGGCCCGCGCGGAAATGCGCGGGCCGCGTCAAATTATCGGGAGTATATTATTTTACCATGCTCGCAACTTCTTCGGCGAAGTTGTCGGCCTTTTTCTCAATGCCCTCGCCCGTCTGATAACGGGTGAAGCCCTTGACCTTGATGCTTCCGCCTGCGGCCTTGGCGACCTCGGCAACATGCTTTTCGACCGTGACCTTGTCGTCCTTCACGAAGCTCTGCTGGAGCAGGCAGTTCTCGCTGTAGAACTTGCCTATCCTGCCCATGACCATCTTTTCGATGATGCTGTCGGCCTTGCCCGCGTTCTTGGGATCCTCCTTCGCCTGGATGAGAAGTATCTCCTTCTCCTTGGCGATGGTCTCCTCGCTGACGTCGGACTTGTCAAGGAAGCCGGGGTTCATGGCGGCGGTCTGCATGGCAAGATCCTTGGCAAGCTCCGCTACCGCTTCGCTGTTTTCGAGGCCGGCGGATACTTCCAGATTCATAAGGACGCCGATCTTGCCGCCCATGTGGATATAGGGAACGGTCATGCCGCCGTCATAGCGGACGAAACGGCGGACCTGGATATTCTCGCCTATGACCATGACTCTGTCCTTGCGCACGTCTTCCACGCTCTTTCCCTCGCCGGGATAGGTCAGCGCCATCAGGGCGTCGACGTCCGCGGGGGCCTCGACCGCGACCAGGCGGGCGACGTCGTTTGCGAACTTCTTGAAGTTCTCGTTCTTGGCGGCGAAGTCGGTCTCGATATTCACCTCGACCATGGCGGCCTTTCCGCCGTCCACGTACGCCGCGCAGATGCCCTCGGCAGCGGTCCTGCCGGCCTTTTTCTGAGCGGTGGCAAGTCCCTTTTCACGCAGCCATTCTATGGCCTTGTCCATATCGCCGTCGGAGGCGGCAAGGGCGTTCTTGCAATCCATCATTCCCACGCCCGTGGTCTCACGGAGCGTCTTTACGTCAGCAGCTGTAAATGCCATGATTATTCCTCCTCACTGACTTTCTCGGGCTCCGCGGCAGCCTCTGCGGGAGCTGCCTGCTCGCCCGCGGTCTCTGCGGACTCGGTCTGTGCGCCCGCGTCCTCTCCCTGGCGGCCTTCCTGCACGGCGCTCGCCATGGCGGCGGTGATGAGCTTGATGGCTCTGATAGCGTCGTCATTGCCGGGGATAACGTAATCTACCTCGTCGGGATCGCAGTTCGTGTCGACGATGGCGACGATGGGTATATGCAGCTTGCGGGCCTCGGAAATGGCGTTCTTCTCCTTGCGCGGATCGATTACGAACATCGCGGAGGGGAGCTTCTTCATTTCCTTCACGCCGCCGAGATACTTCTCGAGCTTGGATATCTCGTTGGTGAGCTTGATGACCTCTTTCTTGGGCAGCATGTCAAAGGTGCCGTCCTCCTGCATCTTGCGCAGCTGGGTCAGACGGGCGATACGGGTACGCATGGTCTTGAAGTTGGTGAGCATTCCGCCGAGCCATCTGGCGTTGACGTAGAACATTCCCACTCTTTCGGCCTCTTCCTTGACCGCGTCCTGAGCCTGCTTCTTGGTGCCCACGAAAAGAACGGTGCCTCCGTTGGCGGCGGTATCGCGCACGAAACCGTAAGCCTCCTCGAGCTTCTTTACCGTCTTCTGCAGGTCGATGATATAGATCCCGTTGCGCTCCATATAGATATACGGGGCCATTTTGGGGTTCCACCTTCTGGTCTGGTGGCCGAAGTGCACGCCGGCTTCCAGCAGCTGCTTCATTGATACTACGGACATTTTGTTTTCCTCCTTTTTTGTTTATTACCTCCACGGGGTGGATCCGCGCCGCGCCTTGCGGCGAACGGGGCCCGGATACTGCGAAAAGCTCCCGTGTGCGTAATACCGGAGTATTATAGCACCCCTCTTCCGTCAAAGCAAGCGTTTTTTCTGTCTTTCCGGCAAAAATTGTTTGACTTTGCCCCTGCCTCGGATATAATTTATATACATCTTATAAAGAAAGGTTCGGAAAAATGGAGCTGAAAAGCAGAAAAGACATGGATCCCGCGTATATGTGGGATCTTTCTCATATTTTTGCCGACGACGACGCCTGGGAAGAGGCCATGGCCCGCGCTCATGAGCATATACGGGCCGCCGGCGCGGTCAAGGGCAGCCTCGGCGCTTCTGCGGAGTCCCTCAAAAAGGGTCTCGACGCCTTTGCCGAAACGGCCGAGGAGGTATCGCTGTGCTATGTTTACGCTTCGCTGAACAAGTCCGCCGACGGCGGCGACGAGCGCAGCATGCGGATGAGCGAGCGCGCTTCAAATCTCTATGCCGATTTTTCCGCCGCCTTTGCCTTTCTCAGCCCGGAGCTGCTCTCCCTTGACGCCGACAGCCTCGGCGAACGTATGGCCTCCGAGCCCCTCGCCCCGTACAGGCATTTCGTCGACGACGTCGTCCGTTCCCGCAGCCATGCTCTGGACCTTGCGGGCGAAGAGCTGCTCGCCCGGCTCAGCCGCGCCGCGCAGACGCCCTCGAACGCTTTCGGCATGTTCGAAAGCGTGGACGCGGAGTTCCCCGTGATTACCGACGAAAACGGCGACGGGGTGCGGCTTACCAACGCCAACTTCTCCGTTTACCGCGCCGCCGGCGATCCGCGCGTGCGCCGCGAGGCCTTCGACGGATATTTCGGCGTTTTCCGCAAGTTCGGCAACACCCTGTGCGCCCTTTATTCCGGCGCGGTCAAAACGGACAATTTCATGGCCGAGACGCGCCGTTTTTCCGGAGCGTGCGAGGCTTCTCTCTTTGAAAGCGCGGTGCCCGTCGCCGTTTACGACAGTCTCATTGAGGCGGTGCACGACGGTCTGCCGGCCATGCGCAGGTACCTCGACCTGCGCCGCAGACTGCTCGGGCTGGACAGGCTCGAGATGTACGATCTGTACTGCCCGCTCATCCCCGAGGCCGATATGTCCGTGAGCTACGAGCAGGCCAAAGCCGTTGTGAAAAAGGCGCTGGCCCCTCTCGGAGAGGAATACGGCAGACTGCTCGACAAAGCATTTTCCGAGGGCTGGATAGACGTATACGAAAACAAAGGCAAGGACAGCGGCGCCTTCTCCTGCGGAGTATACGGGGTGCACCCCTATGTGCTGCTCAACTATACCGATACTTTGGAGGACGTCTTTACCCTGGCTCACGAGCTCGGCCATGCCATGCACAGCTATTTCAGCGACCGCAGCAACGATTACGTCAACAGCGAATACAGTCTGCTCGTGGCAGAGGTCGCCTCCACGGTGAACGAAGTGCTGCTGGCGCGGTATCTGCTCGATACCGAGACCGATCCCGGCCGGCGCGCGTATATCGTCAACCGCTTTCTGGAGAGCTTTCGCACCACCGTTTTCCGCCAGACGCTTTTTGCCGAGTTCGAGCGCCGCGCGCATGAGATGGACGCGTCCGGCGTCCCCCTCACGACGTCCTCGCTCTCCGCTCTTTATCATGAGCTCAACGCGCTTTACTATGACGGCGCGGAGATAAACGAGGTGATGGATATAGAATGGGCGCGCATCCCGCATTTCTACCGCGCCTTTTACGTATATCAGTACGCCACGGGCTTCAGCAGCGCGGTCGCCATCGCCTTCCGAATCCTTGAGACAGGCGACGCCGCGCCTTATCTCCGCTTCCTGTCCACCGGAGGCAGCGACTATCCTCTTGAGGAGCTGAAGCTTGCCGGAGTGGATCTCCGCTCGCCCGAGACGGTCAGAAACGCGCTCAGGGTCTTTTCCGACAGCGTCGACGAATTGGAAAAGCTGACCGCCGCCGTCTGAGCGCCTACGGAGGAAAGACATGGACCAAATACAACGGCGCGTTTACCTCATACGCGAGCTGCTGAAGGAAGAAGCTCGCTTTGCCCGCGTCTCCGTGCCCGAGGACGGGAAAGCGCAGAAGGATCTGCTGCGTTCTCTTATGAACGTCCGCCCGCCCCGGGCCGTCAGCAGGGAGTTTTTGAGCGTGCAGGACGAGTATCTGAAGGAAGCCATCGCGGAAAAGGGGATCACCCGGCTTACCGACCTGACGCCGGCGGACGGCGACCTCTATCTCTGGAAGGGCGATATCACGACGCTGGCATGCGACGCCGTCGTAAACGCCGCCAACAGCGGCATGACGGGCTGCTACCGCCCTCTCCACAGCTGCATCGACAACCCGATGCTGAACTGAATCACACACTTTGCGTAAATATCATACGTAGAGACATACGAACATTACTGGAGTTGGCAGTTTGCCTGCCGAAACCGTCGGTACATGCCAGTCCTGGCGAAAAGCTTCGGTATTACCGGCAGATTAAACAGATCAGCCAGGAAGAGATCAGCAGGATCCTGGGCTGCAAGAATATCTGGTATATCACCAATCTTGAAAAGGGATTCAACCCAATTTACTATGAGGATGCAGTAAAACTTGCCGGGGTTCTGGATATTGATCCGGATGATCTCCTCACAGAATATACAAGATTCTGCAGACCGGGATATGGAGAAAGAATCAAGAGGATCCGGTACGAGTATCGCATGTCTCAGGCAGAATTTGCGAATCTGGTCGAGACAAGAAGAGACAATCTTTCGATCTGGGAAAGCGAGCACCAGAATATTCACCCTGAATATGGCCGGTTCCTGCATCTTAAAATGCTTGCGGAACAAAAAGGATTAGACTTTGCCAGGCTGATTCAGGATAGTGAGTACTGCGTGGATGATTACAAGAGATTCATTCAGTCAGATATAGCGAAGAAAATCCGGAACATCCGGGCAGCGTTTGGATGCTTTATGGAAGAGTTCGGGAAAATGATGGGCCTTGATAATGCGGCATCAATTATCTCAGAGTGGGAAGCCGGTAAGGCAAAGCCGACAAGGAAGAATTTCTACAAGCTCCGGGATTTAGCAGTATCTGCCGGCATTGATATGGATAAGCTCAACGAAGATCCTGATTTCTATAAGGATGAATATGCCGAGTTCATTGAGACAGACTGCGGTGATAAAATCAGATATATCCGTCTTCAGTATGGTGTTTTCATGGAACAGTTTGGCGAGATGATCGGAACGTCAGGCAACACCGTAAGCGAATGGGAATCAGGCCACAATATCCCAATGAGAAATTGGTTCTCTGAGATTAAAAGGGCCGCTCAAAATATAGGCATCGACCTGAATGCGATAAACGGTCACCCGGAAATATACAGGGATCCGTTTACGGAGCTGATTCAGAAACAGGATTCTACAGCATGGGTAAGAAGGATCCGTAAACAATGTGGTTTATCCGTCGAGGCCTTTGCCAGGTACCTTGGCGTGAGCAGAAATACTGTATGGCAATGGGAATCCGATCAAGTATTCCGGAAGCCAAGCCGGGAATCCTTCAGTAAAATTGTTGAGATAGCAAAGATGAGAGGAGTTGATATATATGACCCATGGAGAACAGAGACTCTGGCTGATACAGAAGCTCCTGTCTGAGAGGAAAGACGCTGATGGCGTACAGATTCCCAAAGATGAACAGGGGCAGAAGGATCTTCTGCGAGGTCTTATGAATATCCGCATGCCGGATCCCATAGATGACGAGTTCCTGAAAATACAGGACGAATACCTGACGGAAGAAAACCTTGCAGAGGGAGTTGTTAAAATTGAGGATCTGACACCGGTCAAGGCAGATGATCGGCTTTATATCTGGCAGGGAGATATGTCCAGATTAGCCGTTGATGCTGTCACATTACCTGCGAACTCCGGGTTCACAGGGTGTTATCAATGGTTACATTCCTGTTTGGATAACATCCTTGGCTCCAAGGCAGGGATCGAGTTAAGGCTCTTTACCAACGACATTATCACCAGGCAGGGCTATCCCGAACCCACAGGACAAGCTAAGATCACGCCGGGATTCAACCTTCCGAGCAAGTATATCATCCATACGGTAGGCCCTATCGTTCAGGGCAGGCTGACCAAAGAAAATGAAAGGATGCTGGCATCCTGCTACAGATCAATCCTGGAACTGGCGGATCAGAACGATATCAAAACTCTTGCCTTATGCTGTATTTCTACAGGCGTGTTCATGTTCCCGAATCAAAGGGCAGCAGAGATTGCAGTAGAAACTGTTAGGAAATACCTGGAGGAAACCGGCAGCCAGATCAAAGTCATCTTCAATGTGTTCAAGGACATTGATCTGATGCTCTACAGATACTATCTGGGAGAGCAAGAAACAAAATAACACTTTTATACCTTAGGCGCTTAGCAGAAAGCTCTTCTGCCGGGCGTCTTTGTCTTTTCAGAAGAATAAGCCTCCTTACATAGCCCGGTGACTGTTTACGACGGTAACCGGGCTTTTTTCTTTTCTGCAGGCTCTGCAGAACCATCAAAGAAAACAAAGGAGGTTATATCGATGGTAAAAGAAACGATCATAATCGACGGCGTGCGTTACTACGCTGACCGTCCGCGAAGCTGCAGAGGCTGTTTCTTCTGGAAGAACCGGAAAGTCGGATGCACCCTCAAAAAAGAAAACTGCTACTACCTGGCGGAGTCCCCGAAGCCGACATCCCCTTGTGCAGGCTGCAGTTACGGTCCTTGTGTCAGTTTCTGTATGAAGAAATGTATGAACGAGGTACTCGGAACCAGGATGGAGGTACCGGCCAATGCGTGAGAATGGAAGCTTAAACTTTTACAGGAATCTCATGAAGCGTGAAGTACCGGTGGACCGAAACAAGACGGCTCCGAAATGCAGACAGTGCTGCTACTATCACCCGGACTTCAAATACAGGAAATGCCTGTTTTCAACCTGCCCCTATGGCAAGCAGGATAAGGACATCTTCCGGCGCAAGCCCCTTTCCAAAGACAGGTTTTCCATTCAGGAGGTGGTGATATGAGTGAATGACTATCTCTATGACGTGGATGAGGCGCAGTACTCTTTTGTCAGAGTCCCAAAGCTGCTTCTGCAGCACGAAGCCTATCAGAGGATCTCTTCGGAAGCGAAGCTGCTGTACAGTCTTCTTCTGGACCGGGTAGGGCTTTCTCATAAAAACGGCTGGAGGGACAAGCAGAATCGCATTTATATCATCTATCCGATCGCAGAGGTCATGGAGGAAATGAACTGCGGAAAGAACAAAGCCGTACAGCTTTTGGATGAACTGGAACAGAAAGCCGGTCTGATTGAGCGGAAGCGCCAGGGGCTTGGGAAGCCCAACCTGATCTATGTGAAAAGCTTCTCCCGGACGGTGGATAACTTTGGGGAAAGACACTTCTTGAAGTTTGAAAATCAAACTTCAGGAGGTCTGAATATCAAACCTCAGGAAGTCTCAGAATCAAACCCAACTAATACTGATAATAAAAAGACTGATATAAATCAGACTGATCTTTCTTTCCTTCCGGGAAGGGAATCGAAGCGAAACGATGCTTATGCACAGTATGAAGCCTATTTCAGGGAAGAACTGGAGATCCCTATCCTGATCCAGGGCAATCGATCTGAGAAGGAAACGCTGGAAGGGATTCTGGATCTCCTGGCAGAGACCTGTTCATCGAAGAGAAAGACTATCCGGATCGCCGGGGATGATAAGCCCATTGAGATCGTAAAAAACAGACTCATGAAGCTGAACTCCCTGCATATCCAATATGTCCTGGATTGCCTGAAGGAGAACACGACCTATGTCCGTGACATGAAGCAGTATCTGCTGACCACGCTTTTCAATGCCCCGGTGACGATCGACTCTTACTATCAGGCAAGGGTCAACTACGATATGCACAATGTCCATGTATGAGGAGGTGAAAGTAATGGACGAAGAGAAACAGATGGACCGGGTTCAGAAGATCCCACTTACAGAACTGGTATCCTTTAAGGATCACCCTTTTAAGGTGGTCGAAGACGAATCCATGCTCAGGACCACAGAGAGCATTTCGATGTTCGGCGTACTGACGCCCCTGATCGCAAGGCCAACTGAGGACGGCAAGTTCGAGATCATCTCCGGCCATAGAAGGGCTCATGCAGCCGAGGCTGTTGGCTTGACAGAAGTGCCGGTGATCGTTCGTGACATGGATGATGATGTAGCGAAGATCCTCGTTGTGGACAGTAACCTGCAGCGAGAAAATATCCTTCCCTCCGAGAGGGCGTTTGCTTACAAGATGAAACTGGAAGCTATGAATCGGCAAGGGATGAGGACTGATTTACAGAGTGAAGGGACTTCGACACAAGTTGTGTCAAAGTTGAGGAGTAACGAATTGCTCGGAGCTCAAAATAACCAAAGCAGAGAAACAGTCAGGCGCTTTATCCGCCTTACCAACCTGATCCCTGAGATCCTGGAGATGGTCGATCAGAAGAGGATCGCCTTTAATCCTGCCGTAGAGCTTTCTTATCTGAAACCGGAGGAACAGAAAAACCTGCTGGAAGCCATTGATTTCACTCAGGCTACTCCTTCCGTCTCGCAGGCAATGAGGTTGAAAAAGCTGAGTCAGGAAGGCGGCTGTAAGCTGGAGGATATGTGCGAGATCCTGGCTGAAGTCAAAAAAGGCGATCTGGAACGGGTCGCTTTCAAGAGTGAACAGCTTAGGAAGTACTTCCCTAAGTCCTATACTCCCCGCCAGATGAGCGATGTGATTCTGAAGCTACTGGATCAGTGGCAGAAGAAACGGCAGCGAGACAAGGCAAGATGACAACTGAATATGTACCCCTAAGGCAGCGTCTTTGATGAGAATCAGAGGCGCTTTTTCTATACAAAAAACTATACAAAGGAGAA
>JAEEGK010020494.1_pt1 | contig 14057 bp, 13 predicted proteins | sample 8958771 | NCBI WGS metagenome assembly JAEEGK01 (sample SAMN16246547, study PRJNA631951) | gut metagenome | biome: gut microbiome; feature: rumen; material: SC-attached | host: Bos | place: Iran: Karaj | collected 2018-10
ACGGGCACGCTGATAACGATGCCAGCCCCGAGTTTACCGCCCTGCAGCAGCGTGGCAGGCAGAAGGCCAGCTTCGAGGAGAGCTTCCCCGAGATAAAGAGCTACATCGAGAAGAACTTCCGTGTAAGGAAGGGAGCTGACAATACCGCCATGTGCGGCCTTAGCATGGGCGGATTCCATACCTTCCATATCAGCCTGATGAATCCCGGCATGTTCGGTTATCTGGGACTCTTCTCAGCAGCCGTACGTATGGACCGTAACTCCGACAAGCCCATCGACCAGCAGATAGCCGAGAGTGCCGAGGTTAGCGGTCAGATAGCTGCCGTATTCAATGCCAAGCCCCATCTGTACTGGATAGGTATCGGCAAGACCGACTTCCTGTATGAACAGAATAAGGGCCTGCGTGCTTATCTGGATAAGATGCAGTACCCTTATGAGTATTTCGAGAACGAGGACGGTCACATCTGGCGCAACTGGCGCATCTATCTGACCCTCTTCACGCAGAAGCTTTTCAAGTAGCAGCCTTTCCTGCCAGATACATACCCAGAATCAGCGTAGCGGTTCCCAGAATGGCCATCAGCGTAATGCGCTCGTTCAGGATCAGGAACGAGAAGAACATGGTCCAGAAGGACTGCAGGTAAATGATATTGGTGGCACGTACGGTGCCCAGTTTCTTCAGCGTCCAGTTCCATGCAATGAAGCAGAGCATGGAGGCTACAACCCCTAAATAGAGCAAGTTCACCCATACGGCGGGCTTGCTCATAATATTTATATCCACCATCAGCGGACTCCGCGTCCATATGTAGGGCAGGATGGTGATAAGGCCGTAAATAAATATCTTACGGGTAATGAAGAATGAATTGTAATGCCTTGAAAGCTTCTTGATAATCAGTGAATAGCAGGCCCATGTCAGCGAGGCGCACAGGGCCAGGATATCACCCTTAGGGTTCAGGTGCAGCATCAGCTGGCCGTTCAGTATAACCAGCGCCATACCCCCGAAGGCCAGCAGCGAACCTATCATCTGCCTGGTGCACATACGCTCATCCTTATAGAACAGCGCCATCAGCACAGCCGTTATCAGCGGGGTGGAGCCTACCAGAATGGCAACGTTGGACGCCGTACTGTACATCAGCGCCATGTTCTCCGTCAGGAAATACAGCGAGCCGCCCATGATACCCAGAATCAGCAGCAGCAGCTCATCCTGCCAGTTGTCCGCCCACAGCCTATTGTGTGAGATGAACCAGATGCACACGTATGCCAGGGCAAAGCGGTAGAAGAATATGTCGGACGGCATCAGCCCGTTCTCCAGCAGAATCTTTGAGGATACAAATGTCTCGCCCCAAATGGCGCAAACACCCAGTGCCACCACAATGGCCAGGTTGCTCTTTAAGCTATCAATCCAATTATTCATGTCTATGTGTTTTCAAAAATCGGATGCAAAATTACTAATAAGAAAGGGATAAACGAAAGAAAAACGGATTTTTCTTTCGTTGGCGGTTAGCGGTTTCTATCCTTTTGCCCCTTGCCCCTAAATACCCCCCTCCCTTTGGGAGGGTCGGGGGGCTTTCCCTTACCGGATGAATAGCATCTCGCGATACTTGGGGAGGGGCCACAGTTCGTCATCCACGATGAGTTCCAGCTCGTCGATGTGATAGCGGATCTTCTCGATGAGCGGGGCTACGGTGTCATGGTAGGCAATGGCCTTCTCACGTACGCTTTCTATCTTGTTGGCGACGCGGCGGGCGTTTACGAGGGCTTCTACGTTCTCGGTGATGAAGCTGCTGTGCTCGCTGATGCGTTCAATGAGTGCCAGGTTGTTGGCGCTGACCTTGATGGCGGTCTGTTCGGGGAAGATCTCCTTGACCTTGTGTACATTATCTATCAGCTGGCTCTGGTACTTGGTGGCTACGGGGATAATGTGGTTGAGGCAGAGGTCGCCGAAGATGCGGGCCTCGATCTGTATCTTCTTGGTGTAGGTTTCCTGCTTGATTTCGGTACGTGCCTCCAGCTCGGCCTCGGTGAGGACGTGCATATCGCCGAACATCCGGATGGTGTCGGGCTTCAGGTAGTTGTCCAGCATCAGGGGGGCGCTGCTCTCCACATCCAGGCCGCGGCGTGCTGCTTCCTGCTTCCACTCCTCGCTGTAGCCGTTGCCGTCAAAGCGGATGGGTTTGCAGGTAAGGATGTCCTGACGGACGGTCTTGAGAATGGCCTTCATGGGTTCTGTTCCGTCCTGGATGAGCTGGTCAACACGCTGCTTGAAGCTGGTGAGGGCTTCGGCCATGGCTGTGTTGAGGACAATCATGGAGGCGGCGCAGTTGGCCTGGGAACCGGCTGCACGGAACTCGAAGCGGTTGCCGGTGAAGGCGAAGGGTGAGGTGCGGTTGCGGTCGGTATTGTCAAGCAGTAGCTCGGGAATCTGCGGGATGTCCAGTGTGAGGGAGCGTTTGCCCTTGAGGTTGATAATCTCCTCGTCGGTGGCGTTCTCCAGATGGTCGAGCAACTCGCTGAGCTGCTTGCCCAGGAAGCTGGAGATGATGGCCGGGGGTGCCTCGTTGGCGCCCAGACGGTGGGCATTGGTGGCGGAGATGATGCTGGCCTTGAGCAGTCCGTTGTGACGGTAAACGGCCATCAGGCTCTCTACCAGGAAGGTGACGAAGCGCAGGTTGTCAAGCGGGGTCTTTCCGGGGCCGTGCAATAGTACGCCGGTATCGGTGGAGAGGCTCCAGTTGTTGTGCTTGCCGCTTCCGTTTACGCCGCCGAAGGGTTTCTCGTGCAGCAGGCAGCGGAAGCCGTGCTTGCGGGCTACCTTGCGCATGAGCATCATCAGCAGCATGTTGTGGTCAACGGCGAGGTTGCACTCCTCGAAGATGGGAGCCAGCTCGAACTGGTTGGGGGCTACCTCGTTATGGCGTGTCTTGCAGGGGATGCCAAGCTCCAGGGCTTTGATCTCCAGGTCTTTCATGAAGGCGGCTACACGGCCGGGGATGGAACCGAAGTAGTGGTCGTCCATCTGCTGGTTCTTGGCAGAGTCATGTCCCATGAGGGTGCGCCCTGTCATTACCAGGTCGGGGCGTGCGGCGTAGAGGTCTTCATCAACGAGGAAATACTCCTGTTCCCATCCTAAGTTGGTAATGACTTTCCTGACTTCGGGGTAGAAGTACTGTGCTACTGCGGTGGCTGCCTTGTCAACGGCCATCAGGGATTTCTTGAGGGGGGCCTTGTAATCCAGCGCCTCGCCTGTATAGGAGATGAAGACGGTGGGAATCATCAGGGTGTCGCCTACCACGAAGACGGGGCTGGCGGGATCCCATGCCGAGTAGCCGCGCGCCTCGAAGGTGGAGCGAATTCCGCCGCTGGGGAATGAGCTGGCGTCCGGTTCCTGCTGAACGAGCTGCTTGCCTGTGAATTCCTCTACCAGGCCGCCTTTGCCGTCGTGCTCCACAAAGCCGTCATGCTTCTCGGCTGTTCCCTCGGTAAGGGGCTGGAACCAGTGGGTGCAGTGGGTGGCGCCTAATTCCATGGCCCACTTCTTCATGCCTTCGGCTACGATGTTGGCGGTTGCCAGGTCAAGGGTCTCGCCATTGTCCATTACGGCGCACATCTTCTTATATACGTTGGCGGGAAGGTACTGGTACATCTTCTTGCGGTTGAAAACGTATTTGCCGAAGAATTCGCTGGGCCGATCTGTACGGTTGGGAACGGGGATGGGCTTCTTGTTGAAAGCTCCTCTAACTACTTGAAATCTGAGTGTACTTGACATTTATGTTTACTGTTTACTGTTTACGGTTTACTGTTGGCAAAACCAACGGGTACTGGAACTTATATTCGGTTATCGTTATCTATGAAGCGCCGGGTGAGGGGACTGAACTCCTCAATGCGGCGGTCGCGCAGGAACGGCCACCAGCGGCGCACGTTCTCGGAACGCTGCATGTCCACCTCTACTACCATGTTCACCTCCTGGTCCTTTGGGGCCCGGTACAGCATCTCGCCCTGCGGACCGGCTACGAAACTGCTGCCCCAGAACTGAATGCCCTGGGTCTGGCCGCTGGGGTCGGGCTCATAGCCTACACGGTTGACGGCGATTACCGGCAGGCCGTTGGCTACGGCATGGCCGCGCTGGACGGTGGTCCAGGCTTCGCGCTGCCGTTCCTGCTCCTCGGGGGTGTCGCTGCTCTCGTAGCCGATGGCGGTGGGGTAGATGAGCAGTTCCGCTCCCTGGAGCGCCATCAGTCGGGCCCCTTCGGGGTACCACTGGTCCCAACAGACCTGTACGCCTAACAGTCCCAGGCTGGTGGGGATGGGGTGGAAGCCCAGGTCGCCGGGGGTGAAGTAGAACTTCTCATAGTATGCGGGATCGTCGGGAATATGCATCTTGCGGTATTTGCCGGCTATCGTGCCGTCCTTCTCAAATACTACGGCGGTATTGTGGTACAGACCTGCTGTGCGGCGCTCAAACAGACTGGTTACCAGTACAATACCGTACTGGCGGGCTAAATCACCATAGAACTGTGTGCCGGGGCCTGGAATGGGTTCCGCGAGTGAGAAATTGTCCACGTTCTCGGTCTGGCAGAAGTAAAGACTGTTGTGCAACTCCTGCAGCACAACAAGTTGTGCACCCTGTTTTGCCACATCGGCAATGTTACGGGCCAGCTTCTGCTTATTCTCTTCGATGTCTGCCGTACAGCTTTGTTGTATGATTCCTATTTTCATTCTTTTTGTCTTTTCTGAGTAATCCGATAGAATATGCTCTCAACTCTCAACTGTCACCTGTCAACTGTCACCTGTCAACTCCCAAAGCTCCTACGGGGAACTGCATGGCAGAGCAATGGATAGAACCGTGCTGAAGGATGAGCGTCTGGCTGTCAATCTCCACAATCTCATGCTTGGGGAAAGCCTTGGCCAGTTGGCTGTGTGCCTGTCGGTCCAGCTCGTAGTCGCCGTATGAGGGCATCAGGACTGCCTTATTTATAATAAGGAAATTGGCGTAGGTGGAGGGCAGGCGCTGTCCGTCCTCGTCGAACCGCTTGGGTGCCATTGGCAGGGGGATGAGGTTATAGGGCTCATCGCCAAGTGTCCGGAAGGACTGCAACTGTTCCTCCATCAGGTGCAATTCGGTATAGTGTTCGTCCTCAGTGTCCGTGCATTGCACATAGGCTATGGTGTTATTGGGGCAGAAGCGTGCCAGTGTATCTATGTGGCTGTCTGTGTCGTCGCCAGCCAGATAACCGTGGTCCAGCCAGAGGATGCGCTCGGCGTGGAGGTATGAGAGCAGGCGCTTCTCTATGTCGGCCTGCGTAAGGGGCTGGTTCCGATGAGGAGCCAGCAGGCATTGGCTGGTGGTAAGGATGGTTCCTTGGCCGTCGCTCTCGATGCTGCCGCCTTCGAGGACGAAATCCAGATGGTCCTCATACTCGCCTTTGAAGATGCCCTGAAGCATCAGGTTGCGGCAGATATGATTGTCCTGTTCGGCAGGGAACTTATCGCCCCATCCGTTGAACTTGAAGTCGAGCAGGCGGGTGCCCTTCTCGGTAAGCAGGGTAATGAAACCGTGGTCGCGTGCCCAGGTGTCATCGGTGGGCATCCGGCAATAGGTAATCTGCCGGCAAACCTGCTTGGGCAACTGCTCTGTAAGCAGCGCTTGAACCTGATCGGGCTCGGGGGTGACGATGAGAAGCCTCTCGCGGGAAGCTATCTGCATAGCCATCTGGATGTAGCATCGTGTGACGTCTTTGAGCACGGGGGCCCAGTCTGTTCCGGCATGGGGCCAGGTCAGCTGAACGGCGCATTGCGGATACCATTCGGCCGGCAGATGGGTAGAACGGATTTCTGTCAGTTCGGGACCGTGTTCCTCGTCATACCTGAGCTGCAAAAGCAGGTCGGTGATTGTTGTGGTGGGTCGTTGGAAGTGTATAGCCATCGTTCTAATACCTATTATATATATATTGGCTGCAAAGTTACGATTAAGTGAGAGAAGAACAAAATAAATTCATTTATTTTTTCTTCCGAACGGAAGTAAGTTGGAAACGAAGTTTCAAAGTTACGAATAAGCGAGCGGAATACAAAAGGAAAAACAATTTTTCTTTTTATTCCCGAGCGAAAGTAATTTCGGCGATAGCCAAAGTTACGATTAAGTGAGAGGAAAAGTGAAAAATACAAAAGAAATTTGGTTTTTATCTTCTTTTGGCGTACCTTTGCAGCCGATAAACAGACTTACTATGAGCGTGACAGTTCGGGAAGTGATGAACGCCCTTGAGGATTTCGCGCCTTTGCCCTTGCAGGAAAGCTATGATAATGCTGGCTTGCAAGTAGGACTGACAGAGGCGGAAGTATCAGGGGTTTTATTGTGCCTTGACGTGACCGAGGAAGTGATTTCGGAGGCCGTGGAGTTGGGGTGCAACCTTATTGTGTCCCATCATCCGCTGTTGTTCAGGGGACTGAAGGTGCTGTCGGATACCGACATGGTGCAGCGATGTGTAAGGATGGCTGTTCAGAATGACATAAACATCTATGCGGCGCATACCAATCTGGACAGCGCCATAGACGGTGTGAACTATGCCATAGCCGAACGCCTGGGCCTGGTGGATGTGGAGCTGATTCAGCAGAGAAAAGTGTCCGTTCATACGGATGCCAGGGAGCGGATGGTGCTGGCCGGCAATGGTGTGATAGGCTATCTGACGGAGGGCGAGGACTCGCTGGTGTTCCTGCAAAGGGTTAAGCAGGCCTTCGGTGTGGAATGCCTGATGCACAATGAGCTGCTGCAGCGTCCCATACAGTGTGTGGCCATCTGCGGCGGAGCAGGCGATTTCCTGCTGGATGAGGCTGTGAGGCTGAAGGCCGATGCCTTTCTGACGGGTGAAATGCATTACCACCAATACTTCGGTCATGCCCAGCAGATACAGATTGGCGTGCTGGGACATTATCAGAGCGAGCAATACACTACGGATATACTGCGCGGTGTGATAGAGGATAAATTCCCCAGCCTGGCTCTGTTCAAGACAACGGTATGCACCAACCCGATAAAGTACCTGTAGTTGACATAAAAACGAGGATAGAATCGTAAATCGTAAATATAATTATGGCAAGAGAAAAGACTAAGGATCCCGCAGATTTGAGCGTGGAGGAAAAACTGAAGAACCTGTATGAGCTGCAGAAGCTGCTGACAGAGATTGACAAGATCAAGACGCTGCGCGGTGAGTTGCCCCTTGAGGTTCAGGACCTGGAGGATGAGATAGAGGGTCTGGCTACCCGTGTGGATAAGATTACGGCAGAGGTAGCTGAGCTGAAGCGCGAAATCAACCAGCGTCATGGTGACATTGAGGTTAACAACAGCAACATAGAGCGCTATAAGGTTCAGATGGACAGCGTAAGAAACAACCGTGAGTACGATACCCTGAGCAAGCAGATAGAGTATGCTGAACTGGATAACGTGCTGAACGAGAAGAAGATTGGCGAGGCTAAAGCCGCTGTAGAGAGCAAGACGGCCGAGATTACCCGTTGCAATATGCTGGCCAATGACAGACGTGCCGACCTGGATGTTAAGCGTAGCGAGTTGGAGGAGATTATTGCCGAGACAAAGGCTGATGAGGACAAGCTGCGTGAGAAGGCTAAGGGTCTGGAGGCTACCATCGAGCCCCGTCTGCTGGCTGCCTTCAAGCGTATCCGCCGGAACAGCCGTAACGGTCTGGGCGTTGTATATGTTCAGCGTGATGCCTGCGGCGGTTGCTTCAACAAGATTCCGCCTCAGCGTCAGTTGGATATCCGTATGCGCAAGAAGATTATCGTTTGCGAATACTGCGGCCGTATCATGGTTGACCCCGAACTGGCAGGCGTAGAGCTGGTAAGTAAGGAGGAGAAGCCCAAGCGCAGAAGGGCTACCCGCACCAAGAAGGCTGACGAAGGCGCTGAAGATTAAGGAATCCTCTTTTTGCGAACCGCAAAAAAAACAAAAAACTGGCTGTAATACAGTCAGTTTTTTTTGTTTAAGAGGTTAGAGGTTAGTGGTTGGTTCTAAACTTTCAACTGTCAGCTCCTCCCACGAAGGGATGTCGGGCAGGAATTCGTACGTCTCGTTCTCGTAGTTGATCCTACAGCAATAATGTTGAATCCCGTTGCTGACTATGAGCCATCGTACCCGCATTTTTATGTTGTAGCGGCAAATCTGACTGAAAACATTCTGACTGATGGGAATATGGGGTGCCTTGTACTCCACAATCATGATGGGGCGGGCCTGTGAGTCATAGACAACGGTATCGCAGCGCTTCTGTGTATTGTTCAGGCTGAGTGAAACCTCGTTGGCCATACAGGAAGGATTATAGCCCTTCCGGTCAATCAGGAAATGGATGAAGTGCTGACGTACCCATTCTTCGGGTGTCAGCGTGACCATTTTCTTGCGTAGAATGTCAAAAACCGTCAGCCTGTTTCCCTTTCTTTGTAACTTTAGGTCCGTTTTCGGTAAATTCAGCACTTGCATTTGAGTATAATCAGAATAATTTGTATCTTTGCCTACAAAATTATATAAAATATGAAAACCAAGCAAGAGATTGTGGCAAATTGGTTGCCCAGATACACGCATATGCCGCTGGAGGAGTTTGGCGAGTATGTTTTGCTGACGAATTTCAACAACTATGTGGATATATTCTGCCGGCAGTTCGGTATAGAGGTCCCGGATTACACCTCTAACATGCGTTCGGCAACAGCTGACGGTATCAGTATCATCAACTTCGGTATGGGAAGTCCCAATGCGGCCATTATCATGGACCTGCTGAGTGCCATAAAGCCAAAGGCATGCCTGTTCCTGGGCAAATGCGGCGGTATCTCTACCAAGACTCAGCGTGGCGACCTGATTCTTCCGATTGCCGGCATCAGGGGTGAGGGAACCAGCAATGACTACTTTCCGCCTGAGGTGCCTGCCCTGCCGGCCTTTATGCTGCAGCGCGCCATCTCCAGTACCATCCGCGACCTGGGTTTCGACTACTGGACGGGAACGGTCTACACCACCAACCGCCGTGTATGGGAGCATGATGACAAGTTCAAGGAATACCTGCTGACTACACGCGCCATGGCTGTGGATATGGAGACGGCAACGCTCTTTACCTGCGGATTCGCCAACCATATTCCCACAGGAGCCCTTCTGCTGGTAAGTGACAATCCTATGATTCCGGAAGGTGTAAAGACGGATCAGAGCGATAAGATTGTGACCAGCAGGTATGTGGAGGATCATGTGAGCATAGGTATTCAGGCGCTGGAGATGATTAAACAGGAGAAGAAGACCGTACGCCACCTGAAATTCGACTATTAATGGCAGCTCAGACAAAAGGAAACGTTACGCACGAGGACATCATACGGTCCGTGCGTGCAGGAGAGGTGAAGCCCGTCTATCTGCTGATGGGCGCAGAGGATTATTATATAGACAAACTGAGCGATTTCCTCACGGATACTTTGCTGAAGTCCGAGGAGCGCGATTTCAACCTGGATGTGGCATATGGCTTGGAGGTAACCGCCGACAAGGTGGTGGAGCTGGCCAGGGCCTATCCCGTAATGGCAGACAGGCGTGTGGTATTGGTGCGTGAGGCGCAGGCTATGCGTTCGCTTGACGCATTAGAGGCATACCTGCGGCATCTTACCCCCACCACCGTGCTTATTATCTGCTATAAGCACGGCACGCTGGACAGGCGCAAGGCAGTAGCCAAACTGATAGAGCAGAACGGTGTAGTGTATGAGAGCAAGAGGCTGTACGACAGCCAGCTTCCCCAGTTCATCACCCAGTACTTCAGCCGTAAGAAGGTGCAGATAGAGCCCCAGGCTGTTCAGATGCTGGCCGGCCATGTGGGAGCCGATCTGTGCCGCCTCTCTGCCGAGATGGACAAGCTGCTGCTCTCACTGGCCGAATCTGAGAATTGCGTGACGGCCGGCAGGGTAGAGGAGCTGACTGGAATGAGCAAGGAGTTCAACGATTTCGAGTTGCGTTCCGCCTTAGCGGTTAAAGACGTCTTCAAGAGCATGCAGATTGTGAAATACTATCAGAGTCAGCAGCAGAAATTCGCCTTGCCGCAGACACTTTCCAATTTATTTACATTTTTTTCGGCCGTTTTGCTGACATATTACTCACCTGATAAGAGTGACAGGGGGATTGCTGCCTGGTTAGGAATACCGGAATGGCAAGCCCGAAAGGATATCATTCCTGCCTACCGGACCTATAAGGGAGTGAAGGTTTTGCAGATTCTTTCTGAAATACGCAAAACTGATGCCAAAGGTAAGGGAGTAGGGGGCTGTAAAACCCCTAAAGAGGAGCTTCTGCAGGAGCTTATTTTCTTTATTTTGCATTGATTTCTGTCTAGATTGTAACAATCGCCATACACTGAAAATAAGGCCCTATCTTCTGTAAAATAGCAAGTTAGGGCCTTTTCTTATGCGCTGAGAATCGCGCGGAATCATCCCTTCTTACAGCGGCACGCGGATTCTTTAAGCATTCTGAAAACAGCCAAAATCGGTCAATTTTTCGATTTTTGAGTTTAAATTTGTAATTTGCGTTTGTAAACCAAATTCACAAACATAACCCTTGCGTGAATTTCAAGAGTTTGAATTTAGGTACAAAATTTAAATATACAAACGTAGATTTGGTTTTCATATATCATATTTACAATTCCGAATTATGCGATTTTATTTATAAAACTGAATAATATGCAAATTTGATTTATAATTAAAAACACCTATAATTCAGTATTTTACAATAAAATGCATGTTATTTCTCTTCAATAGACTGTAAAAACTTTTGAATTTCGCCCTAAAAACGTTGTTTTCGGGCCTTCCCGGTTATTTTTACCCTATATAACGTTCAGACATTCAGATTTATGATTTACATTATCTACATAGTTTACTTTATGCCCTGAAATTCGCATTCTTGCATGAATTCAGCCTTTTGTGCATGTCTGTCGAATCCTGAATTTACAAACATAAATATTCAATAGTATAAATATTCACAAAATCTTTTCTTTTGATTTTTAAATTCAAATATTTGCATGTTTAAATTCATTTTCCTACCTTTGCACTGGGTTTAGATATTAAAATCAGGGGTCAGCCCCTACTAATTACATATAAAAATAGATGAAAGACAGGATCTATCAGTTGATGAAATATCAGGGTATGTCTCAGAAAGAGTTTGCCTCTACCCTTTGTATTGCGGAAGGTACCCTTTCAGGTATCTTCACTGGAAGAACACGTCCCACTAACAATATCGTTAATGCCATACATGAATGCTTCCCCCATATCAGTATTAACTGGCTGATGTTCGGTGAGGGGGATATGCTTCTGGACGGTGCCGCCTCACAGCCCTCGGATGCCGTAGCCCCGCAGGCTGATCTGTTCAGTCAGGGCAGTAACCCTTCTGTTGAGGCTAATCCAGCCCCTGCTCCTGCACCGCAAATTCAGGAAGTAGTAAAATATATTGACAAGCCACAACGTAAGATAACAGAAATACGCGTCTTTTATGACGACGGCACGTTCGAGACATTTTCATCTTAAATGAAAAAACTCCTGAAACCCTACCTTGTGTTTCAGGTTTTTTTTATACCTTCGCATTATAAATAGAGGTTAGTGGTTAGAGGTTAGTGGTTAGAAGCCTCGCCCTTGCCCATAATAGGTATAATAAAATAATGAAGAAGTATATTTTGGATTTGGAACTGGCGGCGGTAGAGCGTTTGCATGAGCGCTATGTGCTGTTAAAGGCTACGGACAGGACTCAGCCTTTACCGGATATGCTGCCCGGCCAGTTTGCCCAATTACAGATAGAAGGCAGCAAGCAGACTTTCCTGCGCCGCCCTATTAGCATACATTTTGTAGATAAGAGGCAGAATCAGGTATGGTTCCTGGTTCAGACGGTAGGAGAGGGTACTCGCCAGCTTGCCAGGATGCAGGCCGGTGACAGGCTGAATGTGATCCTGCCCTTAGGTAACGGCTTTACCATGCCTGCTGATGCGTCGGCCCGCGTTTTGCTGGTAGGCGGCGGTGTAGGCGTAGCCCCCCTGTTGTACATGGGTGCCGTGATGAGGGAGAAAGGCTTGGAGCCCACCTTTCTGTTAGGAGCCCGCAGCGCAGGCGATCTGTTGCAGCTGGATAAGTTCCGTGCTCTGGGCCGTGTGTTCGTTACTACCGAGGACGGCTCTGAGGGCGAGAAGGGTTTTGTAACCCAGCACAGTCTGCTGCAGCAGGAGAAGTTCACGCAGATCAGCGTCTGCGGTCCCAAGCCCATGATGGTAGCGGTGGCCCGTTATGCCAAGAGCGCAGGCACCCCCTGCGAGGTTAGTCTGGAGAATATGATGGCCTGCGGACTGGGTGCCTGTCTGTGCTGCGTGGAGGATACTGAGATGGGCAATGTGTGTGTTTGTAAGGAAGGTCCTGTATTCGATATAAAGAAACTGAAATGGCAGATTTAAGAACTAATATAGCAGGCCTTCAGCTCTGCAATCCCGTAATGACCGCCAGCGGAACCTTCGGCTACGGTCTGGAGTTCCAGGATTTCGCGAATCTGGAAGACATTGGCGGTATTATCGTCAAAGGCACTACCTTGCAGCCCCGTCAGGGAAATCCCTATCCCCGTATGGCAGAGACGGCACAGGGAATGCTCAACTGTGTAGGTCTTCAGAACAAGGGTGTGGATTACTTCTGCCAGCATATCTATCCGCAGATTAAGGATATCCGCACCAACATGATTGTGAATGTCTCCGGCAATAGTCCCGAGGATTATGCCGAGTGTGCGGCCCGTATCAACGAGCTGGATCATATTCCGGCCATTGAGCTGAATATCTCCTGCCCCAACGTCAAGCATGGCGGAATGGCTTTCGGAACCACCACAGAAGGCGCTGCCAGTGTGGTGAAGGCTGTCAGGGAGGCTTATAAGAAGACGCTGATTGTGAAGTTGTCGCCCAACGTAACCAGCATTACCGATATCGCCCTGGCCGTTCAGGATGCGGGAGCCGACGCCGTCAGCCTTATCAACACGCTGATGGGAATGGCCATTGATATTGAGAAGCGCAAGCGCATTCTCAGCATCGGTACTGGAGGTCTCAGCGGTCCGTGTGTCAAGCCCGTGGCCCTGCGTATGGTATATCAGGTAGCCCATGCCGTACAGATTCCCGTAATCGGACTGGGCGGCATCAGCTGTGCTGACGATGCAATAGAGTTCCTGCTTGCTGGAGCTTCGGCCATAGAGATAGGAACCGCCAATTTCCTGGATCCTGCCGTTACCGTCAAGGTGGCCGGGGGAATCAATGACTATCTGGACCGTCACGGATTCCAGAGCGTAAAAGATATAATAGGTATATGCGAATAGACATCATAACCGTATTGCCCGAACTGCTGCAAGGGTTTACCCAGGAGAGTATCCTGGGCCGTGCGCAGAAGAAAGGGCTGGTGGAGATACACATCCACAACCTGCGTGACTACACGCTGGACAAGTGGCGCCGTGTGGACGACTACCCCTTCGGAGGCTTTGCCGGTATGGTCATGCAATGCGAACCCATTGACCGCTGCATCAGCAAGCTGAAGAGCGAGCGTCACTATGACGAGATTATCTTCACCACCCCTGACGGAGAGCAGTTCTCACAGCCCATGGCCAACAGCCTGTCACTGTGTGAGAACATCATCATTCTGTGCGGTCACTACAAGGGCATCGACTACCGCATCCGTGAGCATCTGATAACCAAGGAGGTCTCCATCGGCGACTATGTGCTCACAGGCGGCGAGCTGGCAGCAGCCGTCATGACAGATGCTATAGTACGTATTATCCCCGGCGTTATCGGAGACGAGCAGAGCGCCCTCTCGGACAGCTTTCAGGACAACCTGCTGGCAGCTCCCGTCTATACACGCCCGGCAGAATACAAGGACTGGGGCCGGGTCCCCGATGTTCTCCTTTCGGGCCATGAGGCTAAGATCAAGGAGTGGGAACTGCAACAGAGCCTTGAGAGAACCCAGAGATTACGCCCGGACCTATTGAAGAAAAAGTAAGAGGTATGGAACACAACAAGAAGAAAATGAACCTGGACATCATCGCAGGCTGCA
>JAEEGK010020495.1_pt1 | contig 14057 bp, 13 predicted proteins | sample 8958771 | NCBI WGS metagenome assembly JAEEGK01 (sample SAMN16246547, study PRJNA631951) | gut metagenome | biome: gut microbiome; feature: rumen; material: SC-attached | host: Bos | place: Iran: Karaj | collected 2018-10
CGTTTCAAAGCCGACCGTTTTCATAAAGGCCTCGTAGTCCTTCTGCCAGACCGGATGCCCTTCCAGGTCACGGTGCAGAACAACGCTCTTCATGTTGTCAGTCAGAACGAATCGCGGAATGCCCATGTACTGAAAGGCATGGACCATGCCAATGAAGAGATTCTCCTGCCTGGCGTTGGGGAAGAACTCAACGTACCGTTGGCCGCAGTGGTGGCAGATCATGGCAAAGCACGCCACGCGGAAGCTGCGTCCGTCATAATCCAATACGTCCGTGAAACCCCAGTCCATCTGGAACGCCTCGCCGGGATCTGTCCTGTAACGGCGGCCGCGGTTGCCTCGCGGCGCGACCTGCTGTCGTTTCGCCGGGATGAGATGCTTATGTGCGGCAATGTACCGCTTTACCGTACTACGGCTGCCGCAGAAACCCATTGCCTGCAATCATTCTATACAGACAGAGGAATTGCTGACGCCGCTGCGCAGGAGGCTGTCCAGAACGGCGGTGTATCCGTCCAGCACTTGCTCCTTACGCTGCCCAACAAGGCCATGCGGCGTTTCGCGAAACCCATTTGCTTTCAACCGGCGCAGCTTTGAGCGCGACAGGCCGGTTCTGTGACTGAGCTCTGCAAGGTTGATTTCGTCAATGCTTGAGAATTCGCCATTTGCTTCTTCCATTTCGGCTATGGCTTGTGCTATAATAGGCAGGAAGCCATTGCTTTGTAATCCTTTCATGTCAGTCCTTTCTACTGGGTTGTTTGGTCGCTATTCAGTATAAAGGATATGAAAGAATTCGGGTAGTGGCTTTTTCAGTTGAGCCACATTTGGCGTTTTCTACCGGGCCCACAGTGGCGATTTCAGCTGGGCCCGAACACTGTTGTACCCTGCATATCCGTCGGTTTGCAGGTAACCCCGGAACCCTTCCAGAAATGCCTTGGGGTAGTCCTTCCCGCGGCCGGGCTGGTATTCGTACAGGACGATGGGATGCTCCGCGTCCGAGCCGGTCCGGTACAGCCACATATAGCTTTGCGTCTGCGGCGCTTTTCCCGGTTCATGTAATACCTGGACTTCGGTCTCGTCCGCGTGCAGAAGGTCTCTGGCGAGGAGTAGCTTTCGCAGCACTCCGTAGATCGGCGCAAGCCAATCGTCGGCACAGCGCAGCAGCCAGTTGGACATGGTCTGCCGGGAAAGCATGACGCCCTGGCGGTTCCATTCCTGCTCCTGCCTGTAAAGCGGAGATCCCATGACGTATTTCTGCACCGCAATGTGCGCGACGGCCTCCGCAGAGACGCAGCTCCCCGGAATCAACGCCGGTTCCTTCGGGGTTTGCATGACCGGCACAGAGACGTTGGTTTGCTTGCAGCTTTCGCAGCCGTAGGTCACGTAGATATCCCGGTGCAGGATCACCTTTGCCGGGATGATTTTGAGCGTTTCCCGCACCTCTTTCCCAATGGGCTGCATCACCTCGCCGCACTGCGGGCAAAGCCGCGCCTCTTCGGGCAGCTCGTGCGTTTCTTCCTCGACCTCCGCGTTTTCCGGAAGGATCTCTCTGGCGCTGCCGGAGCGCTTCTTTCTGGAATGAGCCTGTACCTCCACCGACTCTTCCGCTTCCGGCTCCTCTTCAGGAGGCTGCTTGTAGGCGGCAGGCTCGTCGAACATTAAGCTGAGCTGTTCGTAGGCCTCCTCCGAGAGATGTTCCGAGGAGGCGCCGAATTTCCTCTTTTGCGCAAGGCGCAGCTGCTCCAGGAGCCATTCCTTCTGGCGCTTATCTTCCAGCAGATTCTCGTATTCCGTGCGGGAGATCGTGACGGTCTCCTCCGCAGTACTTGTCGTAAGCTTGTCCTTTTCCATGGCTCTATTGTACCACAGAACAAGCTGTTTTTCCAGAACGGCTTTTTGACAGCAAGCCGGAGCTTCGTCATATTGCCAATGTCCAGAATGCGCTGGAAGCTGTGCAATTGCAGGTTTCTGAGATTTACAGTATGCTGTTGGCTCCAGAAGGGCGTTTTTCCGCTTTTTCAACTTTGCCTGCCTTTCTCACAAAACTGGCCCCGGAAAATTTCTCCGTTTTGCCTAAATGGCAGTCAGACCTGTCACCGGACGGTGCGCTTTGGGCTGTTCGACCTTTAAGCCCTCCATAAGCCAGCGGTATTGTTGGGGTGTTATTTCTCTGGCTTCACGTTCATTTCTGGGCCATTGGTAGACGCCGCGCTCCAGCCGCTTGTACACGAGAATGAAGCCGTCGCCCTCCCAGTACAGGCCCTTGATCCGGTCCCGCCGTCTGCCGCAGAACAGGAACAGCGTGTTGGTGAACGGGTCCAGTTCAAACTCCTGCTGCACCATGGCGGCCAGTCCGTCTATCCCTTTTCGGATGTCTGTATAGCCACAGGCAATATATACCTTCTCCGCACCGGTAAAGTCACTCAGCATGGCTCAGTACCTTACAAAGTACGGAGACGATTTCCGTGCTGGCTCCGCTGTAGACGTCCAGGGCGGCGACTCCGATTCGAACGCTGGCAACCAGCGCTGTTTGCTTCTCTGCAGCGGCCGGCTGGGTTTCTTTTACCGGCGGCGGGAGCTCCGCAAATCTGGGCGCTGTATCCGACAGCTCCGACTGTTGCTGCGCGAGCATAGCGGCGAATACTTTCTTCTGCCAGTTGTAATAGGTCTTTGGCTTGATGCTGTGTTCCGCGCACCAGCGCGTCACCGACAGCCCACTGCTGCGGCAGTCTGCCACACGCTGGCTCCACTCCATGAGATTCCGCTGCGCCTTCGTCCCGCGGATCGTGATCTCTTCCATGATGCTCCCTCCATATTTATGAGACTTCCTGGCAGTCGATGGCACTGCCAGGCACAATTACAGAGGCTTCCATAGACTCGCACCGACTCGATGGAAGTCTATGGAAGCCTCGCTCTATTCTCTCATATCCGGAGGGTCACTTCAACCCGCCCTCAGATTTGACGCTTACCTCCTTTGGGGCGAAATCATAATGGTATCCCATAAAAAATGAATCTACTGATTATGTATGAGCTCCGTAATACTGTGCCTGAGCGTTCCATAGCGCATAGTATTTTCCTGTTTCCTGATGTACAAGATCTTCATGCGATCCGCTTTGAATGATCTGCCCGTGATCGAAAACAAGGATTTCGTCGCAGAAGCGGCAGGAAGAAAGCCGGTGGCTGATATAGATGGCTGTACGGTCATCTACGATCTGATTGAGCTGTGCATAGATTTCAGCCTCTGCAATCGGATCAAGGGCAGCCGTAGGCTCATCGAGGATCAGGAATGGGGCGTCCCTATAAAGCGCACGTGCGATAGCTATTTTTTGTGCTTCGCCACCGGAAACCTCAACTCCATTGTCCCCATACTGACGGTAGAGAAGCGTATGTAGACCATCAGGCATGGTTTTTAGCCTTTCTCCAAAACCGGCATCGTTCAGTACTTTCAGCACCCGGCTTTCATCGTATTCGCTGCTGCCTGCTACATTGTCTGCCAGCGGTTGGGACAGAAGCTGGAAATCCTGAAATACGATAGCAAATATATTCATGTAATCCCGATAATCGTATTTCTTGATGTCGATCCCGTTCAAAAGGATTTCTCCCTCCTGTGGATCGTACAGCCTGCACAGCAGTTTGATAAAAGTTGTTTTGCCGGAGCCGTTTTCGCCAACGATGGCCATGCGGCTTCCGATCTTGAACTTTACGCTCACATGACGCAGCGCCCAGGTATCGGTTCCCGGATACCGAAAGGAAACATCACGAAACTCTACATGATACTCTCTATCATTTCTCTTTTCAGTAGTTAAAGAGCCCTGATACATGGAGTTTGGAATATCAAGAAAGTCATAGCACAATGCCAGAAACTTTCCGTTGTTCTGTATTTCCCCCAAAGTGGAGAATAGTTTTGTCAGGCTTCCGGAGAGCGCTGTGGCTGCGCCAACATACTGTGTAATCGATCCAACTCCAAAAGCACCGGCAAGAGCTTTCAAGCAGGTAAAAATATAGATCGTTCCAGTAAAGACAGCGGAAAGGCTCGTGGCTATGCCGTGATAGATTCCGCCCCGTCCTTTAGTAAGTTTTGCAAATGGCCCCTTTGTGCCAAAGCCTTGATCCTGCGAGCTGACGAAGTAATGAACGGCAATGGAATACTGATTATACATACGGATGTCCACGTCACGTTTATCCGCTCCAAAGAAGCCGAAATAGCCGAAGATGCGGTTGCCAAGGCGGGCTTTGTCAACCAGTGCTGTTTGAAGCATATCAGCGTGCCCGTGCAGCTTGCCTGAGAGCGCGCTGAGCAGTATCATAATTGCAAGCAGTGCCAAGATAAATAGCGGATTATTCAGCACTGCCATGTTTCCCGCAGAAGAAGGAACTTTGGCAAGAAATAGGCTTGTCGTTAATACAACAGCGCTGATAATGCCTGCAGTGGCTTCCACGATTCCGGAAAACAGCGCGGGAACATGACCAAAGCCCCACCCCATCCAGTTTTCATTTTGACTGATTTGAGCCCGCAAATCATGCGTTGCCTGCTTATCAACATCAGCAAAATCCATCTCAAACTGCTTATTCACAAACAATGTTTGGCGCTTTGGCCAGCTTAATTCTTCATGCATACCTTTCCAACGGGCAAGAATTGCTTTGAGCAAGGCTAAGAGCCCACTTGCTGCCACAGAAAGCCACACCCACATCCAGAGCGCATCTGCTCGTCTGGCTCCGGCAAGTTCATTCAAGATTCGAGCTGAAAAATAAATCAGAACAAAGGGAGTAATGGCAGATACGATTTTTTCCAGCGCGATGGACGGTAAAAGCCACCGGTCAAGTCTATGAATATCCTTCATAGCCCTAAGCTGTATTTTCCAAGCATCACCGAATCGCATTTTCTTTTCAGAATCCATCAAAAATCCCTCCCTTCCTGATAATATCTGCTTTGAACCTCATAGAGATTCGCGTATTCTCCGCCTCTTTCAAGTAAGTCAGCGTGTGTACCTTCTTCGGAAATATGTCCATCAGAGACGAAGATAATCCTGTCGCAAAAACGAGTGGATGCGAGTCTGTGTGACACAAACAGCGAAGTTTTTCCCTGAGTCATCTCGTTATATTTGACGTATATATCATTTTCGGCAATGGGATCAAGCGCAGCAGTAGGTTCATCCAAAAGCAACATCGGAGCGTCTCTGTATAGAGCTCTTGCGAGCATAAGCCTTTGGATTTGCCCTCCCGAGAGTTCTACACCGTCATCCCATATTTTCCGGCCTATCTTGGTATCAACACCATTGGGAAGCTCGCGGATCTTTTCCGTCAACCCAGCCAAAGCCAGGCAATCGTCCACCCGCTCCCGGTCAATGCCGTCAATCCTCTGTGCAACATTCTCAGCAACAGAAATGTCAAGAACGGAAAAGTCCTGAAATACCGTTGAGAAAACATCATAATACTCTTGACGGTTAAATCTCCGTATATCAATTCCATTCAGCAGGACACAGCCGGTAGTCGGATCAAGCAAGCCGCAAATCAACTTCACAAGCGTTGTTTTTCCTGCCCCATTCAAGCCAACAATAGCAAGCTTTTCACCCGGAGCAATGGTCAAATCGAGATTATGGATCGTATCTTTTTCCGCGTCTGGATAGCAGAACGAGACCTTTTCCAGCTTTATCTCGCAACCGCCTGACAGATCCGGGATCGGCACGCCGCCTTCAAAACGGAAGGGCTCCGGGACATCAAGATATTCCCGGATCGTGTTGAGATCAAGGCTCTCCTTATGCAAAACTGCAAACTCATTCAGAATACCGGTGATCCAAGCAGTAAAGCCGCTGACCGCAGTGAAATACAACAAGAACGTGGAAGCTGGGAGATTCTCATTCAACGCCATGTTGATCAGGTAGAAATAAGCAATGCCGTTTCTAAAAACGCCAAGCAGAACATCGACAATATTTCCGATCAGCTTCTGCTTTTCGCTCTTTTTTACAAATCCCTCATATAGCTTCAGAATGCTGTTATAGATGCTCTGGAGCCACGGCGCAAGGCCAAAAATACGGATGTCTTTTGCCAACTCGACCGATTCCGACTTGCTTCGTATATAGTCTATCTTCTTGTCATATTCCGCTTCTTCCTCACGGTGCCTGTATCTCCATGAATCCGTCTTGCGGGATACAAAAAAGCTGATGACTGTGGTTGCGATTACTAAGAGCATAAGAAGACCGCTCAGGTTGGAAAGCAGGGTCAGATATACTACAAATCCTATCAGATTCGTAAGCAACGTGGTCACGGTTGTCCAGATATGTTCACTGGCCTCGCTGTTTCCAGATGTAGCATCGTATGCCTTGCTCCTGAGCTTTTGAATTTTGGAGTCAAGCATATTGGGATACGATGTCGTATTGGTCTTTTCGTTGATTTTTACAATGATAGCTGTGCGGACTGCAATTCTTCCATAAAGGCTATTGTCCTCAAAATAACGCTTCAATCCCATAAGCAGGAAAAGCGCACCCGAGAAGACGGCGATTGTCAGAAGCAATAAAGATACTTCCGCACCATTCTCAACCCGCTGGAGAATCTGGGGCGCTATAAAAAGCTCTGAAAGATTCAGGGCTACAGAGACAACTGCAATAATAACGCAAATGAGAAGAACGCTTCTACATTCTCTCCATGCATTGGCAATCATCCAGCCCACATTCTTTACTGAGCTGTATTTGGGTTTGGTTTTCTTTTCACTCATTTCCAAGCCTCCCTTCGTCGCACAGTATAGCAGAACGATTCGCCTCCAGGCATTCCGGGGGACGAATCGTTCTTTCTGGGGGACGAATTGCTCTATTTACTGCTGTGGAAGCAGTATTTCAGTTGTAAAAGCGCCGTTTTCGGAATTGCGGCTGAGGTAACCGCCAAGGCGGTCTATAATAGCGTCTATTCTGACAAGGCCAAGACCATGCCCTTCGCCCTTGGTGCTGTGGAAGATTCTCCCGCTCTTTTGCAGCTTCTTTTCTGCGGTCAAATTCGTAAAGGAAATATAGAGCTGCGTATTCTTCATGTCCATATAGATGCGGATCATACGCTGATCGGGAGGCAGCTTCAGACTTGCTTCGATAGCATTATCAAACAGATTGCCGATGATGACGCACAGATCAATGTCCGGCGTGGTCAGTGCGAGCGGAATATGGGCATCCGCATGGACGGGGATATCTTTAGAATGAGCCAAAGAGATCTTGCTGTTCAGGATGGCGTCAGCCATTGCGTTGCCGGTTTTGATAACCGTATCAACAGTCGCCAAATCCGTATCCAATTCATCCAGATAGGCTTTGATGGCGTCCATGTTTCCCGAAGCGGCATAAGCTTTGAGTGTCTGAATGTGATTGCGATAATCATGACGCCAGCCCCGGATTTGCTTATACATATTCTCTACTTCGGCGTAATGGGTTTCAATCAGCTCTCGTTGATAAGCAGCTATACGCTGATCCTCTTTTTTCTTAAACAATGGCATGAAACCTGTCCTCCTATGTCCTTGCTATAATGGCACGGTTGAGCGCATCATATTGGCCTCTTGGGAGGGGGATTGCACTGCCGTCAGTAAGAATGACTTCTGTTTTGGAAATACGTCGGACGCAGGTCAAATTAACGATATAAGACCGTCCAAGGCGGAAAAACCGCTCGTCAAGCTCTTTCTCAAATTCTCCAAGCGTCCGTTTTACCGTAACATTGATCTTTCCGTGTACGGTGACATAGTTTTGCTGTACTTCAAGATACCGAATCTCTCTTACAGGCATTACGACTGTCTCATCAGCAGTTTTGAGCAATAGCTCTTTTTCATTCTTCTTCAACCGCTCCGCTGCCCGGTCTAATACGCTCCATAGTTGTTCTTTCTTTACAGGCTTGATCAGATAATGGAGCGCTGCCACATCATAACCGTCTGCAATGTAATCTGAATAGCCAGTGATAAAGACAATTTGAACAGACTCGTTGTCCTTACGAATAGCCTTAGCCATTGTAACACCGTCCATATTGCCCATTTCAATGTCAAGGAGGAGGATATCGAAATCTTTCTCTTCTTCATAGTTGAACATGAATGCTTCCGCAGATGGATAGGTTTTGATTTTTATAATTCTGCCCAAAGACCATTTCTTTACGAGCGATACAATATATTCAGTATCAATCTGACAATCGTCACAAATTGCAATTTTATAAATATCGTTTGACATTTTCTTTATCCTTTACATATTTCCCGCTTTTGATTCTCATATCAGAAGGCTTTAACGCTTCTGCAGGAATCGCCCATGATGCGCCAAATTTTACACATCCTTCAATTCGACCTTCGTTACAAAGTGTATTGATTCTTCTAATACCGATGCCCCATTTTTGAGAAGCTTCTCGTATTGTTATATAATCCATCATTATTAATTACCTCACAAGCGATATAAATATATCATAACAGATTATACTCTAAATTTGGAGTATTGTCAATATTCTGGTGTAAAATATTAAAAACAAATTATGTTTGAAAAAATTCGATTCACCTCTTGACAAACGAACAAATGTTCTGTATAATGATATTTGTGATTTTGTCGCTTTATGCGGGAAAAACACGAAAACTGAATATCGGTGTCAACATATTGAGCGGGCTATTCGTCCGACAACGCGGCGGCAGGCTAACGTAATTGCCGCACACATCCCATTTGCCTTGGATCACGGGCTGGGATGCAAGCCGTAAGTGATCCCGTCTCCTAACAAGAGCCGTTACATAGACACACTTTTTAAAGCGAGGTAGTTGTCTCGCCTTTTGGTGTTTCTATGCAGCGGCTCTTTTTGTTCTTTGACAACTGAATGACCGTCCGAACGGGATATGACTTCGCCACTACGCCGAAAGGTCGAGCGAAGCGACGCTGCGGTGAGATTCCGGGGCAGGCACACAAAAACGACATTCGGAAAAAACGGCGAGTGTAAATGTTTTGTAAAGATTCCGGAATAGTGATACTTTTTGCCTTTTTTCGCTGGCTACCTATTGAGGGCAGTCGAAAAGGAGAAGTTTTTGTAAATATTCCGGAAATATTGCAATTTCGGGCACTTCTCGCTGGCTACATAGTGAGGGGTGTTGTAAAAAAGTGCTTTTCTCGCCGCCTACATAGTGAGGGAAACTTATAAATCCGTTATTAAATAACTGCCCCCAGTTTTGAGATCGCAATTACGAATACTGCGCCCACCTTGCGGAAAGTGACTGTCAAATTTGACCCCAGATCAGTGAAAGGATGATCGGGCTGACTGCCACTTTTGACCCCTATGATGACGGATATGACGGGTGTGACGGATTATTCGCTATGTATATCAAATCTACGAAAGGACGTGAAAGAATGTCAAAATGCAAAACACAGAATACCGTTCTCGTTGAGAACAGAAGAGAGGAGGTGACAACGATATGAACGGACTGAATGTAAACAACCGTGTGCAGGGCTTCGATATCATCGACGCCGATACGCTGATGACTAAGCCCCTGCCGAAGAACCGCTTTCTTGTGGAAAGCCTTGTGCCTCAGGGAGTGAACATCCTCGCGGGCGCGAGCAAGACCGGCAAGAGTTGGCTGATGCTGGATATGGCTCTGAAGATCGCAGCGGGCGAGCCTTTGTGGGGATTGGAGACGACACAGTGCGACGTGCTGTATCTCTGCCTCGAGGACACCTATCAGCGAATCCAAGAACGACTGATGAAGCTGACCGACGAAGCGCCGCAGAACCTGCGATTCTCGGTGGCGGCAAAAACGCTGTCGAACGGACTGGAGCAGGATATTTCGGATTTTCTTCATTCCTACCCGTTGACGAAGCTGATCATCATAGACACCTTGCAGAAAATCCGCGCGCCGAAAGTCGGCAGCGGCGGCGGCGTTTACGCGAGCGACTACGAGGATATGTCGGCGCTCAAGAAGATCTCAGCCGAGCGAGGCGTTACGATCATGCTCGTACACCATCTGAGAAAGCAGAAGGACAGTGACGTCTTCAATCAGATCTCCGGCTCCACCGGGATCATCGGCTCGGCGGATTCGGCGTATGTGATGATGCGCGACGCGCGCGGGAGCAACACGGCGAAGCTGATCGCCACCGGACGCGATATCGACTATCAGCAGTTTCACATCAACTTTGAAAATCTGCATTGGGTGATGGTCGAGCGCAAGGACGGAGAGGAACTGAGAAAGGAACGCATCCCGCAATTCCTCTTTCAGTTGGTAGACTTCATGAAGGACAAGCCGGAATGGTCGGGTACGACGACCGAGCTTCTCGCCGCACTCGGAGACGAGGAGACCTCGCCCGTTTCGGCGGCAAAATCCATCGTGCATTACTACTATGAAATTCTGTACCCGGCGGGGATTGATTTCAAGGCGACAAGAACGAGCAAAGCACGGGTGCTGAATTTCAAAAAGCGTGACGGATGTGACGGGAGTGACGGATGAATGGCTATATACCAAATAACCGTCACAAGCGTCACACCTGTCACCGGTGCGGAAAGTTTTAACGGGGTGCAGGGAGACTTTTACAAAAGTCTGCCCTGCCGGGTGCGTTCCGCAGAACGCAGGGCGGAGCCCTGACCGCAAGAGATATTCTGCGCCCACCGGGCGCGAATATCCGCAGCGGTAAGCCGCCTCGCAGAGCCCACGACCATGACATCTTTGCAGCTCTGCTGAAAGTGTCATAGTGGGTTACGCGCTTTGAAAAAGCTGCGTAACCGCGAAGCGAAACATTGTAAGAAAAATATGAAAGGAGCGATGAACTATCGCAAAGAAGAACTACAGCGTCGCCCGCGTAAAGGCGTACACGACGGACGGCGTAGGAAAAATCGAACGCCATAACGAACGTAAGAACAAGAACTACGGGAACCTGAACATCGTACCGGAGCGCTCTCCAATGAACGTCCACTTCAAAGATCCCGGTGGGATGACCTACAACGAAACGCTGAAAAAGATGATTGAAGAAGGCACGGCATCCCGGCGCGGTCAGAAGGAAAACGCCAAGGTGTTTGACGAAATGGTGGTGGATATCAACACGCAGTATTTCGAGGAACACGGCGGTTACGATTACGCCGTTCGCTTCTATGAGGAGGCATACCGTTTCGCCGCAGCCGAGTTCGGTGAGGAGAATATCATCTCCGCCGTTATGCACTCGGACGAACTGAATAAGGCGATGACCGCGCACTACGGCTATCCGGTGTATCACTATCATATGCACATCGTGGCGATCCCAGTCGTGGAGAAAAAGGTACTGTGGACGAAGCGGTGCAAGGATCCGAAGCTCGTCGGAACGGTAAAGGAGACGATTTGGCAGATCAGCCATTCAAAGAAATGGAAGTCTGCACCAAAGCTCGATGAGCGCGGCGAGCCCGTCAAGAATCCCGACGGTACTCCGGTGCTCGTCACGTCGTACAGTCTTTTGCAGGACAGATTCTTTGAACACATGAGCGGCGCCGGATTTGAGGATTTCGTGCGGGGCGAGCGCGGCAGTACGACGGAGCATCTTTCCTCTCTCGACTATCAAATCAAAAAGGACACCGAACGGTTGAACGAGATCAAGGCGAAGATCGAAAAAGAGCAGGTCGTATATGATACCATTCACCCGGAGAACAAGACCTTTATGGAGATCGACGATATGGGCAAGAAAGGCATCACCGGCAAGTACACCGTGGCTAAGGAGGATTACGACACGCTGACGTCGCTTGCCAAAGAGGGCATTTCAAGCCGTGGCAAGATACGCGAGCTTAAAGACGAAAACAAGCGTCTGTGGACAAAGGTGTTCAGCCTTGAAAAGCAGATCGAACGTCTGCAGGACTATATCAAACGGCTTGAAGATTTCTGCCGTCCGTATCTGGAAGCGATGAAGCGTTTCCCGGAGAAGGTAAAAGAATTCTTTACGAACCTGCTGAATCCAAAGGAAAAGGTAAAAGAACAGGAACCCGAAATACAAATCAAACCGAAAAGAAAGAAAAAGGAGGAAATTGAAAGATGAAAGAAGACAGATTTATCGTCGGGATCGGACAGGGAGAACATGAATATACCGTCAACGGAGTGAAATATATCGTTGATTCGGTATTCAGACCCTTCGATTTCAAAAACTTCAAAAATACGCTTGCGGAAGTGGTCGAAAAGTATATCAAAAACGACCTCGCAGACTGGACAAATGACGAAAAAGGTGGTATAATGATCACGGAATGTGTATCGACTGCCGGAAAGGAGGACTAATGCAGTCGAACAAAAAGAAAAACAATGCAGGGATCACTGCGCTGTACTGCCGTCTGTCGCGTGACGACGGCACGGAATGCGAAAGCAATTCCATCGCCAACCAGAAGAAATACCTCGCTCAAAAGGCAAAGGAATACGGCTTCACCAACACGAAATATTACCTTGACGACGGTTATACGGGAACGAATATCAACCGTCCGGGCTTCCAGTCGATGCTCGACGATATCGATATGGGCTTCGTCAGCGTCGTGATGGTCAAAGACCTGTCCCGGCTCGGTCGTGACTACGTTGCGGTCGGCTCGTTCCTCGACAGCTATTTTCCAGAACACGGCGTCCGCTTTATCGCCGTAAACGATATGGTGGACAGTGCGGAGGGAGAAAACGAGATCGCGCCGTTCAAAAACGTTATGAACGAAATGTACGCAAGGGATATTTCGCAGAAGATCAAGACGTCTCACCGGCTGAGAGGCAATATGGGAGAACCGCTCGCACCGCCGCCTTACGGCTATATGAAAGACCCGCTGAACAAGAAAAAGTGGGTGATCGATCCGGAAGCGGCAGGGATCGTCCGTGACATCTTCCGTATGTGTCTTGAAGGAAAAGGCAACGAGACCATCGCCCGGCTTTTGCAGGAGCGTCAGGTACTTGTCCCGATGGCGTACTGGCAGAGCAAGGGTTTACCGCGCGGAGGCAAGAAAACGCAGGAAAATCCGTACAAGTGGTGCAAATCCTCGGTCGCCAAGATCCTTGCCCAGCAGGAATACTGCGGAGACGTGATCAACTTCAAATCCTATTCCAAGTCTTTCAAGAACAAGACGCGCATCCAGAACGACCCGTCCCAGTGGAAGATATTCAAGGACGTCCACGAGCCGATCATCAGCCGCGACACCTTTGAGCAGGTGCAGGCGCTTGTCGCCAAAACGAAGCGCCGCGCGCCGAACAAAAAACTGGCGGAAAAGAATATGTTTTGCGATATTCTCTATTGCGCGGACTGCGGGCATAAGATGTGGTTCAACGTTTGCCATCCGAACACGAGCATCAAGCATTTCAAATGCTCCAACTACAAAAGCGGTCGCGGCACTTGTGAGGGAACGCATTATATCCGCGCCGATTCGCTTGAGACGGTGGTGCTGATGGAATTGAAAAAGCTCACCAACTTTCTGCGGGACGACGAAGAGGAGTTTGCAGGCATTCTTGAAGCCAAGACGAACAGCAGCATCGCCGCACAGCAGAAAGCCACGCAGGAGGCGCTTCAGAAAGCCATCGTCCGCAGTAAAGACGTGGACCGGCTGTATGAAGGACTGTATGAGAATATGGTAAACGGCAAGGTCACGGAGCAGTGGTATATGCACATGTCGCAGAAGTATGAGCTCGAACGCGGAGAATTGCAGGACAAGATCAGGAAATACCGGGTGGAGCTCCTCGGTTTAGAGGACATCCGCCACGAAAAAGAGCATTTCCTTGCCGCGATCCGTACCTTTATGCGTATGCAGACGCTGACGCCCGTGCTTCTGCGGGAGTTGATCGACAAGATCGAAGTCCACAGGATCGAGGGGACAGGTAAGAACCGTACCCAGCAGATCACGATTCACTACAAATTCATCGGTGCGCTGGAGATCCCGGCGGGGCCGAAAAACGAACGTCTTAAACTTGATACCCGTCGAGGCGTCGCGGTAGAGTATCTCCCCAACACCGTGACCGCCTGACAAAAAATGAGCAGACTCACCGAGCCTGCTCCCTTACATACGAAAATCAGATAAGTTGAATATATAGAAAAACTGAGTGTCCATAACTCACTTGCGTTATGAACACTCAGCATGGTGCGGGTAACAGGACTTGAACCTGCACGGTTGCCCACCGG
>JAEEGK010020498.1_pt1 | contig 14056 bp, 10 predicted proteins | sample 8958771 | NCBI WGS metagenome assembly JAEEGK01 (sample SAMN16246547, study PRJNA631951) | gut metagenome | biome: gut microbiome; feature: rumen; material: SC-attached | host: Bos | place: Iran: Karaj | collected 2018-10
CAATTTTTATTAGAAAAAAATAAAAATGCAAATAAAAAATATAATTATTATCCTAAAAAAAATTATGATTATAATAATGAAAAAAAAGAAGAAATTAAACCATATACTTTAAGAAATGATAAAATATTAACAAAAAATAATGATTATAAATTATATAATAATGATAATAATTTAATTTTTAGGGATAATAAATTTGAAAATATTAATTATGAAAATAATGAAAATGATAAAGATGATAATGAATCATTATCTAAAGAACAAAAAATTAATGACTTAACAAATGAATTAGAAAATGAAAAAGAAGAAATTCCAAATAAATATCCTAATGAAAAACAACCATATAAATTAGATAAATATAATAATAAAAAAAACTCTAATCAACAAAATGACATTATTAATAATTTAAATAAAAATGATAAAAAAAGTAATAATTCTTCTGTGATGAATTCTTTATCATCTAATAACATACCTAATAATAAAAAAAACAAAAATAAAAATATTAATCAAGAAGAAATTTCTAAAAATTCAGAAAAAATTATTGATAATATTTTAAGAAATAGAAAAGATAATTATCAAGATAATAAAAAAGAAAATAAAAAGAATAATAAAAATAATTTAAATCAAATCAAAAATAATAACAATAAAAATAATAATTTGAATGACAGTAAAAATTCATCAAATAAATCTCTTAATAAAAGTTTATCTATGAAAAATAGTTCTTCAAATCTTAATGTAATTCCTAATGATAATAATATTCAAAAAAAATCTATCAATAACAATAATATAAATATTAAATTTAAAAATTCAAATGATGAAAAAGAAAACAAAATTAATATCAACAAATCAAAAGATTATAAAAACAATTATAATAAAGAACCTGATAATAATAATATAAATAAAAATGAGATTAAAAAAAAGAATAAAGAAGAAGAAAAAATATCCAATAAACCTTCTATAAAAAATCAAGAAGAAATGAAAATAATAAATATAAAAAAAAATTCAAATAAAATAAAAATAAATACATCAGAAGAAGATGAAACAATTTTAAATCATTCAATAGAAGATACTTTAAATAAAAAAATAAAAAATTTACAATCATCAGACACAGAACAACCAATAGAAGTAAGTGATGAATATGGAATAATAAATTCAACAAATAAAATGAATAAAAATTTTAAAGATTTTGATAAAAATAATAGATTAATTAACCTTCATATAATGCCAAAACCTAAATATATTGATGATGACAATGTAAAATTAACTGAAGAAGAAAATAATAAAAATCAACATCTGATTTCAAATAATTTAACAAATGATTTAAATGTTGAAACTGGTGATATAGAAAAAAAAAACATTCCAAATTTTGATGAGTTAAAATTTAAAAAGCAAGAAGATAAAAAAAATGAATTAATTAAAAGAAATAAAAATGAAAATAAAGAGAAAGAATCAATAAAAAAGAATTCTGAAAATTATGAAGATGAAAATTATTATAAAAATAATTATAATGATTTAAAACAAATGAATATAAAAGCTTCTCCTGAAAATATTTCTACAATACGTAAATTATTACATAGTTATGATAAAGGAAATTTAAATAATAAAAGTTATAGTAATGAAAATAAAAATAAAAAAATAAGACCTAAAAATATAAGTCAAAAAAATTTATTTAGAAATTCTTCAAATGATATTTTGAATAATAGTGGTAATGAAAATAAAAATAATATATCTAAATTTTCCCAAAATAAATTAAGACTTATGAATTCTTCGAGTTTCTCATTTTTACCAATTAATAATTATCAAGATTCTTTATCTAAAAAAGAAAAAATGGAAAAATTTATTTTTTTAATTCTTCATTGGCAAAAACAAGAATTTTTTAGTAGATTAGTTTTAAATTATTTACAAAAAAATAATATAGATTTAAATAATAAAGAATTAATAAATTTACTTAAATTAGGCAAAAGTAATACATATCAAAAAATATTAAATAATAGTTTAAAATTAAATATAACAAAAAATGATTATGATAATAAAAATATTTCATTTAAAGATTGGGTAAAAAAGTTTGTTAAAAATGAAAAAGACTTAGAAAATAAGGATGAATTAAAAAGAAAATATAAAATGTTTTTAAATATAACAAAAGTTATTAAAAGAGACAATGATGAAAAAATATTAGAAGATAATCAAGATTTATTAAAAAATTTATCAAAATCGAATAATAATATTTCAATTAATAAGTTAGATAATTATATTAATAATAAAAAAAATAATTTAAAATTATTTAAACCTCCTAAAAAAACGAACACAAATTCTTTTAATATGGATTTAAATACTGATTTATTTTTTTATAAATCATTTAAAAATAATAAAATATTGAATATAAATATAAGACATAAAAGAGATATATCAAATGATATTATTATGCCAAAAGATATAAGTGATGCATATAATCTAATAAAAAAAAAGGAAAAAGAAACAAATAATAATGAAATTTTAAGAGAATTTAATGATTACCCAGAAAAATTTTAATTAAATTATATATTTATTTTTTTTATTTTTTATGAAAAATTTAATTTAATATAAATATTTTAAAAAATAAAAAATTTAAATTTTAAATAACAAAAAAAAACCAATTTAAAAAAATCTAAAAAAAATAAAAAATTAAAATAAAAAACCAATCTTAAATCCCTTTTAAAAAAAGTAAAAAAAACCAATTAATGAATCTTATACTTTTCCAAATCAGCTCTATAAATTTTTTTAATATTATATTTTTCCATTTCATCCAATTTTTCCTTTTTAATTCTTTCCATAGTTCTTTTATAATCTTCTAAATTTTGTTCAATTTCTCTTGCTTCTTCAGCAACTTCTCTAGCTTTAACTTTATTTTTTTCTTCTCTTTCTTTAATTTGTCTTCTTAACATTTCACCATTTTCATTTTTTTTTCTTTGATATTCTTCTTCTTGTCTTCTTTCCTCTTCCATATCTTTAAGTTGATGTTTAATAATATATTCATATTCCATTTGATCTTGTAAAGCAGCTTGTTTTAATCTTTCATTTTTACTTAATTTTTGCTTTTCATTTTCTTCAATTAATTCTTTCATTTGTCTTTGTCTTTTTTCTAATTCTTGTCTTTCTTTTTCTCTTGCTTTTCTCTCTGATTCTTCAAAAGCTCTTTTTGCTCTTAATTCATCTAATTCTGCTTGTTTATCTTGTACTCTTTCTTGTTTTTCTCTTAATCTCTGAGTTTCTCTTTCTTTTTCTGCTTGGATTCTTTTTCTTTCTTGTAATTCTTCTTCTTCTTTTTTTATTTTTTCTATATTATATTTTTGAATTTGTAAATCTAATTCTTTTTCTGCTAATTTCTTCTTTTCTTTATTTAAACTTGCTATTTTATTTATATTTTCTATTTCTTTTGCTAAACGTGCATTTTCTAATCTTTTTTTCTCTTCATTTCTTCTATCTTCTTCTAATAAAAGTCTCATTTGTCTTTTCATCATTTCACCTTCTTTTGCAGTTTGTTCTCTATCTCTCATTCTTTTCATATCTTTCTCTTTAATTTGATCAACTACAATTAATGAACCTTCTCTAATTTGTTTCTTTCTATTTGCTTCTTTTTCTTGTTGAAATTTTAATTCTTTTAATCTTTCAATTTCCATCATTAAATCTAATTTTTCTTCTTTTTTTTTATAATCTTCTTCCATTTTTTTATGTTCTGCTTTTTGAATATCTCTTATTGTAACAACTTTAGCATATTTTAACATTTGATCCATTTCTTTTGCAGCATCATATGCATTTTCTTTTGCTTTTCTTGCTGCTGCTAAAAGTGAATTTGTTTGTGCTATTTTTTCACGATCTAAATATGATAATTTTGGTTTTTGATGTGTTTTATCGTAATTTTTTATTCTTTCTATATGGGCTCTTGCTTTTGCATTTTGACATTCTTTTTGCTCTGATAATATTTGATTTTGATTTAAGATTTCATCATCTTTACTTAATTTTGCATTTCGACGTATTCTATCATAATCTGCTGTTGATAATACTGATACTACTGCTGTTTTTGGACGAGCTCGAGAACTTTGAGGACGATTTTTGAAGTTTTTCTATTATATGTTGTTTTTTTTATTTTATTGAATTCTTACCATCTTTTTTTTTTTTTTTTTGATTATGTTATGAGTTAATATTTATTATTTGAGAATTTATTTTTTTTTAATTTTTTTTTTTTTGTATTTTTTTAATGAAAAAAATTTAAATTTTAATGTATTTAAAATAAGATTATAATAAATTAAAAAATATTAAAATTTTTATTCTAAATTTTGTTATTCTTTACCTTCAAAATATTGTAATATTTCTAATATTTTAAGAAAAATATAAACTATATCTGTATACAAAATAAAAGCACCAAGTATATAATTATCCATTTCAATCATCTCACTTTTAGTTCCTATAATAATTTGAGTATCATAAACTAAATAAAAACCAAATAAAACAACACCAAAAACACAAATTAAAACATGAAATAATTTATTTCTTGTAAAAATACCAAAAAATGAAAAAAGAATTAAACCAATAGAACAAATAAATAATGTACTTCCTTGAGTAGTCATATCATTTTCAGTATTATAAGCATAATAAGTTAAAGAAAAAACCATTATAAAAGTCATTAAAGAAGCCATAAAAACTAATTTTGGATTAGATAAAGTACAAATAAAAGAAACTAAATATGATTCTGCAAAAGTAAATAAGAATAAAATTATATAATTTTGAGGAATTTTATTCATAATATCATTGCAACATATTATAATAAATGGTAAAATAATTGTAATTACTATCATTAAATATGATATTCCAATATGATTTAACATAAATTTTTGAAGAGAAATGTAATTCATTGTTATTAATGAAAAAATTGTTGTTATTAATAATTGAATTGATAATATTCCATAAACTTTTCTTATAAAACCTTGACGAATTGATGATGATATATTATTTGATATTTTAATATCTTCATTTTCAAATGTTTTAAAATCTTCATTTTGATAATTAGGATATGAATTAAATGAATTTAACATTTTTTATTTATTATTTATATATTTTTATTTTTATTAGTTTTATAATCTTTTGAATTTTTAAAAAAGTAAGAATAATTTTCACAAAATAAAAAAATAATAATTGTAATTTCTTTTTAATGGAAAAAAATTCTCAATTTCCAATATTAAATGAAAACACATCACGTGATCAATTATTTGATTTTTCAAAAAGAGGAGAAAGTTTAATTAAAAAATCAAATCAACATAAACCTTTAATTGAAAAATTAATGAATAAATTAAGTCCTTTAAATAGATCTATATTAAGTAATAATTTAAATAATTCAAATACTTCAAATAAAATAAATGAAAAGGAGAAAAATATAAATGTTCAAGAAAATAAAAAAAACAATTATTTAAATATAAATATAGAAAAAGAAAATAAAAGAAAAAGTTCAACTTCAACAAAAAAAGGAAGGAAATCATCTTTAATGAATTATATAGAAAAAAATCCATTAGCATTTATTGAAAGTTTAAAAAAATTAGAAGAACATAAATCAAAATATGGAAGAACATTATTACAAATGAAATATTGTGATATTACAATTGGTTTATTATCAATTATTTCAATGCTTTTTGCATTAATTGATAACGAATTATATTCTTCAAATTCTTTAAAATATATAAATGATAAAAACGAAAAAATAGGAAAAAAAATATGGACAATTGAGTTATTAAAAACATTAGAAAAGAGAGAAATAAGTAAAAATGAAAATTTTTTTAGAGTTTTAAATATAATTACATCTGTTTTATCTTGTATGATATTAATAATTAAATATTATTATCATATTATAATATATAAAATCGATAAAAAAATATCAGAATATGATGGTTTATTTTCTTCTGGTTTATATAAATGGTTATTATTAGAATGTATAATTTCATTAATTTTTTTTCCACCTAATTTAAATATTGTTTATGTACATTTAAGAATAAATATTGTTTGTGTATATAGTTTAAATACAATTTTTCTTCCTTTTAATGGATTAAAATTATATAATGTTTTTAGATTAATTATGCTTTTAAGTAGATATAATACTAGAATTAGTCAAACAATTTGTCAATCACATAAAACTGTTTCTGGTATTATTTTCGTAATAAAATCAGAAATTAATAATAAAAAATTAACAATAATAACTTTTACTGTTCTTTTTCTTTGCATTTTTGTAACTGCAATTATAAGAGATTTTGAATGTTTATCTTTTGATAAAGATAATTTTTTAGAAGGAAAAAAAGGATTAAATGACCTTCAAAATTATATGAATAATTTATGGTTAATATTAATAACTTTAACTAATGTTGGTTTTGGTGATGAATACCCAAGAACAATTTTTGGTAGAATTTTTATATTTTTTGTTTCTTTTTTAGGTCTTTTAGGATTAGGAATTGTAATTGCAACTTTAAGTGAAAAATTAGAATTTACACAAAATGAAAAAAAAGCTTATTTAAAATTAAAAAAAATATTTGATCCTGAAAATTTAGAACATAAAGCTGCAAATACAATAAAAACTATTTTACAAATGAGAAGAAATATTAAATTAAAAAAAGGAAGTGTAGGAGAAAGAAGAAGTATTTATTTAAAAGAAAAAATAGTTTTATTATTAAAAATTAGAGCTGAAACAAGATGTTATGGTAATGAATTACATGTTTCAAGAGTTTATTCAATGCCAATGAATGATTTAGTTAAAACTTTAGAAACTAAATTATATGATAATTTAGTTGATATTTCAAAAGATTTAGAAAGTATTAATGTTATTGAAAATGATTTTGAGTCACTTCGACAAAATCAAATTTATATTCAAAAAAAATTAAAAAGGATAAATTTTTTACAAACTGAAATTGGAAAATATTTACTTGAACAACAAAATAATAATTATTTAAATAAAGATAAATATTCAAATACTTCTGAAAAAGTTATTAAAAATGAAAGAACTTTTAATGGTTTAAATGAAAATGAATCAAAAAAGAAAATGAAAAAAAAACCGATAAAATCAATTACAAAACAAAGAAGTTTGAAAAATTATGAAGTTGGTAAATTAAAAAATTTATCTAAATATAATAATATTGAAGTATACATTTCACCAAAAAAAATTAAAAAATTTAATATTAAAATGAATGAAAATAATAAAGAAAATGAATCTCCTATATTCTTAAAGAAAATAAATATTAAACCAAGGAAAATAAATTCTTCTAAGTACTTAAATAAAATTATTTTACCTTATGATAAAAGTAAAATAAGGAAAAAAAAACATTTAATAAATCAAACAATATTACCATTTTTAAGATTCAATTTGAATAAGAAAAGTAATAAAAATAATAAAAATATTAGTCCCAAACAAAATAATAATCAAATAATTTCTATTGCAATTCCTGAAATAAATGAAACAACTTTAAATTCAAAATAAAGTAAATTTAATACTAAAATGAAATGTAAATAAATCATATATTTTTAATGTTTTATATATTTTCAAAATAATGTTTTTTATTCTATATAAAAAATATAATTTATTCACAAATATATTTAAAGAAAATAATTTAATTAAACAAATATGAGTGAAAAAAAAAATCAAAAAAAACAACCATATATAAATAAACCAAGTCTTAGTAAATTATTTATATAATTTTGAGCTAATAGATTAAAAAATTTACAACAAAGAAATAAAACACAAAATTTAAAACATACAAATACAAAATATAACGAAGTTGAAAATAATGAAAAAGCAAATTCAGACAATAAAAATGATTTAAATAATAAATCAAAAAATAGTAATTCAACAAATAATTCATCAACAAAAGAAAAAGAAATTTTCGATGAAGTAAAAGATAAAGAAAGAAGATTAAAAATAATAGAACAAATAGAAGAAAAAAGAAAATTAAAAGAATTACAATCAAAAAAAGAAAAAGAAAGAATAAGAAAAGTATTATTAGGAGTAACAAATATAGTAGTAAATAAAAATGGTTTAAGTAATTTAGGAAATACATGTTATATGAATACATGTCTTCAATTATTAATTCATTGTAGTCCTTTTATAGAAAAATTATTTATAGAAGAACCAAAAGAAAAATTAAGCAACAATTTTTATAATTTATGTAATTCTCAAATTTCAAATATTTCAAAACCAATTGAATTAAAAAATGAATTTGCAAATAAACATAATAATTATAATGGATATAGTCAACATGATACACAAGAATTTTGTAGATTATTTTTAGAAGATATCTCAAGTGAAATGAATAAAGTAAAAATTAATCCTCCTTATATTGAATTAAAAAGTGATAATAAAAATAAAATTCAATTAAATTATGAATTTGATAAAATTTTTAAAAGAAGAGAAGATTCTATTGTTGTTGATACTTTCTATGGACAAATTATTAATATTTTTCAATGTAAATGTGGTTATGAAACTTATTCATATGAAAAATTTTTGGATATTCCTTTATTAATGAAAGAAAAAGGAAAACAAAAAGTTAATAATTTATTAGAAAAATGTTTTGAAACAGATAAAATTGAATGGAGGGAAAATTGTAAAGAATGTAAAAAAAAAAAAGACCATAAAAAAATAGTAAAAATTGCTTATCCACCTGAAATTTTAATATTATCATTACAAAGATATGATGTTAGAATAAAAAAAAAAAATAATTGTAAAATTGAATTTAATGAAAATATTGATTTAAAAAAATTTAGTGATAAAGAATGTATTGGTAATTATTCGACTAAATATAATTTAATTGGAATAGGAAATCATACTGGAAGTATGGATTTTGGTCATTATTATGCTTTTATAAATATTCAAAATAAATGGTATGAATTTAATGATAGTAGTTGTTATGAAATTAAATTAAATAAAATAAGTGAAACTGCTTATATATTAGTTTATGAAAGAGAATAAATATATTATTTTTAAATAATATTATTAATTAAAATATTAATAATATTATTATAATATTTATATAATATTCTTAATTATTTATAAATTATTTATTGTTGGGACATTTTTTTTATATAATTTGATTATAAAAACTTTGATTAAATTAATTTTTTAAATTATATAATTATGAATTAATTATCATTTGATTCTTTAATTTTTATTTCTACTATTCTTCCTTCCGATGTACTGTCACCTATTTCTGGACCAATTCTATAATTAAAATATATATTTTGATTAGCTAATTTTAATTTAATACAATTATCAATAAAAAGACCAAAAAAACTAAATCCTGTTATAATATATGGTATAATTACTTTTATAGGAAATAATATATATAATGGTGAATTATTAGGAATTAATAAATAAATTATCATAGGAATTGTATGAGGAAAAAATAATAAAATTATTGATAGTAAATTTGTTTTTTTGTTATTTTCTGACCATTTATTTATTTCTTCTTCTTTAAATGCCCTTTGAATTTGACTTTTTTTAAATAAAAAATATAATCCATAATGAGCACCAATTAATAAAAATAATACAGAACCAATAAAAAAACCATCATTATTAAATTTTCTATATTCATAAAGATGAGAACATTCTTTATTAATAATATCATAATATTCTTTCCAATTATTTTCTCTAAAAAGATATAATAATAACAAAATAATAAAATAAATAATAAATTTTATAGTATGAATAATATTTTCATATTTACCATTAATATATTTAAAAAATTTTTTCCCTGAAAATTTATGTAATTCAATAATATGAAAATAATAAAAATATATTCCAATTCCTAAAATAATACCAAACAAAATTTGATTTAATGAATGAATAGATAAAAAAATTCTACTTAAACAAATTAAAAAAGAGAATAAAATAAATAAAAATAGAATAACTAATTTTAAATAAGATCTCATATTAAAATAAGGTAAATCAATAATAATATTCCATAAAGATAAATAAACAGAAAAAGAAGAAAAAGAATGACCAGAAGGATTCCCATAACCACCATCACAAGTTCTTTTAATTGAAGGATAAATCCAGAATGGACGAGGTGATCCATATAAAATTTTTAATATATTATCATAATAACTTGATAAAATAATTATTGAACAAATTGTATATGAAATATTTAATGGGAAAAATAGTAATACTATTACTAATAAGGGAATTAATGCATGTTGAGTTCCAAATTTTGAAATAAATTTAAATATTTTTATTGATGATTCTGAAAATTTTGGATATAATTTTTTTTGTAAATTTAATGATATTATAAATAAAGGTTTTCTATAAAATTGTTCAAATATTAATGATAGGAGAATATATATTATAAATATTATTAGTTTGAATTTAAACCATGATGATATTGACATTTTTTAATTTTTTTTTTTATTTTTTTTTTTTGAATATCAAAAAAAAAGAATTTTTTATTTTTAATAATTTATTTTTTGTTTGAATATTTTTGATATTATTATAAATATTATTTTTAAGTAAATATTATTATTTTTATTCTTTTTTTCTTGGAGATATATTTTTTTATTTAAATCATATAATATTGAATTATCACTATCAATTAAAGGAGTATCTAATAATAATAAAAATGTATAAAGCCATTCATATAACTTAGTTAAGTTAATATTATTTATTTCATTATTTGAAAAAATAATATTTTTAATTGTTAATATTTGTTTAATGCATTTTTTATTTGATTTAAATCCAAGAACTCTAGTTTTTAAAATATAATCATTTGGTAATGGACTTATATTATAATTCTTTTTTGTAATTATTAATTCATCTTTTTTTTCAATTTTTAATTTTGATATTTTATCTTTTACTATTTTATATTCTAATAAAACTTCATTAATAAAATCATTATTAATTTTTAATTCTTCAAAAATATTATTTTCATTTTCAAAATTTGAATAATTATAATTTATAAAGATTTCACTCTCACTTTCTGAATCTAAATTATTATTATTTGTATTATCTAAATTAATATTATTATTTTTAAAGAAATTTTTAATTTTTTCGTCCATTTCATTATCAATTAAAACATCTTCTGGATAAATTGAATTATCAATTTTTGATAAATCAAATTTTAATTTTTTTTTCATTAAACTCAAAATATTAAAAATAAAATATTTTTTAATATTAAAAAATTATAAATTTTTCATCCTTTATATACATTAAAAAATTAAATTACAATTTTTGTAAAAATATTATTAATTAGAATTATCATCTTCATCAATATTTAACTTCTTTGATAATATTTCTTCATCTTTTAATAAATTTTCAAAATTATCTAATTTATTTTTCATTTTTTGTATACTTTCAATTTCATTATTAAGTAATTGCCTCATATTACTTATATAAACTTTAATATTAAAATTAGGATCATCATTAATTTCATTTAAGCTTTTTTCTTTTTGTAAAGTATCATTTATTTCATTTATATGTATTTCATGATATTCTTTTAATTTTCCTTCATTTTCTAATAGTAAATCAATTAACTTAGAATATTCATCTGAATATTTTTCTTTATCTATTTCAGAATTAATTTCAATATTTGAATATTTTGATATATAATTATTATTTTCATTATTATTAATATTATTTAACTTTTCATTTTTTTCATTATTTATAGTAGGAATTTTAGATAAAGAAAAAATATTTAATGATTTTGAAGTTGAATTTTTAGAAATATTTTTACTATTTTTTTTCTCACTATCATATTCATTATCAGAATAATAATTATCAACATAATTTTTATTAATAACATTTTTACCTTTACTCAAACTTAACTTTCTTTTTTTTTTCCTTTCATTAATAACATCATTCATTTTTAAAACTTCTTTTCTTTTAGAATTACCATTATTTTTAATTTTATTATGATTAATAGTATTACATTTCTTTAAAGTAACATTATATTTAATAACATTATTTTTTCTTGGTAAAACCATCATTTCATTATAATTATCATCTCTATATTTTTTATTATTATTTTTTCTTAATTCTTTAACTCGATCAGCATATCTTAAAGTATTTAAAGTATTTTCAGAACAAGATAAACAAGGACTTAAATTAGCAAACATTACAGTTTTACAATTACCAATAAAAGAATCTCTTAAAACTAAAGTTAATTTACTTCCTCTAAATGGTTTATGTAATTTTCCTAAATCTAAAGCACGAATACATTCTTTTAAAGATAATAAACTTTTATTAATTTCAGCTCCATCAATTCTAAAAAAAAATAAAAAATTATAAAATTAAAAATATAAATTTTTACTTATTTTGTTTATTAGTTTCAATTGTATCAACAGCTCTTTCATTTCCAGCTAAATCAATAAAAGAAATTTTATTTTGTGAAATATTATCTTGATCTTTTAATTCAATTTGTAAAATTGCATGTGATCTACTTGAATCATTATTTGCTCCTGTAATTCCAGTTGTTCTACTTTTTAATCCAAAATCAATTATTTCTATTAAATTTTGAATATTTATAATTTTTTTTTCTATTAAATTTACTATATGAATTATTCCTTTTCCATCTTCTCTTATTTCTAAATTATTTTTATTATTTAATAAATCATATATTTTATTACAATATATTTCATAAAATGAAACGTAAATATCATAATCTGAATATTCATTTTTTTGTAAAAGAGAAAAAATATCTATTAATGATAATAAATATAATCCTGGAATTTTATTTTTTTTTGAAAAAGGATTTCCCATCATTGTATATGTTTTACCTGATCCAGTTTGACCATATGCAAAAATTGATATTTTTGAATGATTTTTAAATGAATAATAAATTAATGGTTTTATTATTTCTTTGTATATTTCTTCATTTGTTGAATATTCATCATATACTTTGTCAAAATGAAAAGTGTGTTCTTCTACATATTTTGATAAGTCTATTTTAGTTCTATTTTTTTTTAAATATTTTTTTATTTTGGTTATATATTTTACTTTAATTCTCGAACTGTTAATGTTGTTTCATTATTTATTTCTATTATATCTATCTCATTGTTTTCTATTTCTTTTTTATTAGATGGTCTTTTTCTTATACAAACTTGTATTTTTGGTATATTATTTTTTTTAAAATTACTATCCATTATTAATAAAAAAATTTAAATTAAGAATATTTATTTTAAAATAAAAAAAAATAATATATCATAAATATATTAATTAAAAAAGATTTTATAACTCTAACTTAGAAATGATAAAAAATTCTGAATAAATACCTTTATATTCAATGAAATAAACAATAGAATAAAAGAAATTTAAAATTTCCTAATCCTAAATTATAAAAAAAGACAAAATAAACTTATATAAAAAGCAATAATTGAATTACTTTAAATTAATTAAATCCAAAATAATTATTTTCCAATAAAAAAATAAATAAAAAAAAAAATTAACATAAAAAAGAATCCCAGAAAAAAAATATATTCAAAAATGGAAAACAGAACAGCAAAAGTAGGAATAACAGGAAAATATGGTACACGTTATGGTCAAAAATTAAGAAAGCAAGTAAAAGCAATAGAAATATTACAAAGAGTAAAATCAATATGTCCATTTTGTGGTAAAACATCAATTAAAAGAGCAGCAGTTGGAATTTGGAAATGTAGAGCTTGTAGAAGAAGTATTGCAGGAGGAGCTTTTGAATTTAATACTACTGCTGCTAATACTGCTAAGACTACTATTAATAGATTAAAGAAAAATTTAGAGTTGACTAAAATGAAAGAAGAAATTGAAAGTGATGAAGAAGAAGTTAAAGAAGAAAAAAAAAGTAAAAAAAATGAAAGAAAAGAAAAAAAAGAAAATAAAAGAAGTGAAAAAAAACAAACTGGAAAAAAAAAGGATAAAAAAAATTAAATAATGATTAATATTTAACAAAATGAATATATGATATGGGATTTTTCTTTTTTTTTATTTTTTTTTATTTTTTTTAGATTTTTTTTTAAAATTAAAATTTTATATCTATATATTTAGATAAATTATATAATTACTTTAAACAAAAATTTAATTACTTCTTTCTAA
>JAEEGK010020499.1_pt1 | contig 14056 bp, 14 predicted proteins | sample 8958771 | NCBI WGS metagenome assembly JAEEGK01 (sample SAMN16246547, study PRJNA631951) | gut metagenome | biome: gut microbiome; feature: rumen; material: SC-attached | host: Bos | place: Iran: Karaj | collected 2018-10
CGAATCAGCTGCGGCAGCTGAAAAACACGTTCATCGTCGCGGTCACGCTCGCTTCGCGCGCCGCGATCCGTGGCGGGATGCGCGAGGACGACGCATTCACGCTGTCCGACGGCTACATCCGGCGCGTCGAGCTTCTGTCCGATCACGGCAAGATCATGAACCTGCAGTATCACATGATCCTCGAATACACCGAGCAGGTCGAAAAGCTGCATCGCGGACAGCACCCGTCCAAGCTCATGACGGACGTTGCGAACTACGTCCGGCACCATCTGTCCGAGCCGATCAGCACGGAGAAGATGGCGGGCGAGTTCTATCTCAGCCGTCCCTATCTCTCCTCCAGATTCCGGCAGGAAACCGGCGAAACGCTGACCGATTTCATTCTGCGCGAAAAAACGGAGGAAGCCAAACGCCTCCTCCGCTGGTCCGATAAATCCGCCGCCGCGATCGGAACCTATCTCGGTTTCTCCTCGCACGGCCACTTCATCCGTGTGTTCAAAAAGTATGCCGGCATGACGCCGAACGAGTACCGCGTCCGCCAATAGCAGGCGCGTCCGCTCCGTGCCGTCGGCCGCCTCCGTCCGTCGGATGCAAACGCATCAGGCGGCTTCGGAAACGTTGTACTTCTCGATCAGCTCGTCATAACGGCGGATCGCCTCTTCAAAGCGCTCCTCCATCTTCTGCGCGGGGCAGAGACCGTCCGCGTCATACAGAACGCCCATAAAGTCCAGATGATACACCACCGGCGGATGCGCAAGATCCAACAGCGCAAGCCCGCGCAGCTGATCGACCGATTGATACACGAGGTCGGCTGTGATGTACTGTTTGCCCGCCGCGTCGCTCCAGCGGCAGAACACGAGCTTGCAGCCGATCGGCGTCTTGCTCTCGATCGCGTCGGGCAGATCGTAGTCCGCGACGTTCAGCGCGGCAAGCACGCTGCCGACGTTGGAGTCGTGTCCGCACAGGAAGGAAAACTTCCTTCCCGGCGTCATAAGCTCGTCATAGATCTCCTTGAGCAGCGGGTGTGCGACATTCACCGCGACGTCCGGCGCGGTAAAGAGCACGTCGCCGTACAGGTCCTTCACCTCGGAGACGGCCTTCCATTGTTCGTGCGTCAGCGTTTTGCCGAAGGCAGCGTGTTCGTCGTCCGTCTCGTAATACTGCAGCACAAGCGCGTCGCTGACGGAGCATGCGGTCTTCAGCGAGCCCTTGACGCCGGGCTCCGCATTCTCGTTCAGCGCGAATTCCGAATCGTCGGTCAAAAAGCCCGTCGTCTTGCCGTCCCGGTAATCCTCCGAATCCTTGAAGTCGATCACGTCCTCGATCAGCGCATAGTTGTCGGACAGCGCCGCGATCTTCTCGTCAAACCGCGCATGGATCTCGTCGATCATGTCCGCGCGATAGCCGTCGGTCACAAACGTCAGCTGCGGCGTGAACACCGGATCCATCGTATCGAATTCGCCGTGATGCTCGATCTCGGAATCCGCGGAGGGCAGCAGTCCCGCGCTGAAAAACTTTGCCGTCGCAAGCGTGCGCTGCTTCGAGTTCGCATAGATGCGCACCTCTCCGTCCTCCGGCCGATAATTTTCCGGGAACAGGCCCTCGGACTCCAGCCATTTGCGGAAATACTGGCCCATCTCCGCCTCCAGCACGCCGCCGCGCACGGAAAGCTGGCTCGGGCTCGACGACCATTCAAACCAGTCATGCGGCGTCAGCGTGTCCAGCACGGAGCCCTTGCCGCTCATCGGCGAACGGATGTTGTGGCGGCTCAGCACCACCACCTGCTCCAGCGTGTATCCCTCACGGTGCAGCAGCACGCCCGGCAGCGGTTCTTCCGCCGCGCTTTGCGCCTTGCCTGGCTGCGCCGCCGTCCCCTTGAACACGCCCGCTGCATACAGAACCTGTACCGCCAGCACGCACACCAGCAGCGCGGCCGTCACAGCCAGCAGGATCTTCAATGTCTTTTGCTTCATTTTCCTTCCCTCTTTCCTTCATTCTATGCAGCATTATACCGGCAATCTCCCGCGCTGACAAGCTATAGAAAACGGCAGGCTGTCTCGCCTGCCGTTCTGATTGCGTATGCTTATTTCGTCTTTGCATTTTTCACATTCGACCAGCCGCCGTAGTAGGTTGTGCCCTCGAAGATATGATAGGAGCGTACCCGGACATAATAGGTCGTGTTCGCGTTCAGGTTCTTGAACGTATACTCCGCCGTCTGGGCATTCTTGATCGTGACCGTCTGGCGGTTCTGCGTGAACTTGGCATCCGTCGCGATCTGCACCTGATAGCCGGTGAAGTTCTTGGACGTGCCCCACTTGGCCGTGATCTGCTTCGATTCGCCGGTGAGCGAGTTCAGCGTCCTTGTTGTGATGCGCACAGTGGTTTTCAGCGGCCCGACGATACCGAGATTATAGTTGTCGCCGACATTGCCGCCGATCTCCGCGCCCGATACCGGGTCGACGCGCTTATCGAAATATGCCTTGATGCCGTACTGATAGCGCGTACCCGCATACACCTGCTCGTCCAGCCAGTATAGATCGCGTGTGTTGTTCCAGCGGACAAAGCTTGTCCAGCCGTTTGTTGTGCTGCTCCATGCTCTGCGATAGATGACGTAGCCCGCAGCGCCTTCGACCGGTTCCCATGTGATCTTAATGCCGTTCTTCGTATTCTGGACCTTGGTGTCCGTCGTCGGCGGCAGATAAATCTTGAACCAGCCGCGCGCAGTGCCGGAAAAACCATTTTTGAATATAATAATTGCATAGCCGGTACCGGCGTTGATGTTCTCCTTATATTTGACATCATAATACTTACGGTTAATGAGATTGTCGTTCTGGTCTGTAATCGTAAGACGCGGCGTTTGAGCGCTGCCGTTTGCAATGACATACGCAATCTGACCTTTGAAATCCACATCCGCTTTATCCCAATTGATTTTCACGCTGGGATTCTGATCCAAGTAATGCCATGTTGCACTTAAAAGTTCACTATTTCGATTTTCAATTGTAATATTATTGCGCATTTGCTGCGTACCGATGTAATTGACATCGCTCAAAACATCACACCCGGAAAATGCGCTATACTCAATAGTATCCACGCCATTACCGAGCGTAACCGTTTTTAATCTCCTGCAGCACCAAAAGGCATACTCGCCGATACGAGTTACCCCTGCACCGATTTTAACTTTTGTGAGTCTATTGCAGCCATCAAAAGCACAACTGCCTATAGTAGTTAACCCATTAGGTAATATCACAGTAGTAATTTGATCCCGATACCTGTCCCATGTCCATTTGTATGCACGATCATAATCATACATAGCTCCACTGCCTGTAATTGTCAAAATGCCCGTTGAAGTATTAAGCTCCCAATGCAAATTAGGACCACAACTACCAGAAGGCGAATCTGCAATTACTCCGCGTAAAGAAAATGGAATCAACGCGAAACAAATCATCAGCACAATAAACAAAGAAAAAAATCTCTTTTTCATAATCATCCTCCCAATCATCAAAATTTAACGAATAGTAACATAATGTTACGTTTACAATATAACAAAATGTTACAATTCTGTCAAGATGAAGGGATTACGGGAAATTCGGAAAAGGCGCGGGTTAAGCCAGCAGAAGGTGGCTTTGGATCTGCATATCACGCGGGAAGCGCTGTCCTATTACGAGACCGGCAGGCGGGAGCCGTCGTTTGCGCTCCTGAACCGCATGTCGGCGTATTTTCATGCTTCGATCGACTATCTGATCAACGGCAAAGAGTTTCAGGAATAACGGTAACAGAAAATAAACGAACGCAAAAAGGAGCCGGATTTCGGCTCCTTTTTGCTTTTTGAAATCTTATTTCTTCTCGTCGATGCGCTCGCGGATCTTCGCCGCCTTGCCGCTTCTGTCGCGGAGGTAGAAGAGCTTCGCTCTGCGGACCACGCCGTGACGGACGACCTCGATGCGGCCGATGCGCGGGCTGTGGTACGGGAAGGTACGCTCGACGCCGATGCCGTAGGACATACGGCGAACGGTAAAGGACTTGCGGATGCCGCCGCCCTGGATCTTGATGACGATGCCTTCAAAGTTCTGCAATCTTTCACGGTTGCCTTCGACGACCTTCACGAAAACGCGAACGGTATCGCCGACTTCCAGCTCGGGCAGATCGCTGCGGAGCTGTTCTTTTTCGAGTTCACGAATGATGTCGGACATGTTTAATTTTTCTCCTTTTTCTATTTGAAACAGGCGTTCACGATCAATGCTGTCGGCGGACCGCCCGATGTCGCAAGGCACATTATACCATAGCTTTCCGGTAAATGCAAGCCCCAATTTTGCTTATTTTGCGGGATTTTTTCCGAAATTGCCCAAGAGGCACGGACGCATCTGCCGGGTCTTTTCCATGGCCTCTTTGTGCCGCCATTTCTGAATGTTCGCATGGTGGCCGTTCAGGAGGATCTCCGGCACGTCAAGCCCCCGGAACGACGCGGGCCGCGTGTACTGCGGATATTCTAAAAGCCCGTTCGCGTGCGATTCGTCCTCCGCGCTCTCCTCCGAGCCGAGGACCCCCGGAATGAAACGCGACAGGCAGTCGATCAGCACCATCGCGGGCAGCTCGCCGCCGGTCAGCACATAGTCGCCGATGGAAATCTCCTCGTCGATCAGCGTGTTCACGCGCTCGTCGACGCCCTCGTAATGCCCGCACAGCAGCACGATCCGGTCAAGCTTACTCAGCGCCTTTGCGCGCTCGCTTGTCAGAAGCCTGCCGCGCGGGGTCAGAAGGATCCGGTGCGGCCGTTCGTCGCCGCAGACCGCCGCCATGCAGTCGAAGATCGGCTGCGCCATCATCACGAGCCCGGCTCCCCCGCCGAACGGGTAGTCGTCGGTCTTTCTGTGCTTGTTGTCGGCGTACGCGCGGATATCGTGCGTGCGGATCGAAAGGATGCCGCCGGCCTGCGCGCGGCCGAGGATCGAGGCGTTCATCACGCCCGAAAACATCTCCGGAAACAGGGTCAGGATATCAATCTGCAAACAGTCCGACCTCCTTCAGTACCGCAGCGTCGAACACGATGCGGCCTTTGTCCGTATCGACCTCGGAAAGCACGCGCTTCAAAGCCGGGACCATCAGCTTTCCGTGCGCGATCTCGTACACGTCGTTTGCGCCGGTCTCGTAGACCTCGGTGAGTTTTCCGTAGGCGTTGCCGTCGGTATCGAACGTGTCGCAGCCGATCAGGTCCGTCACAAAGTACGTATCCTTCGGAAGCTGCACCCGATGCGCGCGGTCGACGCAGATGTACGCGCCGCGCAGGGCGTTCGCCTGCTCCGGCGTTTCCGTGCCGTTCAGCGTGAGGATCACGGCGTCCGGCGCAACCGACGCAACAGAAAGCTGCACGGGGCGCATTTCCCCGTGCAACTCCAGATAAGCTTCCGATAAGCCGCGGAAGCGCTTGCTCGAATCGGTCAGCGGTTCGACCTTGACCGCGCCGTGCACGCCGTGCGGACGCACGATCACGCCGATCCGGTAGAACGATGCGCTCACAGGATGTCGACGACGACCTTCTTTTCGTCGTTGATGGACGCCGCCTTGACGATCGCGCGGATCGCCTTCGCGATGCGGCCCTGCTTGCCGATGACCTTGCCGGTATCGTCGGGATCGACGGACAGCGTGATGACGACGCTGTCGTCCTCCTCACGCGTGGTCACCTGCACCGCTTCGGGATGCTCGACCAGGCTCTTTGCGATGAATTCTACCAGCTTGTCCATAGCCGCCTCGATCAGTCGATCGCGCCCGCCTTCTTGAGAAGGCCGCGAACGGTGTCGGTGGGCTGTGCGCCGTTCTTCATCCACTGCTGCGCGCGCTCGTTGTCAACCTTGAGCTCCGCGGGTTCGGTCGTGGGATTGTAGTAGCCGAGCTCCTCGACGAATGCGCCGTCACGCGGTGCGCGGGAATCCGCAACGATGATACGGTAGAAGGGCTGCTTCTTCGCGCCCATTCTTCTTAATCTGATCTTCAACATGGTTTTGTTTCTCCTTATCCTTTTGTTTTTTAGTTATATCGAATACGGTCTTTGCCGTTTTCGTCCGAATCAAAAGCCGAACGGGAATCCGCCGCGCTTTTTCTTCTTGCCCTTCTTGAACATGCCGCCGGTCATCTGCTTCATCATCTTGCGCGAAGCCTCAAACTGGTTCATCAGCTTGTTCACGTCCTGGATCGTCGTGCCGCTGCCGCGCGCGATGCGCCGCCGCCGCGAGGCGTTCAGGATATCCGGGTTGGCGCGCTCCTTCGGCGTCATCGCCTGAATGATCGCCTTGGTGCGGCCCATGGCCTTCTCGTCGATCTCCAGACCGTTGAGCTTTCCGCCCATGCCGGGGATCATCTTTAAGATGTCCTCCATGGAGCCCATGTCCTTCATCTGCTCCATCTGATCGAGGAAGTCGTCGAGCGTGAAGGAATCGGTGCGCATCTTCTTTTCGAGCTCGGCCGCCTTCTTCTGATCGAATGCCTGCTCGGCCTTTTCGATCAGCGTCAGCATATCGCCCATGCCGAGGATGCGGCTTGCCATGCGATCGGGATGGAACGCTTCAAGGTCGGTGAGCTTCTCGCCGGTGCCGGCAAACTTGATCGGCTTGCCCGTGACCGCGCGGACCGACAGCGCAGCGCCGCCGCGCGTGTCGCCGTCCAGCTTCGTGAGCACCACGCCGGTGAGCGGGACCGCCTCGTTGAACGCCTTTGCGACGTTGACGGCGTCCTGACCGGTCATGGCGTCGACCACGAGCAGGATCTCCGCAGGCTCCAGCGCATTGCGGATCTTTTTCAGCTCCTCCATCATGTCCTCGTCGATGTGCAGACGGCCTGCGGTATCGACGATGACGACGTCCTTGAACGTGCGCCGCGCTTCCTCGACCGCCTCCTGTGCGGTCTTGACCGGGTCCTGCGTGCCGTGCTCATAGACCGGAACCTCGGCCTTAGAACCCACGATCTTCAGCTGATCGATCGCCGCCGGTCGGTAGATGTCGCACGCGCAGAGCATCGGGGATTTGCCGTACTGCTTCTTGAGAAGGATCGCGAGCTTGCCGCACATCGTCGTTTTGCCCGCGCCCTGCAGACCCGACATCAGGATGACCGCGGGCTTTTTCGGACCGAACTCCAGCTTGGCGTTCGTGCTGCCCATTAAGCTCGTCAGCTCTTCGTTGACGATCTTGATGACCATCTGGCCCGGCGTCAGGCTTTCGAGCACGTCGGTGCCGACGGCGCGCGCTTCCACGCGCTTCACGAAATCCTTGACGACAAGGAAGTTGACGTCCGCTTCGAGAAGGGCCAGCTTGATCTCGCGCATTGCGTCCTTGACGTCGCGCTCGGACAGTCTGCCCTTTCCGGTCAGTTTCTTAAAAACATTCTGCAGTTTGGATGAAATGCCTTCAAATGCCATCTTCGTCCTCCCAAATGCCGGCTAACTCCGATAGATACGTCTCGAATGCCGCGCGGTCCTCGTCGCGCATCGGCGCGTCCTTGAACCGGCCGCGAAACGCGCGCAGAATCGCCGTCTGCCGCGCTTCCTTGCGGACAAGTCCCACCGCCGCTTCGGTTTCGTGCAGCAGGTTCGACCCGCGTGCGATGATGTCCCGCACGCCCTGTCGGGAAATGCCCTCGCGCTCCGCGATCTCGGACAGCGAACAGTTCTCATCCGTGTACTGGCGGAGAATGCTCCTCTGCCGCTCGGTCAAAAGCGGTTCGTAGCGATCCAGCAGCATGCCGAGTTCAAACAACCGTTCCATACCTTTGCTCCAGCGTGTAAAGTCTTTTTCCTTTACACTTGTTCCATTATACCGATTTCGCCCCGTTTGTCAAGCACTTTTTTCATGCACGCAGCGCAATATGCCTGCGGCGCGTGAAGGGGACCTCATCCGTCGCCTTCGGCGCCACCTTCCCCATGCTGTACGCAGGAGAAGGCTTTTGGGTTACGCAGACAAAAAAGAGATTCTCCGGCAGGAGAATCTGCATAAACATTCCCGCAGGGAATATATCACACGCCGCAGGCGTATATCACCTGCCGAAGGCAGATATCACTTGCGCGAAGCGGCAAATATCACTGCGAAGCAGCCCGGTCCGGACTGCATTTCGCATTAAGCCCCTCCGTTTTACAACTCTATTACAACCCTGTTACAACTCTGTGATGACTCTGTTACAAGTCCCGTTTTATACTGTAGATGCAGCCGAAAAACGCAAGCAAAGGAGAATACCATGAAACGAACACGCATCCTGTCCATCCTGCTCTGCCTTCTTCTTCTGGCCTGTCAGCCGACGCCGGAGCATGAGGCGGTCGTGCCGCCGGACGGGTACGAGGCCGCGATCCAAAAGCAACAGGACAGAACGGCGTACGATCCTTCGGTCCTTCCTCCCGAACACTGGAGCGAGGTCATGGAGCTTCCGTACTGGAACATCACGATCGACGCGGACGTTTCGCCCAACGCGGCAGGGGCCGTGCCCGTGTATGAATCCGCGTACCTGACCATGGACGATCTCCCGGAGCAAGCTGACAAGGTCAAACGCACACTCGTCAGGGACGCGACCGCCGTAAGCGACGCCGTCTTTACCAAGGCGGACTGGTACCGGCAGATTCAGTTATATGCCGATACGCCCGTCTGGGATGAAAAAACCGGCGATTACACCCGATACCCGACGGACGCCGAGGTCGATGCGTACCGGAGGGACCTGTCGTCCTTCATCGACACCGCACCGAACGAACAGGAATACCGACCCTTCTCCCCGGCGACGGATGCGATTCCGAACGACGCCCTGTATCTGCTGTCCGACGGCACCCTCGCACGGATGCGCTGCGATACAAAGGACCTCTATATCTGCTACGGTGCGGATCTCTTCTTCAACGTGTTCGATCAAACGGAACCGTATGTTTTGCAGGGCGGCGCACTTTTAGGCGAACCGGCCGGAACGACGATCGAGGGCGTCACGGTCGACAGGGCCGACGCCGAAGCGCAGGCTTTGTCGCTTCTGCAGTCGCTTTCTTTGGACGGATTCAAGGTTGCAAGCGCCGAAAAAGCGCGGTTTGTCAACGAATACACGCGCACCAACGTCGCCGTCGGCTGGCGTGTCACGCTCGGCCGTGCGGAGGGCGACTATGAAACGGCGGGCAATACGATCCCGCAAAAGCTGTATCACCGAAGCGATCCCGCAGACGGCGCGTCGTACCGTCCGTACTGGGATTGGGAAGAGATCCAGATCTTTGTCGATCAAACGGGCGTGCGGTCCTTCTGGTGGACCCATCCGACCAAGCGGCCGCGGCTTGTCAATGAGGCGGTCGAGATCCTGCCCTTTGAAGAGGTGCAGGAGATCATCCGGACGCATCTGAATAACCTGCTTTCCTGGGAGGAGGACAATCCGATCTGGCGGGAGGATTACGCCGGTCGGTCCAAGAATCTGGTCGCGCATGTCGGCCTGTACTTCGGGATTATCCCGAAGAAGAACGACGTCGATACATTCTATTACGGTCCCGTCTGGATCGTGACCGTGCAGCAATACCCGGCCGACGCCGACGTTCCCGCCCTGCCCTATCTCATGGCGTCGTCCACGCGGTATCTGCACATCAACGCGATCGACGGCAGCCTGCTCAGCTATCACACATAAGGAGAACGCATATGAAACGCATTTTGATTCTTTTGACCCTGTTCTGTCTGCTCTTCACCGCCTGTCAGCCGACGCCGGACGAGGAGGCGGTGATAAACCGCACGGACGGTACGCTTCTGCAGGCGGTCGTCTCGCCGCCCGTCGAGGCGTATACATACGACGCGCCTGCGCGCTGGGACGAGGCCTTTGTCCCGCGCAACCGGGAGATCCGCATATGTGCCGACGTCGAGGTCCCGACGGCGGAGCAGTTCCCGATCGTCACGATCCGGCGGCACAGGCTCACGGCAGGCGACGTTTTAGACTTCCTTTCGGCGCTCTGCCCCGGCGAATGGATCGTGCGGGAAAACGAATACAGCCGCGAAGAACTGACGGAGGATCTGAAGCGTGCGTCGAACTGCTATCTCGGCGAGGACGATGAAACCGGTGAGCAGATCTTCGGCGCGAACGAGGAGGAGATGCGGCGCATTCAGAAGCTGATCGAAAATGCGCCTGCGGAGGATTCCTTCGCCCCGCTGACGGAGAGCGGCGTCACGTTCCCGATGCGCGACATCCCCGTCAGGGACAGCCGCGGCGCCGTATGGTATCTGACTGCGATCAGCAAGGAAACGCGGTCGCTGCTGCAGCTCAAACGTCACCGCGACACCGCCGTCTGCACGGAGACCATGGCAAAGCAGACGGACGCCGGCATATACCGTCCGGAGGGGCTTTTGAACGGAACCGTCTCCGAACAAGAGGCGATCCGGACGGGCGACGCTGCGATCGCGGCCTTGGGGCTAAGCGATTATCGCGTCGCCGACGCCGAAAAGGCGATCGAATATCAGCGCGGGACGCTTGCAGAATACAGCGAAGGGTACCTTTTACATTATGTGCCCGCGCTCGAAGGGACCGTGCCGTGCTGGTACGCCGAGGCGCGGAATCCGAGCTTTCTGCAGTTTACGGAGGACGATATCCAAACGACGTATGCGCCCGCGTGGACGCAGGAGGCTGCGGAGCTGTACGTCACGGAGGACGGATTGGTCGCCTTTTCGTGGTCCGATCCGAAGGAGCATGTGATGACCGCAAACGAGAACGTGCGGCTGCTGCCGTTCGAGAAGATCCAGGGCAGCATCAAAAAGCTGCTGGAATACGGGCTCGGCAATTACGGCGGCTCGCCGGTGCTCGTCAAGCGCGTCGTGCTGACCACCTCCGTCGCGCAGATCCCGGATCAGGGCGACGAAGCGTTCTTCGTGCCGACGTGGGCGGTCTTTCTCACGACCGAGGAGGACGAGGCGATCCACAGCGGCGTCTGCGTGCTGCTGATCAACGCGATCGACGGTACATATATCGTCCGCAATTAGCCAAGATGGATTCTCCGATGGAGAATCGTTGGATTACGCCCCCCTCATCCGTCGGCTGCGCAGACAAAAAAGAGATTCTCCGGCAGGAGAATCTGCATAAACATTCCTGCAGGGAATATATCACGCGCCGCAGGCGTATATCACATTGCGAAGCAATATATCACTTGCGCGAAGCGCAACCATCATTGAAAAAGCAGGGGGCTTCCCTGCTTTTTCATCACCACACCTGCCAGCGCCAGACGAAGGCGAGCAGGTACAGGACGGAGAGCGGCACGAGCACCGCGGCGGCGGCCCATTTTTGCCAGCGCTTTTCGGTCACGGCGGCGAGCATCATCGCCACGGCGGGCATCGAAAGCAGGTAGCGCGGGCCGGACAGCAGCCACGTCGCGCCGATCGCGATCATAAAATAGCCGATGAACCACGCGGCATAGCTCGGACGCAGCTTCTTTGACGTGAACGCGAACAGGCCGAGCGTGCCGAAGTGCCAGACGAGGTTCGGCAGCCACAGGCCGAGCAGATTGGCGCGGTTGCCCTCGCGGACGGCGGCGATCAGGTAGTCGGTCTGATACGACGCGGTGCCGAAGAACCAGCCGAGATGCTGGCTCCACCACCGGTGCTGATAGGTCAGAAACTGCAGCGCGTTGCCGGATACGGTATGGTTGATCCAAAGATACGCGGCAAAGCCTGTCGGCACGAGCAGCACGGAGGCGATCCCCGCCGCCCACCATTTGCGGTCGCGCTTCTTTTTCGGGAACATGCGGATCCACTCAAAGACCAGCGGCGCGACAAGCAGCAGGCCGACCGTGCGCGTGAAAGCGCAGTATGCGCCGAGCACCCCCGCAAGCAGAAAGCGCTTTTTGCGGAAGCAGACGAGCGTGCTCAAAGCCAGCAGCAGATAGAGCGATTCGCTCATCGGCGCGAGGAAGAAGAACCCGCCGGGCAGCAGGAGCAGCATCACGACCGTGCGGAACGCGCGCTTGTGGCCGTAATCGAACCGCATCAGGCGGTACAGCATGCAGCACGCCGCCGGGAACGCGGCCGCCGAAACCAGAAGCCCCGCGGCAATGTCGCTGCCGAGGATGCGATACAGCGGATAGACCGCCAGCGGATAGCCCGGCAGGAACACGAGCTGCACGACGCGGCCGCGGTCGCCCTCCGAAAGATACCACTCCCGCGCGATATCGAGATAATGCGAGCCATCCGGATAGCGCCAGAAGCCGAGCGCCGCCTCGAACGATTCCGTCCCCCCGCGGCTTACGCGCATGCGGTCGACGAGCAGGTACAGCAGGACCTCAACCGGCACGGCAAGCGCGGCGACGGCGAGCATGGCATACTTAGGCTCTTTGTCGATCCCAGGCGCATCGTCCCGGTCCGAAGGGATCAGGAACGCGATCCAACCGGGTACGAATCGCACGCAGCCGATGAGAAAGAGCACGAGCGAGCACACCGCGGCGGCGTGCTGCGGCGCGGGCTGCGGTTCTTTGATCGCCCAGCGTGCAAATACGATCGTGAAAAACGCGATCCCGCACGCAATGACGAGCCCCGCAATGACCCGCTTCATGATCCGGTTGTCGGCCTGATTTTCCATCTTCGCTCCTTCTCTCCCTTTTGATTCAGTATAACACAGCCCGCATCCTTCGTTCAAGCCCGGGAAAAAGTTTTACAAAAATGAAGTTTTCACATCTTTTCCACATTCCATTCTGTTTCAATTCGCGAAATGTGTGATACAATATAAGATCATAATGGGATGGTATATCCGTCCCGCGAACGGAGCTGCGCCATGTTTGCAAAATTCAGTGTGAAAAAACCGTTTACCGTGCTGGTCGTCGTGATCCTCGTCCTGGTGCTCGGCTATGTTTCCGTATCCAAAATGACGCCGGACCTGCTGCCGGATATGAGCTTCCCGTACATCGTGCTGTTCACGACGTACCCCGGCGCTTCGCCCGAGGAGGTCGAGCTGAAGGTCACAAAGCCCCTGGAACAGGCGATGTCCTCGGTCGATCACATCAGCGAGGTCACCTCCAGAAGCAGCGAAAACATCTCCACGGTCTATCTGACATTCGAGAACGGAACGGACGTCGACATGGCCTCGATCGACGTGCAGAAGGCGATCGGGCTTTTGACCGCATCCTGGGACGACGCGATCGGCACGCCGGTGATGATGGAGCTCAGCTCCGACCTCATCCCCGTCACCGTCGCCGCGGTTTATGCAAAGGACAAGGATCAGCTTGCGCTTTCGGCGTTTGTCAGCGACACGCTGATGCCGCGGCTTGAGGGCATTCCGGGCGTAGCGTCGGTCACGACCGCCGGGCTCATTGAGCGGCAGGTGGAGATCGAGCTTGACGACGACAAGATCGAAGCGCTGAATGAAAAAGTGTATTCCGCGATCGACGAGAAGTTCGCCGAGGCGACGCAGGAGCTCGAGGACGCGCGGCAAAAGCTGATCGACGGCGAACAGGAGCTCCAGGAGAACCGCGACAAGCTCGACGAGGGACAGACCGAGGTGGATACCGGACGCGAAGAAGCCGACGCGCAGCTCGGCGACGCGGAAAGTAAGCTGAACCGGGCCAATCGGGAACTCAACAATGCAATCAAGGAGCTGACTGCTCAGCGCGACGCGCTGAACGAGCAGCTTGAGACCGCTAACTCCATGCGTACCCAACTGCTCGCGCTGAAATAGTCGATCGAGACGCTTGAATCCGGCAAAGCAATGCTGGATCAGTCGATCGCGGCGATCGAAAACGATCCGTCGCTGATGCCCGAGCAAAAGCAGTATTACACCGACGCGATCAAAAACAGCGACGAATACCGCGAGATCGAGCAGAGTCTTGCGGAAATCGACGCGCAATTGGCGGAAAACGACGTCACGCGTGAGACGCTTGACGACACGATCGCCCAACTGGAGACCGCGATCGCACAGTTGGAAGAAGGGCTTACGACCGTCGACGATCTTCTGGAGCAGGCGGAAAGCGGCAAGCTCGATCTTCAGAAGGGCCGCAACGAACTGAACCGGCGCAAGCAGGAGATCTACGACCAGTTGGACGAAGCGCAGGCTGCGATCGATCAGGGCAGGACGGCGCTTGAGCTCGGCGAGAAGGAGCTCG
>JAEEGK010020500.1_pt1 | contig 14056 bp, 13 predicted proteins | sample 8958771 | NCBI WGS metagenome assembly JAEEGK01 (sample SAMN16246547, study PRJNA631951) | gut metagenome | biome: gut microbiome; feature: rumen; material: SC-attached | host: Bos | place: Iran: Karaj | collected 2018-10
TGAAGGAAAACGGCCTCACTCCGCTCAAGATGCACATCCGCGAAGGTCTCTCTATCACTAACGGCACTTCAGTAATGACCGGCATCAGCGTGGTCAACCAGCATAATGCCGAGACCTTGCTCGACTGGGCTACACTCGCCGCTGTTTGGATGAATGAAATCGCTTCATCGTTCGACGATTACATGTCGGAAGGCGAGAACAACTGCCGCCGTCACGAAGGCCAACAGATTGTTGCCCGCCGCCTGCGCGAACTCTCAGAAGGCTCACAATGCCTCAAGAAACGCGCCCACGAGCTTTACGACTACGGTCACTCCGACGTGAAGGTCTTTGAGCACAAGGTGCAGGCCTATTATTCGCTGCGTTGCACGCCGCAGATTTTAGGTCCCATCTACGACACTTTGAACTATACCCGACAAATCCTTGAGGACGAGCTTAACTCGGCTTGCGACAATCCCATCGTTGACCCCGAGACAGAATATGTTTATCACGGCGGCAACTTCCACGGCGACTATATCTCGTTGGAAGAAGACAAAGTGAAAATTGCTTTAGTGCGTCTCTGCATGACGGCTGAGCGCCAACTTAACTATCTCTTCCACGACCGCATCAACGGCATCCTGCCGCCCTTCCTCAACCTTGGAACGCTTGGACTGAACTACGGCATGCAAGCCTGCCAGTTCACCGCCACCTCGACGACTGCCGAGTGCCAAACCTTGGCCATGCCTAACTACGTGCACAGTATCCCCAACAACAACGACAACCAAGACATCGTCAGCATGGGCACCAACTCGGCCTTGCTCTGCAAGCAAGTGGTGGAGAACTGCTTCCAAGTGATGGCCATCCAGTACATCGCCTTGGCACAGGCCACTGATTGCTTGAAGATTGCCGACAAACTGAGTCCAACCTCACGCAAGATTTACGACAAAGTGCGTGAAATCATCCCGCTCTTTATTGAGGATACCCCTTTCTATAAGGAAATCGCTGCTGTTGAGAACTATCTGAAATACAATCCCTTGAAATTGAAATAATGAAATACGCGCTCATCACTGGTGCTTCACGCGGCTTGGGAAAAGCCATCGCCTTGCGCTTGGCCAAGGATGGTTTTGCTGTCATCATCAACTACCAATCGAATCGTGAGGCTGCTGAAGATACCTTAAAACAGGTCGAAGAAGCAGGGGGTACGGGCGAGTTGCTGCCTTTCGACGTCTCTGATGCCAAAGCTATTGAAGCGGCTTTGGAATCTTGGTCTGAAAAACACCCCGACGACTATGTTTCTGTATTGGTCAATAATGCAGGCATCCGTCAGGACAACCTCATGATTTTCATGCAGGAGGAGCAATGGAACCGGGTAATCGACACCACCCTGAACGGCTTTTTCTACATCACACGCCGTCTGCTTAAAGACATGATGACCCATCGGAATGGGCGCATCATCAACATGGCTTCGCTGTCGGGATTGAAGGGTTTGCCGGGACAGACCAACTACTCTGCCGCTAAGGCAGCTCTCATCGGCGCCACAAAAGCCCTCGCTCAGGAAGTAGCAGCCCGCAAAGTGACTGTTAATGCCATTGCGCCTGGTTTCATCGCATCAGACATGACGAAAGACTTGGATGAGGCAGAACTGAAAAAGCTTATCCCGTTGGGACGTTTCGGCAAGCCCGAGGAAGTGGCCGCCTTGACCAGTTTCCTCGCTTCCGACGATGCCGCTTACATCACGGGGCAGGTGATTTCTATTAACGGAGGGCTTTATACATAAAATACCGGCGTTTCGACAGGCTCAACGACCTAGGGTCCCTGAGCCCGTCGAAGGGCCGACTTGAAAAAGCAAATTATGAACAATAGAAGAGTTGTCATCACAGGCATGGGCATCTGGTCCTGCCTCGGAAAGAACAAGGAAGAGGTTGAAATCGCCTTGCGTGAAGGCCGTTCAGGCATCGGCATCGATCCGATATGTACTGAATACGGTTACCGTTCGCCGTTGACAGGCATTGTGGAAAAGCCGCAGTTGAAAGGCAAGCTCGACCGCAAACTGCGAATGTATCTTGCGGAAGAGGGCGAGTATGCCTATATGGCCACGTTGGAGGCTTTTCAACAGGCGGGCATTGATGATGCGTATCTGCTTGAAAATGAAGTTGGTGTGCTTTTCGGTAATGACTCCTCGGCAAAGGCGGTCATTGAGTCGCACGAAATTACGATGGAGAAGAAAGACACCACTTTGGTGGGTTCAGCCGCTATCTTCCAGTCGATGAATTCTACCGTGACGATGAACCTCTCCACGATCTTCCACCTCAAAGGCATCAACATGACCATCAGCGCGGCCTGTGCCAGCGGTTCGCATGCCATAGGTCTAGGTGCCTTGCTCATCCGCAATGGTTTGCAGGATGTGGTGCTTTGTGGTGGTGCTCAAGAAACCAATTATCTCTCCATGGGCAGTTTTGATGGCATTAGCGCTTTCTCGACTCGCGTTGACGAACCTACAAAAGCCTCTCGTCCCTTCGATCGTGACCGTGACGGTCTTGTGCCTAGCGGCGGTGCCGCGGCTTTGGTGCTCGAAGACTACGACCATGCCGTGGAGCGTGGGGCAACGATTTTGGCCGAAGTGTGTGGTTATGGTTTTTCTTCTAATGGCGAGAGCCACATCTCGCAGCCTAGTGAAGAAGGCTGTCAACGGGCCATGACTCGCGCCATGCGAGAGGCTGGCGTGAAAGTTGAAGACATCGACTATGTGAATGCCCACGCAACTTCAACGCCGCAAGGCGACATGTTTGAAGCCATGGCGCTGAAGAATATGTTCGGTCCCACACACACGCCCATCTCTTCGACCAAGTCGATGACGGGTCATGAGTGCTGGATGGCTGGTGCCAGCGAGATTGTCTATTGCATCTTGATGATGCATGGTGGTTTTATCGCCCCCAACATCAACTTTGAGCATCCCGACGAATATTCGGAGGGACTCAATATCATCAACACGACGACCAACAAGACTTTAAACACGGTTCTTTCCAACTCCTTCGGCTTTGGAGGGACGAATAGTGCATTGGTAATTAAAAAGATTAGATAAAAAGATAAAGATGATGTATATGACACGAGATGGTGAGACGGAAGACACGAGACTTTTTATTTCTTGGAATTAAAAGTCCCGCATCCCGAAGTCTCGCGTCCTGAGTCAAAAAAATAGATTTTATGGAATTATTCCCCGCCCTTGAAAAGGCATATACAAAAGAACATAAGAAAGCAGGCGAAGCCCAAGAGTTGGCTTATTTCATCGCTTTTGGCCCCATCATTTTCCAGGTGGGCCGCCTGATGATTAAGTTTGGCATCTTGGACATGCTGCGCGACAACGAGCAAGGCCTGACCCAAGCCGAAATCGTTGAAAAAACAGGCCTCTCACCCTACGCGGTGAAGGTGTTGATGGAAGGCTCGCTCTGCATCGGCCTCGTGTTGGTGAACACCGAGACGGACCGTTTCACCTTGTCGAAGACTGGTTGGTTCTTGCTCACCGACCCCGCCATCCGCGTCAACATCGACTTCAACCAGGATGTCAACTACGAAGGCTGGTTCCATCTCGAAGAAGCGTTGAAAGAAGGCCGTCCGGCGGGTCTGGAACATTTTGGGAGCTGGCCGACCATCTATGAAGGCCTCTCGCAATTGCCGCCACAAGTGCAAAAGAGTTGGTTTGGTTTCGACCATTATTATTCCGACCACTCCTTTGACCAGGCTTTGCAGTTGCTCTTTGGTGACCATCCCAAGACTGTTTTGGACGTGGGAGGCAACACTGGTCGCTGGGCGTTGCGTTGTGTCGACTATGACGAAAACGTCAAAGTGACCATCATGGACCTGCCGCAACAACTCGAGATGATGCGCGAGTTTACCAAGGGAAAGAAAGGCGCCGACCGCATCGACGGCTATGGCATTAACCTTTTGGACAACAGTCAGTCGTTCCCGACAGACAAGCATTACGACATCATCTGGATGAGCCAGTTCCTTGACTGCTTTGGCGAAGACGAGATCTTGAGCATCGTGTCGCGTGCCGCCAAAATTATGGACAAGGACAGTCGCCTCTGCATCATGGAGACCTTCTGGGACCGCCAACGCTATTCTTCCGCTGCCTTCGCCTTGACCATGACAAGCCTGTATTTCACCGCCTTGGCCAACGGCAACAGCAAGATGTACCACAGCGGCGACATGGCTCAATTGGTCAGAAAGGCAGGCCTCGAGGTGGAGACCATCCACGATGCCCTCGGTCTCGGTCACAGCATTATGGTTTGCAAGAAGTTAGGAGTTTAAAGTTAGGAGTTAGGAGTAGGGTTGTCACATCGTGGCAACCGAACAAAATCAAAATAACAATTCAACATAAATGGATAGACAAGAAATAGAAGCAAAAGTCAGAGAATTCCTCATCGAGGACCTTGAAATTGACGAAGAAAAAATCCAGTCGGAAGCCCGTCTGAAGGAAGACATCGGCATCGACAGCCTCGATTTTGTCGACATTGTGGTCATCGTCGAGAAGAAGTTTGGTTTCAAGATCAAGACAGAAGAGATGACGAATGTGAAGACATTCAACGATTTCTGCGAATACATAGAGAAAAAGACCGCCTGACCTGAGCATGGCCGACACCTTGCAACATAACGAATGGTCTGGCAAGACCGACGGATTGCCGTGGATGCAGCGAGGGCTCATCGGGTTGTTCCGTGTGTCACCATTGTGGCTGCCCTATGGCATCATGGCGATGGTGGTGCCTTTCTATATGCTGTTCAGCAGGAAAGGCTACAAAGCCATGTACCAGTTTTTCCGCAAGCGTATCGGATTGGGACCTTGGAAAGCGTTTTGGTATGTCTATGCCAACCACTTCCGCTTCGGCCAGATCATTTTGGACCGTTTTGGCGTGTATGCAGGCAAGAAATACCATTTCCTGAAAGAAGGTCAAGAGTTGGTGGACGAGTTGGAGAACCATCCGGAAGGTTTCATGTTATTGAGCAGCCATATCGGCAATTATGAGATAGCAGGCTATTCATTAAAGCCTAAAAGCAAGAGATTCAATGCTTTGGTGTTTGCTGGCGAGACGGCCACAGTAATGGAAAACCGCCAACGGTTGCTGTCACAAAACAACATGAGCATGATTCTCGTGAAGCCCGACCTCTCGCATCTGTTTGCCTTGAATGCGGCGCTCGAAAACGGAGAGATTGTCAGCATGCCTGGCGACCGTATCTTCGGCTCGCAAAAGTCGGTCGAATGCCAGTTCTTTGGCGCGACGGCGCGTTTCCCTATGGGTGGCTTTGCCTTGGCTGTTCAGAAGGGAGTAGAGGTGCTAGCCGTCTTCGTGATGAAAGAGGGCATGAGGACCTATCACGCCTTTGTGCGTGCCATACAATGCGACCGGACGGTCAACAAACGCGAACAAATCCAACAACTGGCACAAGCCTTCGCCACACAACTTGAAGACATCGTGCGTCGCTATCCCACACAATGGTTCAACTATTTTGATTTTTGGAAAGCATGAGAGCAATTGAAGACATAGCCTTGAAGGAACTGATTCCGCAGCGTCCCCCTTTCGTGATGATTGACAAGTTGGTGTCGAGCGACAAGGTGTATTCCGTGACAGAGTTCGATGTGAAAGCAGACAATTTGTTTGTCGACAACGGACGAATGACAGCATCGGGCCTGGTGGAAAACATTGCCCAGACTTGTGCTGCACGCATAGGTTACATCAACCTCAACAGCGGCGAGACGGTAAAAATTGGTGTCATAGGTTCCATCAGCAACTTGAATATCTCACGCACACCTATGGTGGGTGAGCATTTGGTGACGACCATAAAATTGTTGGAAGAAGTGTTTCAGGTGACTCTCGTTGAAGCCGTGGTCAAGAGCGGCAACGAGGTATTGGCGCAGTGCAACATGAAAATTGCTCTTACGGATATCGATTCAAAAGACTGAGCATCATGGAGAAAGAAAACATATTGTCGCTGACAAAACCCATCAGCATCCGCTTCAACGAGGTGGACTCTATGGGTGTAGTGTGGCACGGCAACTACGTTATCTACTTTGAGGACGCTCGCGAGGCGTTTGGCGCAAAGTATGGTTTGGAGTACTTGATGATGTACGACGAGGGTTATTTTGAACCTATCGTGGAACTTAACATAAAATACAAACAACCCCTGATTTATGGCATGACTCCTGAGGTTTACATCGTCTATCGTCCCTGCGCAGCCGCCAAAATTGTCTTCGACTACGAGATTCGCGACCCTGAGACCAAGGAAGTCTATGTTGCAGGCCATTCGGTACAAGTCTTCATGGACAAGAATACGCATCAGTTGGTATTGAACAGTCCTGAGTTTTACGAGAATTGGAAGAACAAATGGGAGGTAAACGTATGATTGTCAGTGTGGCTAACAATATCATCTCGCCTTTGGGCATGAGTACCTCCGAGAACTATGCCGCTGTGAAGGCTGGGCAGTCGGCGCTCAGGCGCTCTGAAGGCAAATGGGGTCTGCCCGAGCCTTTTGTGGCTTCGTTGGTGGATCGCGAGAAGGTGGAAATTGCCTTTGCCGCATTGGCAGACAACGAAAAGTTTACCTTCTTCGAGAAGATGATCATACTCTCGGCTTCGCGTGCCATTCAAGAAGCGGGCATCAACACTGAATCCGAAAGGGTGCTGTTCGTCCTTTCTACCACCAAAGGTAACGTTTTCTTGTTGGACAAGAGAGAAAACGGTTTTCCGGAAGAAAGGGTGTTGTTGGGTTCCGCAGCGCGTCAGATGACCGATTATTTCCATAACCCCAATCCACCGATTGTGGTTTCAAATGCATGCATTTCAGGTGTATGCGCACAAATCGAGGCCATGCGCAACTTGGAAAGCGGTTGCTTCGACTATGTTGTGACGGTAGGTTGCGACGTCCAGTCGGCCTTCATCGTCTCGGGCTTCCAGTCGTTCAAGGCCTTGTCGCCCGAACCTTGCAAGCCCTTCGATGCCAATCGCTGCGGCTTGAACCTCGGTGATGCCGCCGCCACCATCATCTATACACGAAAAGACATGGTCGGCCCCGACGAGTGGGTGGCTTGCCGTGGCGCTATCCGCAACGATGCCAACCATATCAGCGGACCATCCCGCACGGGTGAAGGCAGTTACAGGGCATTGAAAGTTGCCCTTGGCGATGTCGACCCAGACCAAATCGCATTCATTAACGCACATGGCACCGCCACGATGTATAACGATGAAATGGAATCGGTGGCCATCGAAAGGGCTGGTTTGTCGCAGGTTCCTGTCAATGGATTGAAGGGTTACTACGGCCACACCATGGGTGCCGCTGGCATTCTTGAAACCATTCTTTCAATGTACGCTATTAACGAAAACAATATATTGGCTACCAAAGGTTTCGAGAACATGGGCGTCACCCATCCTTTGTTGCTTTCCAACCAAAACCAAACGACAACGAAGCGGTTGTTCATCAAGTTGCTCTCGGGTTTTGGCGGCTGCAATGCGGCTCTGCTTTTTGCGAAAGGAGGTATGCCATGCTGAAACACTTTGTCATCATCACCCCTGAGACCGTGAAACTCAACGGCACGGACATGAACCATGCCGAGCAAGGCAACGTCTTGTTAACCGAACTGTATCGTGCCTATGTGGGCGACTATCCCAAGTTCTTCAAGATGGACACGTTGAGCAAGTTGGGTTTTGTGGCTTCCGAGATGCTGCTGAAAGACGAAGGCCAGGAACGTTTTGTGCCGCGCGAGGACCGTGCTGTGGTGCTGTTCAACAAGACGGCATCCTTGCAGGCCGATACCAACTACCAAGCCACAATACAAGATCCGGAGAACTTCTTCCCCAGTCCTGCGGCTTTTGTCTACACATTGCCCAACATTGTCACAGGCGAAATTGCCATCCGAAACAAATATTACGGCGAGACGTCATTCATCGTGCTGGATTCGTGCGACGCTCAAATTATGGCACGGCAATTGATGAATGCCTTCCAAGACCCGATGACCCAAAGCATCCTCGGTGGTTGGCTCGACTGCAATGACGAAAACCACTTCGAGGCGCGTCTCTTTTTAATTGAAAAACAACAATTTAACGATATAGCATCAATAGAAACCGAGCTGTTAAGCAGCCTTAATATATCAACAATTCAACGATTCAACAATCAACAATTAAACAAAAATACAATGGACGAACTGATTTACACCTTAAAACAACAGATCATCGAGGCTTTGAACCTTGAAGACATGAAACCCGAAGACATCGACGAAAACGCCTCCTTGTTTGGCGAAGGCCTTGGCCTGGATTCCATCGACGCCCTTGAGCTCATCGTGCTAATGGAGAAGAACTACGGCATCAAGCTGCAAGACCCCTCCATGGGCAAGGAAATCTTCAAGTCGGTGGCCGTGATGGCTGATTACATCTCGAAGAATAGGACCAAATAAATGATTAAACCGATTTACATTACAGGCACCGGTGTAGTATCGGCTATTGGTATTGGCAAAGCGGCCACTTTGGAGTCGCTTTTGGCCAACCGTTCGGGCGTTGGTCCCTTGAAATACCTAAAGACTGAACACAAAGAGTTTCCCGTAGGCGAGGTGAAACTGACCGATGCCGAGATGCGTGAGCGTTTGGGCATCGCGCCCGATTCCGTGACCACGCGTACAGCACTGATGGGCATGTTGGCCTTAGGCGAGGCCTTGGAAGAGGCGCACCTTACTCCCGACATGCTGCCTAAAGTGGGTTTCATCTCTGGCACCACGGTGGGTGGCATGGATATGAGCGAGCAGTTCTATCTTGACTACCTCAATGGTGACGCGCATAAGGAATATATCTCTGTTTACGATTGCGGCAGCTGTTCTGAGATGACAGCAGGCCATTTCGGAAGGTTCGCTTTTGCCACCACTTTGGCCACAGCTTGCTCCTCGGCCGCCAACGCGGTCATTCAAGGTGCCAACATGATTCGATGCGGTGAGGCAGACATTGTGGTTGTGGGCGGCAGCGAGTGCATTACTAAGTTTCACCTCAACGGTTTCAATTCGTTGATGATCCTCGATACCGAACCATGTAGGCCCTTTGACGCCACCCGTCATGGTCTCAATCTGGGCGAGGGTGCTGCCTATCTTGTGCTTGAATCTGCTGAGAGTGCGCGTCGGCGTGGTGTGAAACCACAGGCTTTGCTGTCGGGTTACGGCAACGCCTGCGATGCCTTCCACCAAACCGCTTCGTCGGCCGATGGCGAAGGTGCCTATCGGGCCATGAGAGAGGCCTTGGCCTTGGCGGGACTTCAACCTTCCGACATTGACTATGTCAACGCACACGGCACAGGCACGCCTAACAATGATGTCAGCGAAAGCCAAGCAATGATACGCCTCTTTGAGGGGAAGGTGCCTCCCGTATCGTCAACCAAACCTTTCACAGGACATACTACGAGCGCTTCAGGTTCCATAGAAGCCGTGTTTTGTATCTTGGCCTTGCAGCAGGGTTTCCTGCCCGTCAACCTCAACTGGTCGCAACCCATGGATGACGGCATCGTACCTATCGCCAAGCCCGAGAAGAAAACGTTGCATCATGTGCTTTGCAACGCCTTCGGCTTTGGCGGCAACGACTCGTCGCTCTTGATTTCTGCGACTGTGGGACTGCGGGACTGCGAGACGCGAGACGACTTATCGGTTGAGCGTCATTGCGGGCTTGGACCGCAATCTCCTTCCCGCAGGAACGACATCTTCATCCTCTCCGCCAAGCAAATCTCCATGCAGTCGCCGCTGAGCGAGGAGTGGATGGAGAATCCCATCATGTATGATGTGCCTTTCAGCCGTTCCATCGACCCAAGCTTCAAGGAATATGTCTCGCCCATTGAGGCTCGACGTATGGGTCGCATCCTGAAGCGTGCCTTGGTCACCTCGAAAGATGCCTTGAAGACGGCAGCGTGCGACAGCGTTGATGCCATCATGACGGGAACAGGTTTTGGCTGCATCGAGAACACAGAGTTCTTCCTCGATGCCCTCTCCAACGAAGGCGAGCAACTGTTGAAACCTACTTATTTCATGCAGTCGACCCACAACACCATCAGCTCGTTGGTGGCCATCCAGACGAAGAACTACAACTACAACGCCACGTATGCCCATAAAGGCATCTCATTTGAAAGCGCACTTCATGACGCTTGGTTGCAGTTCAGTTTAGGCAAGATAGGCTCGGCTTTGGTAAACTGCCACGATGAGATGACGGAGACCTTTTATCGCATCATGAAAAAAGGCGGTGTGATGGGGCAAGACGATGAACGCTGCGGCGAAGTGGCCGTCTCTGTGGTATTGTCTAATGGGTCGGCCCTTCGACAGGCTCAGGGACCTCAACCTTTGTGTCGCCTCACCGGTCTCAAGATGCTGCACCGGCCCACAATGAACGACCTGATGGACGCGGTGACCACCATGCTCCAATCGGCACAGCGCAGTTTGGCCGATGTGGATTACGTTCTCACAGGCATCAGCGGCAACCACCAAAGTGACCTTGCTTATATAGCCGAGGCCAAGACCCTTTTCGGCGACAAGCCTCTTCTGAAATACAAACACTTGTTTGGCGAAAACTTTACTGCTTCTGGGTTTGGTTTTTATATTGCCGCACAATGCCTCAGTGCAGGTCATGTGCCAGCGCATCTCTTTGTCAACGAAACCGAGGTTTCAGGCAAACAGCCTGCTTGCATACTATTGTTCAACCGCTCCGACGGAAAAGACTATACACTCACCCTTTTAGAAACATAACACTATGTGGGAATATATATTATTGGTTGTGCTTCAAGCATTGTCTTTGGCAAGCGGGCAAGCGATGTTCAAATTGTTCGTTGATAAACTCGGCGAAGGTGGTTGGGCGTTTCAAAATCTCAAGGCAACTTCCATAAACAATTGGTGGATTCTTACACTGATGGTGCTGTTTTTTGGCACTTCTTTTGCCCTTTGGGCCTACGTGCTGAAAAAAATGGATTTCAGTCAGGTCTATCCCTTGTCTAGTGTTAGTTTTATCTTTGGCATGTTTTTGGCATTCTTTTTGTTTCAAGAGAGCATACCCTTCACCCGATGGATTGGCGTGGTGCTTATCGTAGTGGGGTGTGTCTTAATTAGTATGAAATGAAAAAGAGAATCATCTTAATGTTAATGCTTGCGCTGCTTGGCGTAAGCGTTTGGGCACAGAAAGCCCAACCTCTCACTGAGGCCGAGTCCCAAAAGGTGGTGGCCGAATTGACCGAGGCCGCTGCTGCGATGCAGACCCTGCAATGCCGTTTTGTGCAGGAGAAGACTTCGTCAATGTTGGCGGAGCCATCGGTGTCGGAAGGCACGATGCACTTTGCCTCGCCCGACAAGATGCGCTGGGAATACACTGCACCCTATGCTTTCGCCCTGGTCGTCAATGGCGATCGCATCGTGAAGGTGACCGATGGCAAGGCCGAGGTGCTAGAGGGTAAGACGGGTCGCATGTACCAAGGCATTGTGGACATCATTATGGGTAGCGCATCGGGCAAGAAACTGTTCGACACATCGGTGTTCGATGTCGTGATGTACGACGACGACACTTTTTGGCGTGCCGAGATGACCCCCAAGCGTCGCGACATGAAGCGCATGTTCAGCCAGCTGGTGTTTCGTTTCGACAAGAAGACCAAGGGCATCAGCCACGTGGAGTTCAAGGATGCTGGCGGCGACGTCACCTCTATTCGCTTTGAGGACATCAAGCTGAATGAGGCAATCGGCAAGGAAGTGTTTGCTGAGTAAGCAAAAAACACTATCTTTGCGGTGATGAAACCGCGAAACCTTTTCATAGGATTAGTTTTCTTATTGGCAGTCTTGACCGCCTGCGACGCCACCACGCGCGAGGCGCGCCGCATGGTGAAGCGTGCCGAGCAGTTGGCCGACACCCTGCCCGACAGCACCGCGCGGCTGATTGACAGCGTGTTGCGCATGCCCGCGAGCTTCAGCGAGCGCGAGCGCATGGACATGGCCTTGCTGCAGGCCGAGGCCCTGTTTGGCTGTAGAGACGTTTCCCGAAACGTCTCAAAAAACAACGACACATTGGGAGACGTTTCAGGAAACGTCTCTACCATATCCCCCATCATGGACGACGATTTCTTCGACGACCACGCCAACCTCTCCACCAGTCCCGAGTTGGAGCGTGCCGCTGCCTATTATGCCCGCAAGAAGCAATACGGCAAGGCCGCCCATGCCGCCCTTTACAGCGGTTTCGTGCAGCAGCACTACGACGAGAAAGAGGCCGCCATGCGGTCGTTCAAGGAGGCCGAGCAATATGGCATGATGGCGGGCGACAGCCTTACCGTGGCCCGGGCGGAATATAGGATGGGGAAGATGCTGTATGATGATTATACAGAGAGTGAGGCATTGACTCTCTTTAAATCTTCCGACTGTTTTTTTGAACGTCATTATGCCGAGCGAGCTTTGGTGCTGAATATGGAGGCGGTATCGTTCATAATGTTGAAGCAACTCGACTCTGCAGAGATGTGCTTAAAGAAAAGTCTTGAATTCGCCGAACGAAGTCAATCGCATGAAGCGAAGCAAAAAGCTTTGAATAATTACGCCGTTTATTATCGTTTGCAAGGAAACTACGACCGAGCCATCAATTGTCTCAGACTAATAGCCAGCGAACCAACATTAACAAATTCGGAAGAAACATTGCTATATTTGAATCTTGGCAAAACTTTTAGCGCTTTTGGCATAACCGATTCTGCAACCTTTTATTATAAGCATATAGAAAACCTATTGTCAGAAGCAGATGTGAGGGTGGATACTAAAGTTTCAGCCTATGATGCTTTGGCTCGATTTGCCGAAAACCAAGGAGACACTGTGCTGGCACTCCAATACATCAAAGCGCAACGAGTAATAATGTCTGAGGTTTTATCAAACATTGAAAACAAAGCAATATTTCGCATACAACAACAGTATGATTATGAAAGTCTTCAAAACGAGATGAACCGAAAACTCATCCGAAGACAACGTGTCATCACTTTTTTTGGCATACTCACCATCATAGGTTTGACGGCTTTGGCAGTTTCGCAGATTCGTCTAGCTAAAATCCGCAAAAGAGAGGCCGAGGTCAACGCCAACTTGTTCCACTTCATGCAACAGAACAAGGAACTGGCACAAAGAAGCATAGAACAAGAGAGAAAACAACACTTCTTGACGCAGAAACACAAGGAAAGCGAACAAGCGTATGAGGATTTGCTCAAAGAAAAGCAAAAACAAGAGGAAATCGCTTCAGAATATGGCGAAAAACTATCCACAAAACTAAAGAAAGAGCAGTCTATTATGTTGCGCCTGCACTTGTTCTTGGAAAACCAAGGAGACGAAGAATTGCTGAAAAAACTCGAGAAGTCCGTTTTTGGGAAACAGTCGCATTTGGATGCTATGATGGAAATCGTAGACCAAATCTATCCTCAACTGCGAGAAATAGTCAAAAAAGAGGATCTGAATCTAGACGAAAACGAGCAATTGGATGTCATCATGTCGTATTTCAACATCTCTCGGCAAGACGAAGCTCTGTTGCTCGGCAAGACCACCGACATGGTAGACAAGATTAGAAACCGAAGCAGAAAAAAGATACAATCAGTTTTAAAAGGGACAGAGTTGCCAAAAAACATATAGTTTTTTTCGTTTTTTTTATCTGTGATTTCTCCGAAAAGTTTCCAAAAGTTTGGAATGGGGTTTTGAAAGATGTGTCTTTATTCCATTCAGAATCAATGAAATAAAAATTTATTCAAAATTATTGTTCTGAACAAGGTTCGGAATCCATAATCTAACATTTATTTTCGTCCCGTGAATTCACAAAAGCAATCAATCGTAATCACAAAACTACAAACATCACACAACATGAAAAGAAAAACAGCAACTCTTATCGGTTTATTCGCTTTAGGACTAATGACATGGAACGTCCAAGCCGAGAACTTCAAAATGTCACCTGAGTATAACTCGGAAAACAGTATTCCACACGGGTATGATGATATCGTTTTGCGAGGTGACCTTGCCACCAGCACAGGTCCCAATGCCATAGAAGCCGGTGCCAACGACGAGGCCGTCTATATTGGCTTC
>JAEEGK010020502.1_pt1 | contig 14056 bp, 10 predicted proteins | sample 8958771 | NCBI WGS metagenome assembly JAEEGK01 (sample SAMN16246547, study PRJNA631951) | gut metagenome | biome: gut microbiome; feature: rumen; material: SC-attached | host: Bos | place: Iran: Karaj | collected 2018-10
GACGTTTACGAGAGGTTCGTCAAGGGAAAGAAAGTCCCCGAGTCCGAGTGGGACTACACCATCATCCCCCAGAACCTGACCGCACTCAAAGAGAAGTACAAGCTCAAATTCGAGCCTGGACAGTCTGTCCCCGAGGACAACGAGACCAAGAACGCCCTGTTCCAGGCCGGTCTTGAGATGCTCTCCACCGTCGGATTCTACTGCCAGGACCTCGGCCGTGTCATGCACGTCACTGAGGAGGAGATCTGGGAGGGAATCAAGAAGACCCCCAAGAAGCTCATTCTCGGAGAGGGAAGGGACATCGCAAGGTTCTACCCCAGGCACGGAAACAGCCCCGTCAAGCCCATCATCCAGGGTGGACCTACCGGATCCCCTGTATCCGAAGAGATGTTCATCAAGATCATGCAGTCCTACGCACAGGAGGCAGTCGTTGACGACCTCGTCGACGGAGTTATGGACACTGTTGAGGGAAAGAAGGCAAAATCCGGAACCCCCTACGAGATCCGCGCCACCATGCAGGAACTCAGGATGACCAAAGAAGCAAGGACCCGTGCCGGAAGGCCCGGACTCGGTGTCTAGGGACCCGAGACTCCTCTGACCGTCGGAGGAAGGCTTGTCGCTGACTGTCCCAACGCTGGACACAGGATCACCGACGCACACGAGTGCTCTCAGCTCAACGAGCTCAAGATGGATCTCTGCGGACTCAACATGCTCGCAGGCTGGACCGTATCCGGCGACACCATCATGATCGAGCAGATGCCCATCTTCGGTGGATACACCGGTGGAGTCGAGGAGACCGCAATCTCCGATGTCGCAACCACCCTTGCATCCTTCGCTCTCTTCAGCGGAAACTTCCACCTCGACGGACCTATCCACATCAGGTGGGGAGTCACCACCGCAAAAGAGACCCTCCAGGTCGCTGGACACGCTGCAGCAGCAATCGACAACAACACCGACCTGCTCATCGCCAACCAGTACTACCCCATGGCAGGACCCTGCACTGAGATGTGTCTCCTCGAGACCGCAACCCAGGCAATCTGTGATACCATCTCCGGAAGGGAGCTCCTCTCCGGATCTGCAGCCGCAAAGGGAGTTATCCTTGACAGGTTCACCGGAATGGAAGCCCGTGTCATGGGAGAGGCTGCCCGCTGCGCCGCAGGACAGAAAGTGTCCGACATGAACGAGACCATCGCCAACCTGTACAAGATCTACGAGCCCACCTACCAGAACCAGGACATCGGAAAGACCTTCCAGGAGTGCTACGACGTTACCACCGTCAAGCCCACCAAGGAGTACCTCGAGGTCTACGACAAGGCTCTCCAGACCATCAGGGACTGCGGTCTCGACATCAAACACTGATTACAAACCCCACAGAGGCCCCTTCCCCCGGGCCTCTTCCCTGCGGGGTTTCCCGCAGGGCACCCCCTATTTGCAATGCCATTTTGTTGGACGTCAGTCTTCCTCCGCGATAGGGGCGGGGATTTTATATTTAACAGATATACGAGAAAAACGGAGCACCCCCATGGCAGTAAGCAGATTCATCGATATTTTCGAAGCCTACGACCGCTTCGCCAATGGCAAAAGGGTGACCGAGCAGCAGTGGGATTACGAGATCATCCCCCGCAGGGCCAAGATGCTCAAGGAGAGCTACGACCTGTTCTTCGGGCACGAGATCATTCCCACGGACGACGAGATGTGCGACAGGCTCTTCATGGCCGGTATGGACATGCTCCTCAGCTGCGGAATCTACTGTACCGATCTGGGGAAGGCCCTCACCATAGAGGAAGAGGAGATCTACCAGGGACTCAAGATGGCCCCCAAGAAGCTCACCCTCGGAACCGGTAAGGACAAATGCACGCTCAAGCCCCGCAGGGGCAATTCATTCAGGAAACCCATCGTCGAGGGGGGTCCCACCGGGGCGCCCATCAGCGAGAACATCTTCGAGAAGGTCATCGCCACCTACGCCCAGGAGCCCATGGTCGACGGTATCGTGTCCGGTGTCATCAACACCATCAACGGACGTTCCGTCGTAACCGACAGTCCCTGGGAGATTAAGGCCACCATGTCGGAGATTAGGCATATTCGCGAAGCCGTCAGCATGGCCGGACGTCCCGGGATGAGCATCTAGGGTCCCGAGACCCCGCTGTCCGCCGTGGGACGCATGTCCGCCAGCATGGTGAACAACGGACTCCGCAGCTGCGACTGCCACGAGTGTTCGCAGATGAACGAGCTCAAGGTCAACACCTCGTTCATGAACATGATCGCGGGATGGCACCTCTCCGGAGACACCATCATGATCGAGCAGATGCCCATCATGGGAGGATACGTCAGCAGCGTGGAGGAGACCGCCATCTGCGACGTGGCCGCCACCCTGGCATCCTTCGTCCTCTACAACTGCGACATACACCTCGACGGACCCGTCCACATCAGGTGGGGCAACACCTCCAACAGGGAGTGCCTCCAGGTGGCCGCCCATGCGGCCCGTGCACTGGACGCCAACACCGACGTGCTCCTCGCCAACCAGTACTACACCATCGCCGGCCCCTGCACCGAGATGTGCCTCCTCGAGGTCGCCGCGCAGGCCATCGTCGACACCGTCTCCGGAAGGGAGCTCCTCTCCGGAGTGGCGCCCGGCAAGGGTGTCCTGCAGGACAGGGCCACCGGACTCGAGGCGAGGATGCTCGGAGAGGCCTCCTCCGCCGCCTGCGGCATGAGCATCGAGGCCGCCAACGGTATCGTGGACAACATCCTCCACAGGTACGAGCTCAACTACCACCACGCACCCATGGGAAAGAAGTTCCAGGAGTGCTACAACCTGGACACCCTCAGGCCCTCGCAGGAGTATCTCGACATCTACGAGAACGCCATGCACACGATCTCCCTCTGCGGAATGGACTTCTGAACCCTTTCCGGCAGATGTGCCAGACATCATTTTTACAATGCTTTTCAAGGTGTGAAACAAACCGTTATATACCGAATAACGGGATACCAGAAACATGGCATTCGAGGAGGTTTCCAGGAACACATTCTCCGTTTCTTCCCGTTTTAGCGAATGCCTTACGACCCGTTCGGTATCTGCTGTCTATTCTTCCAAGGGGGGAATATAGATGGCGATCTAGGCCTGAACGGCTTGTATCTTGAATCAGTTTAAACTGGGGGGCGATCCGGCGATCAGCGGGTCTCTAAAACCTAGCCAGCGGGGTTCGACGCCCCGGCCTCTCGCCATTTCTTCACATTCACAAAATCCGTATGGACAGATATCATGACATGCAAACTTACAGACCCCCAAATCCAGCGTCTGAGAGAGTACGGCCACGAGCCGAAGAACGAGAGCGAATTCGAGAGCGAGGAGGAGCGCGACAAGGCCTTCACCAAGATGATGTCCAAGCTCCAGAGGGAGAACGAGAAGGGCATCCGCGACATGATCGCCAACCCCCGCCACCACCGCCTCATGGAACTCGAGCTGCAGCTCTCCGAGGCCCTCATCAAGGAGGGATTCATCGAGGTGAAGACCCCCATCCTCATCTCCAAGGCGGAACTCGCCAAGATGACCATCGACGAGAACCATCCTCTCTACAAGCAGGTCTTCTGGGTGGACGACAAGCGCTGTCTCCGCCCCATGCATGCCATCAACCTCTACAACATCATGAGGGAGCTCAGGGACCACACCGACGGCCCCGTCAAGTTCTTCGAGATCGGCTCCTGCTTCAGGGCCGAGTCCCACAGCAACGACCACCTGGAGGAGTTCACCATGCTGAACCTCGTGGACATGGGCCCCCAGGGCGACACCGTCGAGAAGATCAAGCACTACATCGACGTCGTCATGAAGACCGTCGGACTGGATTACGAGCTGGTCCATGAGGAATCCGACGTATACAAGGAGACCATCGACGTGGAGGTCGACGGAGAGGAGGTCTGCTCCGCCGCGGTCGGCCCCCACTACCTGGATCCCGCCCACGGTGTCAAGGAGCCCTGGTGCGGCGCAGGCTTCGGCCTGGAGCGCCTCATCATGATGAGGGACGGCGACGGAAGCGTGAAGAAGACCGGTAAGTCCGTCAACTACCTCAACGGGTACAAGATCAACTGAGGCTTTGAGATGGACCTATACGATACGATCCAGACCTGGGAGGACGGACAGAAGCCCACCGTCGAGGAGATGGAAGCGGTCCTCTCCTTCAATGACCCAGACTTCAACAATGCACTCTATCAGGCAGCCTCCCGCGTCAGGGACAGGGAGTTCGGCAACAAGATCTTCATGTACGGTTTCGTGTACTTCTCGACCTACTGCAAGAACGAGTGCGCCTTCTGCTACTACCGCAGGACCAACGAGATCGAGCGCTACAGGAAGAACAAGGAGGAGGTCCTGGAGATCTCCGCCGGTCTCGAGAAGGCCGGCATCAACCTGGTGGACCTCACCATGGGCGAGGACCCCAAGCTCTACGCTGACGACTACAAGGGTATCGTCGACATCGTGAAGAGCGTCAGGGACACCGTCGACACAGGGATCATGGTTTCACCCGGAGCGGTCTCCAAGGAGACCATGCCCCGCCTGAGGGCGGCCGGCGGGGACATCCTCGCCGTGTACCAGGAGACCTGCAACAGGGAGCTCTTCGCCAGGATGAGGCTCAAGCAGGACTACGACTTCCGCATGAACCAGAGGATCTGGGCCAGGGAGGCCGGGATGCTCACCGAGGACGGTATGCTGGTAGGTATCGGAGATACACCCAGGGACCGCGCCGAGCACATAAAGATCATGGGAGACATGAAGTGCAGCCAGGTCCGCGCCATGACATTCATCCCCCAGAAGGGAACTCCCCTCCAGAACATCGCCCAGCCCGTGGACTACACCGACGAGCTGAAGGCAATCGCCGTCATGAGGCTCGCCTACCCCGACGTCCTCATCCCCGCCAGCCTCGACGTGGAGGGCACCGCGGGACTCAAGAGCAGGGTCGCCGCGGGGGCCAGCGTCATCACCTCCATCGTGCCCCCGGACATAGGATTGGCAGGCGTAGCGCAGCCCGAGTTCGACATCAACGACGGCCACCGCTCCATCGACTACGTCAGGAACCTGGCGGAGAGCCTGGGCCGCCGCGAGGCCACCATGAAGGAGTTCTGGGACTATTACGAGTCACACCGCCCGGAGGCGACCCTCAGATGCTGATAGGGATCGTCGGGGGCATCCTCCAGGGCATGGAGGCCGTGTACCTCTGCAGGCACGCGGGATACACCTCCATGGTCATCGACAAGAGGAAGGACGCCCCTGCCCTCTCCCTCGCGGACAGGGCCGAGGTGTGCGACATCCTCCAGGAACCGGAGAGAGCGAAGCAGCTCTTCGCGGAATGCGACGCGGTCATCCCCGCGGTGGAGAACCTCGAGGTTCTCGAGTTCCTCAGCAGGACCGTGCCCGAGTGCGGCACCCACCTCCTGTTCGACATCGAATCCTACAAGACCTCCTGCTCCAAGGAGAAGTCCAACGAGCTGATGGCGCGCATCGGCACCCCCATCCCAAAGCCGTGGCCCGAGTGCGGCTTCCCGATCATCGTGAAGCCCTCCTGCCAGAGCGGCAGCATCGGCGTCAGCGCCGTGAACAACGAGGAGGAGAGGCAGAGGGCCCTGAGAGTCATAGAGAAGCTCGGAGACACCCCCATCCAGCAGGAGTTCGTCTCCGGCAAGAGCGTCTCCATCGAGGTCATCGGCAACGGGAAGACCGCCAAAGCCTACGTCACCACCGAGGTGGTGCTCGACTCCAACTACGACTGCAAGCAGATCATCTGCGAGCCCCGCGTCCTCCCCGAGGCCGACGAGGAGCAGTTCATAAAGATAGGGAAGGAGCTCGGGGAGGGTCTGGGACTCAACGCCCTCATGGACGTGGAGGCCATCTTCACCAAGAAGGGACTCAGGGTGCTGGAGATCGACGCCAGGATCCCCAGCCAGACCCCCGCCTGCATTTGTGCGGCAACGGGAATCAACCTCCTGGAGGAGCTCGTGTGCTCCAAGATGGGGAAGGAGACCGGAAAGGTACCGAAGAAGGGATACGCCAGCTACGAGCACTTCATCGTCCGCGGCACCACCCTGTCCACCTGCGGGGAGAAGGAGTTCAGCCACGTGCAGAACCCCATGTACCTCGAGGACTTCATGGGCGCCGACGAGGTCATCACCGACTACCGCAGCGGCACCTACGAATGCAGATTCACTGTGATCAACCACGGGGACTCCTATCAGGACGTGGTCCACAAGAAGAAACAGTTTATCACCAACATAATGGAGAACCTCGAACTCGAGGAGTTTATCGACAAATCACCGGATATGATATGAATGACCAGACTAACGAACAACGACGTCAAAGACCTCTCCGAGAACCTCGGAGCACTCGAAGAATTCCTTGTGAAGAACACCGGCAGGACCCTCAAGAAGCTGGCCTGCGAAGCGGTCGGCATGTGGGAGTACGCCATCGACACCAAGGAGTACACCTGCGCAGTAGTGCCAGTCACCACCGGAGAGGGCATCATCACCAATTTCTCCGAGTCCGTCAGGGACATCTGCAAGTGGCTCGGATTCGAGGCCTTCGTCACCGAGAAGACCGACATCAGCGGTTTCAAGGAGGCCCTTGAGCACAAGCCCAACCTCATCTTCATGGCCGACGACGTCGAGTTCCTGGCCTACAACATCGAGGCCAAGAAGGCGTCCAACAACACCTTCAGCACCGCCAAGGCCTACATCGCGGCCCTGTCCGCCGCGGCCGACATGCTGATCGGCAAGGACGTCCTCATCGTCGGTGCCGGCAGGGTCGGAAGCGAGATGGCCAGGCTCCTGGTCGCCAAGAGCGCCAACGTCACCGTCACCGACATCGACCTCGACAAGGCGTACGCCGTCCAGAAGGCCAACCCCCGCGTGAAGGTGGCGGAGGACGTCCGTGCGGCCATCCGCGCCCACAAGTACATCCTCAACGCCTCCCCCGCCCACATCGAGACGGAGGACATCCAGGAGGGAGCGATCATCTCCTCCCCCGGAGTGCCCCACACCTTCGACGAGGAGGCCTGCAAGAAGGCACTCATCATCCATGACCCTCTCGCGATCGGCGTGGCGGCCATGGCCATGGAGAGTGCCTACTACTCCTACCTCGGCTGCAGAAAGTGAGAAAAAGTATCCGGTAGAACCGGACGGGGAGCGTCCTCCCCGTCCGGAAGAACCGTTTTAGTGTTTATCGCTCAGATTGGTGACAAGCACGCGCTTGCCGTTGATGACCTGTCCGAAGAGCTCGTCCACGACCTCCTGGGACCTGTACCTCACGACCTGCACCCTGGCTTTGTTCTCCATGACATGGATGTTGCCCACGTCCCTCGGCTCGACGCCTGCGGTGTCGATGACGAAGTTCCTGAGCCTGTCGATGTCGAGCCCGTCGTCGGATCCGACGTTGAGCTCGAGACGGTCGAAGGACATGTCCTTCTTGGGGTGCGCCGCGCGCACGATTCCTACATAGGAATGGAGCGGGCGGGGGTTCTTGGGGACTCCCAGGGGGATGTACCTGCCGTTGGTCTGAGGTGCGGGAGGCACCTCTGCGGGCTCCTCCTTCTTCTCGGTCTTATGGCGCTCTGGCACTTTGGTCTTGGGAGCGGGTTCCGCCTTCTTGGGGGCGGGTTCGGGCTTGGATTTCTTGGGTGCCTGCTCGGCCTTGGGCTGGGCGTCCCTGCGGACTCCCTTGTCGAGCTTGCCGCGGAGGGTGCGCTCCCCTTTGACGGGGGCCTCGGGCTCCTTCTCCTTCTTGGAAGGCTGTTTCTTGGGCTCGGCCTTCTTCGGCTCCTCCTTCTTCTGAGCCTGCTTCTTGGGGGCCTTGGAGGCCTTGGGAACAGGCTCGGCGGAAGGGTCCTCGGTGTAGAGCGAGGAGGTCCAGGGGAGCTCGGTGATCTTCTTGGCGATGGTCCTCTCGATGGTGTTCAGGCCCTTGATGTCATCCGCGGTGACGAAGGTGATGGCCTTACCGGTCTTGCCGGCCCTGCCGGTCCTCCCGATCCTGTGGATGTAGGTCTCGGGGTCCACGGGGATGTCGTAGTTGACGACGACGTCCACGCCCTCGATGTCGAGTCCGCGGGACGCCACGTCGCTGGCGATGAGCACCTGGAGCTTGCCTCCGGCGAAGTCCTTTATGACCCTCTCCCTCTTGTTCTGGCCGATGTCGCCGTGGATGCCCTCCACGTCGTACTCGTCCCTCTTGAGCTTGCGGGTGAGGTAGTCGACCTTGCGCTTGGTCCTGCAGAACACCATCATCTTGGGGTAACCGTCCTCGATGAGGTGCATGAGCTCGTCCCTCTTGGACTCGCGGTTCGTCATGACGAAGAACTGCTCGGTGAGGTCCAGGGTGGGCTCGTCCTTGGAGACCAGTATCTCCTTGTGGTCGTACATGTGCTTGACGGCCATCTTCATGACCTCCTCGGGCATGGTGGCCGAGAACATCATGGTCTGCCTGTCCTTGGTGATCCTGGAGAGGATCATGTTCACGCTGGGGGCGAATCCCATGTCCAGCATGCGGTCGGCCTCGTCGAGGACGACGATCTCGACGGAGTCGAGCTTGATCATCTTCCTCTCGATGAGGTCCTTGAGTCTTCCGGGGGTGGCAATCACTGCATCTGCCCCTTTCTTAAGCTGTTTAGCCTGGGTCTCGATGTTAACGCCGCCGTATATGGGGATGCAGACATGCCCGCTGTATTCCGAGAGTCTTTCCATCTCCTCGGACACCTGCGAAGCGAGCTCCCTTGTCGGCACGAGAACCAGTGAAGTCGGGTCGCTGGATCCCGACTTGGTCCTGCTGAGGATGATTGACCCGAAGGTCCCGGTCTTTCCGGTCCCGGTCTGGGCCTGGGCGAGGAGATCTGCTCCTTCCAGTCCGACGGGGATAGCGGCTGCCTGCACCGGGGTGGGCTCTGACCATCCAACGGATCTGACGGCTTTCAAAACGTCTTTCGAAATGCCTAGATCCTCAAATCTGCTTTGTGTCATTTCTCAATCACTTTGGGAAAGAATATCAAATCAATCGCGACGACCGCGAATTCTTCAAGATTCCAAAACGGGGGTAGGGTTTATACTTTAAATAGTATCGCACGCGCCCGTGAGAGCGCGTGCGAATTGGTTCAGACGTTTATGACGAAGTTGTCGAGGTGCAGGAGCTGGTCCTTGCACTTCCTCTCGCAGCGCCTGCAGGCGGTTCCGGCGCACCTGTCGGACATGACGAAGGCGGTGGATCCTCCCTCGCAGGGCTTGATGGAGAGGGCATGCTCGGGGCACTCCTTCACGCATCTGCCGCAGTTGTGGCAGCCCTCGACCATTCCCTGGAGGATGGTCCCGGAGGGGACGGTCTTGACGGGGGCGACCTCGGTGTCGGGCAGGTCGGCCTTGGCGAGCCTCTTGACGGTGACGTTCTCCTTGGGGGTGCCGAGAGGGGGCAGCTGGTACATACCCAGCATCTCGTCGTACATGGACATGGGCATGCCGGTGCACCAGACGGAGTACTCGATGGAGTAGATGTCCTTGAAGATCTCGGAGGTGGCGAACATGCAGTGCTCCGCCTTGAGCTTCTCCGCGAAGGCGCGGAGGGTGTCGAGATCCAATTGACCCAGAGCGATCTTGCGGGCCATCTCGATGGAGGTGTTTCCGAACTGGATGAGGTGCTCCGCTCCGGGCACGACCATTCCGATCCCGAGGGCCTTGATGGCGTCCACGTACAGTCCGGATGCTCCGGACATGTAGGCGGTCTTGACATCGCCGGTCCACATTCCAGCGGTCCTGAGCAGGGTGAGGAATCCGGCCCTCATGGCGCCGATGGCCTTTCCCGCTTCGTCGACGTCGTGGGAGTTGATGTAGATCTCGTCCTGCAGGTGGAGCTTGCCGTCCTCGGTGTTGATGTTCGGGGGGACGATGATGCCGGCCTTCATACCGCAGTCGAGGGCGGCCACGGTTCCGGTACCGGTGATTCCGATGGCCTTCATCTTGCCCTTCCTGACGACCTTTCCGGTCAGGGGGTCGATGACGTCCCCGGGCTGGGGGATCATGGACTCGTCGAGCACGGTGCACAGCCATCCGTCCTCCACGATGTTGACGTCGGAGATGGCGCCAGGGGCCGCCAGCATTCCCTTCTCGATCTCCTGTCCCTCCATGGCGGGTCCTGCCGCGGCGGAACCGGTGAAGATCCTGCCGTCGCCGCAGATAAGGGCCATCTCGGCGTTGGTTCCGTAGTCGACGACCAGGGCGGGTTCCTTGGACTCGTGGACGCCGGTCATGAGGAGCATGGCGATGGCGTCGGCACCGATCTCGTGCCTGACCGCGGGAGGGATGATGACCTCCGCGTTGGGCATGTCCTTGAGGCCCATGTCGGATGCCTTGAGCACGGCTCCGTTCCTCTCGATCTTCTTGACGCCGAGGGTCTTGAGCATGTTCTCTCCTGCGAAGGCGAGGTCCCTGATCTCGATGTTCTGGAACAGCGACATCTGGAAGGTGTTGCCGCACACTCCGAGCCTCTTGACCTTGGAGAGGTCGATGCCGAGGCTGGCGAAGAGGGAGTTGGCGCAGGTGACGATGAGCCTGTTGGCCACGTCGGCCCCGGATTTCATGGCGAAGTTGACGTGGTCGATGACGTTCATTCCGGGGATCGGGTGCCTCTGCGTGATGGCGGTGGCGACGGTCTTCCCCGTGTCCATTTCGATTGCCTGACAGCGGAGTCCGCTGGTTCCGATGTCGAGGGCGATAGCGTAATCAGTCATGCTCTGGGTATCGGGATACCGTATTATAGAATTATTGGGAACGGCGGTTCGGCGTGCCTGGGAGCGGCCTTCAGGCTGCGGGGGAGAAGTAGAAAGCGAACTCGGACTCGTGTAAACTCGTCAGCAGCTCATCATAAGCGCTACTGGGTTCGATGTCTGCATAGTCGATGTTGATGGTGAACTCGTAGAACGTACCGCTCTCGCCGCTGACCGTGAACGTGGCGGGCACGCCGGTCTGTATGTTGGGTTCGGCTCCGGTCTTGCCGAAAGCGTAGCTGCCGCCGTTGATGTCGATCGACATGCTGTCGATGAAGACCCAGGATGCAGAATTACTCATGTTGCACCAGAGTGTGACAGTGCCGGGACCGGTGGTGGAGATGCAGTAGCCGGTGATCACCTTGTTACCGTTCTTTTCGTACGCCGGGATGGTGAACGGGCCGTCGATGTGTGCATGTCCGTCGCTGTAGTACACGTCGATCGAGACCGCCTCCGCCGCGACGTTGTTGCCGTTGACCCCGAGGGTGCTCTGATAAGCATAAGCTACCCCTATGCCGGCGGCAATCGCCACGATGGCTACGATGCCGATTGTTGCGAGAGAGTTCCTGTTCATGCTCGGTTTCCTCTGGGAACGGATGCGGTTGCGGTCTTGCGTTCTTATGTAACAATACTGTTGCTGTACGTTACTTCCACCGACGGCTCACCGCTTGTGTGCCCTGTGTCCGGGAGCGTCCGTGCGGTGAGTCCGATAGATGTTAATCTATTGATAAATCGGTATAAAAATGCTACTTTTTGAAAAAAAGATGACAAAATGTGTACAAATAGGAAAGAAGGGCGCACTTCCGTCCGCAGGTAGGGGATTTCTTATCGGTTCGCCCGGCTCTGGCACTAGTCACTCCGATGATTTTTTTCAGCTATTTTTTCATGCAGTTAATAACGCCGTGAATATTTTTTGACATGTGTACACTTTTTGTCTGGTATAATCTTATATAATCTCCAGAAAATATTTTGTAGCATTATAAGGGGTGATGATGATGCAAGGCAGGTATTCATCGAGACGTACTCCCGCGAGGGTCAAGCTGCTCGCAGTGGCAGCCGTGCTTCTCATGATCTTCTCCGCCTTCTCGTTCTTCAACTTCTCGGACGCGGCTCGCGATGACATCGTCAAGCGCGACACCTCCTCGATCGTCTATGACGAGAACCAGAGCTGCCTGGAGGTCGAGGTTGTCTATCACCCGTACTACAGCACCGCACCGACCATCACCGACGACACGAACAAGACTGTGTTCGGGGTGAGGTATATCCTTGACGGCGAGGGCAAGGCCACGGTCCTTTACATCCCCCAGGGGGTTTCCCTTGAGGTGGGTAACACCGTGGACGGCCACACCGTGGCCGCGATCAACACCGATGTCAAGAAGACCTATTGGGGCACCAAGTTCATCGAGACCGACGAGGCGAACCACTACGCCACGGTAATCTATAACCCCACCAATCTGAACACTTCCACTAACAACACCATCAACCACGAGAACTACGTTTACACCGTGACCGCAGTCAACACCACGATCATCGAATCGACCGCATCGGGCATGTATCGGAACGTAACCGACCTGAGCAAGTCCATCACCTATTACGGAACGGTCGTCTCCACCGAGTACAACCCTCAGGCGTGGGAGTTCGAGTACGAGAGGTGGTATTCCGTCAACACCTACACCACGGATACAGATGAGATTCCGGGTACGACCAAGGTCTTCATGGGCTGGAAGTTCGCCACCGCGGGAACCGTCACAGACGGAGTGTTCTCGGCCACGGCGGTTACCGGTTCTGCGTACGATCCCGGAGACATCATCAAGTACAAGTCTGCTGACAGCCATTGGTATGCGAACGGCACGCAGGTCGATCAGACCGTGGGCACCAAGGTCCAGATTCATGCGTATGCTGATTGGGGCGATTTGAAGCATGTGAAGGAAAATCCCGGATCCAATCTTACTTGGAACGATGGGAGTAAGTTTCAAAATATCGTCCTCCTCTCGGGATCCAGCGTTACTCTCCCCAATATCAAGGACCGCATCGGCGGAGGCACAGGATATACCGTCCGTGCATCTAACATAGACGACGTCTATCCGGCGAGGCTGAGCGGTGCCGAGTGCGAACTGACTTCCGAAGTGATAATCGACAACATCACCATGGTATACAGTTCCGGTAAGGCAGGGGCCATAGTCAACATCAACGCCAACTCCAATGTCTTCATCATCGGTGATGGCATATACGCCATCAAGCAGACTGGATACAAGAACGGTGACGGAGCTATGTATGGTCAGTTTGCCACCCTCTTCGGAGGGGGCGGCGATACCAAGATGATCGTCCACAGCGGATTCTACTCAGATATCATGGGCGGAGGTGGCAAGGATCACGATTCCATCACCATCATGAACGGAGGAGTCGTCCTGGACACCATCGCGGGCGGGAGACCCAGCGGAGGCGGTAAATCCGGAGAGACGGGAGAACTCCATCTGTATCTGACCGGACTCAAGATGTACTCCAACAGATACACGGATTACCTTCTGAATGATGAATGGAGCCATGTAACGGAATCTGGCAATCTGGAGGTCTCGGAGTCCTCGATGGTAATCGGAGGGAATGCAAACTCCAAGGCCAAATCTACCCACGTCTGTCTTACGGGAACATCCGATGTATGGACCGTACAGGCTGCTGGAAGAGACGGAAAAGCCTCAAGCATTACCTATAATGCCGAATTGGAGATTTCCGGAAAGGCCATAGTGAGAAATGTTGCATGCGGAGCAGTTACCGATGCCAACAGTGACACCGGTGACAAGAACACGGTCGGCGGGGACATCATCATCAATGTCAGGGATTCTCCGAGGGTAGCTAATCTGGTGGGAGGAGGATACGATACCTACTTCGCGTCCAACGGCCCCACTTACGTTGACGGCAACATCTACCTCAACCTAAACGGCGGCATAATCGGTAACGTTTACGGTGCTGGACTCAGAGGCACCATCGGATCCCTAGACAAACCTGTTGACATCCACATCACCATCAACCGCGGAGTCACTGTCGTCAAGGATGTCTACGGCGGCGGCAGCGGTACCTTGGTCAAGATCAAGCTCTCCAATACTGCCGGAAACGCAATCACTCAGGGAAATGCTGCTTACAAAGACTCTACCGGTATAGCCGCTCTCTATGGGAACATCGACATCACTATGAACGGCGGAACAGTCAACGGAAGCATTTACGGAGGCGGTAAGTCCGTACCGACGATAAAGACCTATGGCGGCAAGAGTATA